>Ga0207416_1001975_pt1 | contig 24185 bp, 16 predicted proteins | sample PaiPotPPM11metaG_FD_184107 | JGI IMG/M metagenome (GOLD analysis project Ga0207416, IMG submission 184107) | Iron sulfur acid spring bacterial and archeal communities from Banff, Canada, to study Microbial Dark Matter (Phase II) - Paint Pots PPM... ... | reverse complement strand
GAACGCGACCATCCCCGATGAGGAAGGGCTCGTGATGATAACGGCGAGGGCGGTTGGCCCACCCGCGGCAGCCAGGCGGCAGGGCGGGCCCCGCCCGTCGCCGGGCCCTTTCCCGCCCCCCGGTCACGCCGGCCTGCCCGCGTGATCGCGGGTCAAACGAGGGAAAAGGCCGGGACGGTGCCCATTCCAGCTAGGCAAAATAGAACAAAGTACCCTCAACTACATCGCCCATCCGTGATCGCGGGTCAAAATTGGCGATATACGCCCCGGATGACCCGCAATGAAGAAAACAGCCGGCTGGGGCGCGGGGCAAAGCGCCGCAAAGCACCGTACCCGGGACGGCGCCGCCTGGCCGCTGCCCCGGATGACCCGCGATCCCGGCGCCCGCCAGCCGGCGGGCGGCCGGGCCCGTGCTCACCGGGACGGAAAGGCTCCCCCTCCGCGTTCCGTCATCGTCACGTTATTTGGGCCGGAGCCCGGAGACTTTTCCTATCGCGGAAACCTTTTGACGGAATAGCGGAAAAATGCTCCGTGCTAATAAAGCTTCCGCGCTAATACGGCGGCGCGGCGGGGCGAGAGTCGGGCGAATCGGCCATAAGGGACGGTCTCTGACAGCAGCGACATGCGTCGCACTGGTCCGGTCTTGTTCAACCAGGCCACGGCCGGCCATGCTGGTTGGGCGATGAGCCTCACCGGTGAGGAACGAGGGGACAGCTATGGGCCCGGAGCTTAGCTACACGTCGGCGACCAGCGACACGCCGCTGCTCGGCGACACGATCGGCGCGAACTTCGACCGGACGGCCACCGCCTTCCCCGACCGCCTCGCGCTCGTCGACGTGCCCGCCGGGCTGCGCTACACCTACGGCGAATTGAAGGACGAGGTCGACGCCCTCGCGTACAGCCTGCTCGAGGCGGGCATCGCGAAGGGTGACCGCGTCGGCATCTGGTCGCCCAATAGGAGCGAGTGGGTCGTCACGCAGTACGCCACCGCCAAGATCGGCGCGATCCTGGTGAACATCAACCCCGCGTACCGCACCAGCGAGCTTGAGTTCGTGCTGAACCAGTCGGGATGCAAGCTGCTCATCGCCGCGCAGCGGCTGAAGACATCCGACTACGCCGCCATGATCGCCGCGGTGAGGCCGCGCTGCGCGGACCTGGAACAGGTCGTCCTCCTCGATACCGACGAATGGCGCGAACTGCTAGTAACCGGGAAATACGCCGATACTTCCCTCCGCAATGACGTGCTGGACAGCATCCAGCTTTCCACCGACGACCCCATCAACATCCAGTACACCTCGGGCACCACGGGCTTCCCCAAGGGTGCGACGCTCTCGCATCACAACATCCTCAACAACGGCTTCTTCGTCGGCGAGCTGTGCCAGTACACCGAAGAGGACAGGATCTGCATCCCCGTCCCCTTCTACCACTGCTTCGGCATGGTGATGGGCAACCTGGCCGCCACCAGCCACGGAGCGGCCATGATCATCCCCGCCGCGGTCTTCGACCCGGTGCTGACGCTCAAGGCGGTGCAGGACGAGCGCTGCACGAGCCTCTACGGCGTCCCCACGATGTTCATCGCCGAGCTGGCCGTCCCCGGCATCGATGAATACGACCTCTCCAGCCTCAGAACCGGCATCATGGCGGGCTCACCCTGTCCGGTCGAGGTGATGAAGCAAGTCATCGACCAGATGGGCATGTCCGAGGTCAGCATCTGCTATGGCATGACGGAAACGTCCCCCGTGTCCACGCAGACCAGGACGGACGACTCCATCGAGCGCCGGGTCGCGACGGTCGGGCGCGTCGGGCCGCACCTCGAGGTCAAGGTCATCGACCCCACGACCGGCCTTACGGTCCCGTTGAACACCGCAGGCGAACTGTGCACCAGGGGTTACAGCGTCATGCTCGGCTACTGGCACCAGCCGGACAAGACGAGCGAGGTCATCGACGCGGCCCGGTGGATGCACACCGGCGACCTGGCGGTCATGGACGACGACGGCTACCTGTCGATCACCGGGCGCATCAAGGACATGGTCATCCGCGGCGGCGAGAACATCTACCCGCGCGAGGTCGAGGAGTTCCTCTACACCCACCCCGACATCCTGGACGCCCAGGTGATCGGCGTGCCCGACGCCAAGTACGGCGAGGAGCTCATGGCCTGGATCAGGCTCCGGCCCGGCGCCACTCCCATCACAGCGGAATCACTACGCGAATTCTGCACCGGTAAACTCGCCCATTACAAGATTCCGCGCTACGTGCACATTACCGACGAATTCCCCATGACCGTCACCGGCAAAGTCCGCAAGGTCGAGATGCGCGAAAAGTCGGTCGAAATCTTGCGGCTTCCCCAGTAGCCGGGCGACCCACCCCGATTTACGCTCGTGCGACATTTCCACCACAGGAACGGGAGCGCGAAATGTTCGCAACGAAGCGACTACGCCTCGCCGCCGCCACGGCCGCGGCGTTGCTCTCCGGCGGCGCCGCCGTCGCCGCCACCGCGGCCGGCGCGAGTGCCAGCCCGGCGCGCCACGAGGCACCGGTCAGCTTGAACCGACTCGACCTCACCGGTTTCGTGGTCAACGCCAAGTACACACTCGGCCGCAACACCGGCAACACCTTCCAGCAGGCGTACTCGAGCGGCACGGTCCTCGGCACCCCGATCGCCGGACCGAACGTCGGCGTGACGTTCCCGACCGAGGACTACGTGGCGCTCCCGATCAGTGACGACCAGGTCTACATCACCTGGCTGGACCCGGCGACGGACGCGATCGTCGACGTCTTCGTCATGAACCTGCAGGCCCACACGGTCTACGACTACGCGCCCGGCAGCACCAAGCCGGAGTCCGCGGGCTACATCACGATCGTGAAGTGGCCCGCCCGCGGCTTGCCGCGCTAATTCCCGCTCGCTGACGAGCAGGCCGTCGTAGGCGAGGTCGTTGCGGCGGTCGACCGTGGCGCGGTCCTGCCCGCGGACCACGCGCAGCGGCATCCCCACCCAGTGCTGCTCCGCTTCGTCCCCGTGTTTAGTGTCCCCGTGTTTAGCGTCCCCGTGTTTAGCGTCCCCGTGTTTAGCGTCCCCGTGTTTAGCATCACTGTGCCCGGCGGCCGGCCCGGTCGGCAGCCAGGTGCCGTAGCGGACCACCCGGTCCGCGAGGTCCTGGGCGGTGGCCTGCGCCGGGACCGGAATGCCGACGGTGTCGGCCAGTTCCTGGGTCGGTGGCGCGAGCACCGTGTCGCCGGCGAAGACCGCGCGGCGGAAGCAGTCGAGCAGGCCCGGGACGTCCTCGGCGGCCAGCTGGTCGGCGTCGGCGGTGAGCAGCCAGCCGAGCGACGACGCTCCCAGGCCGCCGAACAGCGGTCCCGCCGCCTCGAACGCCGCGTGAACCGCCGGCACCACCAGAAAGAACGAGCGCCACGCGGCCAGCCGGAGGCCGGCCAGCTCGGCGTGGCCTGCTTCGGTGCGGCCTGCCCCGGTGTGGTCTGCCGGGGCGGGGCCCGCCGCGGTGTCGTCGGGGAGCCCGGGGTCGGCCGCGATGAGCTCCATCAGGGCGGCGAGGTTCGCCTCGAAGACGTCGGCCTGCGTGACGATGAGCGCCTTGTGGAGTTCGAGGGCGGCGATAAAGGCCTCGGCGCGGGCCCGCACGTACTCCTCGTCGGCCCACGGCGCCGACGACTCGCGCCATTCGATCAGCGCCGGATCTTCCGTCTCCGCCTGCGAGGGGCCGACGGGAACGCAGTCGCCCCATCGCTGCCTGGCCGCCGCGACCGCCGTGGCGAGCGGCTCCATTTCCGCGGTCAGCCGGGACAGGGCGGTGACGCGGTCGTCCACGGCCGACCGGGCGGCGGCCACGTGGGCTCGCAGGGTCTCCGCCCCGCGCAGCGCCTCCTCCCAGATCCGTTCGGCCGCCACGCACGCGGCGCGCAGTTCCCGGTGCACGATCGACCAACTCCGCATGTTCCGGCCCCGCCGCATCCCGCCGGCGAGCGCGACGGACAGCGCCCGGCGGGACCGCAGCGCCGCGACTCCCTGCGGTGTCATCGTCGCCAGCTCGGGCCTGCCGAGGTCGTGCGCGCCCAGGGTGGCGAGCGCGGCCCGGTACGCTTCCTCGGCCGAGGTCACCGCCTCGCGGGCCGCGGGCTCGCATGCCACCAGGTCCGCCAGCGCGCCCCGCGCGGCCTCCGCCGCCAGCGACGCCTCCTCGCAGGCCTGCTCGAGGAGGGAAAGGCGGGTGAGGGCGGAAGCGACCTCCATCCGTTCCGCCGCCAGGCTCCTGACCCTTTCAATCGCGGACCTGAACCAGGAGACGCACGCCGGCCAGTAGACCGTCGTCCCTTTCAGCCGCCGCAGCGCGGCCGCCATCGACTCGCCCGCGGGGAAGAGGACGTCGGCGCCGCGGACCGCGCCGTGCCACCAGCGGTCGGCGAAGGCCCGGTTGGCCGGCCCGTCGCCGAGCCTGGCGGCGAGCATCGCCCAGGCGCCGACTCCGTCGGCGAGCCGCGCCGTGGAGGCGAAGTAGTCGGCGCGGGCCGCGCGGTCCCGCCAGGCCGATCCGATGGGCGGGAGCCCGGGCCCCGGCCGGAGCGGGCCGGCGCCCGGGTCGGGGCCGGTCAGTACGATCTCGAAGCCGGCCAGCTCGGCGGCGGGCTCGGTGACCGTGTGCGCGCCCCAGGTCCGCGGCTCGCCGAACGCCGCGGCCGGGTCGGGCAGGGCGGCGATGCGCCGGGCACGCTCGGTGACGATCGCCGCGACGAGGTCGCCGAACACCTCGGCCACTCCCGTCCCTGGCGGCGCGTGGACGCCGAACACCCAGTCTGTACTCTCGCCCTCCGGAAGGCCGCCCTCCTGGCCGCCCTCCGGCAGGCGCGCGATGGCCTCGTTGACCGCGAACTGCTCGCTCCTGACCAGCGTCTCGTCCGACGGCCAGCGCCCGGCGGGGATGCGCCCGGGCGCGCACCCGTCCCGTACCACAAGCGGCTCGCGCCGCACGTCGATCCGCTCAGTGTCCACCCGCTACACCTCGTCCCTCTGGCATCGCGACCGCGCCCCATGGACCCTGCAAGACTACGCTGAGTCATATGATTATGCGGGAGAGTTAGCAAATGTCGGGCGCCGTGCGTCAGTGCCGGCCGGTATCGTTTCTGGGCAGATGGACGGGACGGGTGAAACCGGGCGCTTGGCGCCTGAGACCGCGCAGGCATCGCTGGACCTCGACGCGCTCGCGGTCAGCGACCGCTTTCTGCTGTTCAACTTCACCCGCAGGGACGACCATCTCGCGTACCTGTGGGTGCTGCGCGCGCTCGAGCGCCTGCGCGCCGTGCACCACGTCCAGGCGCATACGGAAGACGTCGCGCAGGCGCTGGCGGAGCTGGCGGGTCTGCACGACGACGTCCCCGCGTTCGATGACCTCACAGCGCTGCGCGGCCGGCTCGACGCGCTCGCCGACGACAAGATCCTGCACCGGCTTGAGGACGCCGCGCGGGCGGGAAGCCTCGCCAGGTACCGCAACCGGCAGCCGGTGTACCAGTTCAGCGAGCTCGGCTACCGTGCGTACACGGCTGTCGAGGACGTCCTGCGCGCCCGCGTCCGGGACGCCAACCTCTCCCGCCTCGTCTTCTCCGACATCCTCGAGGACCTCCGCGCGCTGCAGGCCGCGACCAGGGACGGAGACGGCGACCAGGTGTACCGCCGGCTGGCGCGCCTCGACACGGTCCTGGACGACATGTCCCGCCGCGCGGCCCAGTTCCACCTGACGCTCGGGGAGATCATGCGGTCCACCGACACCTCGCCAGAGACGTTCATGAAATATAAGAACGCCCTGCTGACCCACATGACCGACTTCATGGCCGAGCTTGACCGCTACCTGCCGAGGCTGGCAACGGCCATCGCCGCGGTCGACGGCCAGCATGCCGGGGCGGGCGGCGGCGCGATGCTCGACCTCGCGGCCCGCGCGGACGACCGGCCGTTCTTCTCGGACGCCGACAAGCGCGACGACTGGCGCCGCCGCTGGGCGGCGCTGCGCGCCTGGTTCGCCGCGGACCAGCACTTCGCCGCGGACCAGCACGCGGAAAGCGCGGGGGAGTCCCGCGCCGAGGGCCTGCGCACGGCCACCCGCGCGGCCGTCTCCGCCGTCATCGCGCTGCTCCGTCAGGTCACCGAGGCGCAGCGCGGCGGGGTGAACCGCTCATCGCAACTCCGCCACCTCGCCGAGTGGGTGTTCGCGGCGCCCGACGAGCCGGCCGCGCACGCGCTCATGACCGCCGCGTTCAACCTCCGCACGGCCCGCCACCTCGGCGGCGCGCACGACGACGCCGACCAGGTCTCCTCCCGCGCGACGTGGTGGGACGCGCCGGGCGTGGACGTCTCGGTCACGCTATTCAAGCGCGGCAAGGCGCCCACGCCCGGCGTTCCGCAGCCGGCGAGGAACAACCCCGCCGTCAAGGCCGCGCTGGCCCGCCGCCAGGCCGAACTGCGCGCCGCCGAGCGGGCCGCGGCCCGCTCCCTGCTCGGCAACGGCGCCCATCACCGGGTGCTCAACGAGAACGAGACCCGGGTGCTGCTCCGCCTGCTCACCCTCGCGACCGAGGCCCGCACCGTGGTGGCCGGGCGCCTCGCCACCGCCACCGGCTGCAACGACGTGCTGACCATGCGCCTCGTGCCGAGCGAGCGCGGCAGCACCGTGCAGACCGAGCACGGCACCCTTCACCTGCCCGGCTTCGAGCTCGAGTTCACGCCGGCCGGCCCAGGGCTGCGGGGCTGACCAGCCATGCCACCGCAGACCGTCGCCGCCGCCGTCCAGGTCAGCGACCTGAGTTCGTACCAGTCGGCGGTCCGGCTAGTGCTCACGCACGACGTGATCACCGCGACCCGCCCGCGCCCCGGCACCCTGGAGGCGGTGCTCCGCTGGGCCGACCAGCTAGCCAGGGACCTGCGCGACGTGCTCGGCTACACGCTGATCGCAACCACCAGGCAGGTCAGGCTGATCCGCCGCCTCGACGCCCTCGACCCGACCCAGACCGCGATCTTCACCGCCAAGTCCGGCAGGCCTTTCGACCGCCGCCGCCTCGCCTACCTCTGCCTCTTCCTCGCCTCCTTCTCCAGGTCCCGGGTCGAGATCAGCCTGGCCGACCTGGTCCGGGCGTTCACTCCGACCGCCAATGCCATCGCCGGCCTCGGCTTCGACCCGCTGGTCAACGCCCATAAGGCGGCGGTCGTCGACGTCCTCGACTGGCTGGCCGACCGTGGCGCGCTGCGGCTGTCGGACGGCTCGGTCGAGGCATGGACGGCGGACACCGACCGCGGTGACGCACTCTACGACATCGACCACGACATCTGCGCGGTCCTGTTCCGCCCCGCCCGCCCGGTGCAGCACCTCACCAGCGCCGCCGGCCTGCTGGACGCCACGTTCACCAGCGCCAGGCGGGCCGCGAAGCGCGAGGCCGCCGCCCGGCGCGCGGCCCGCGCCCTGGCCGAGCACCCGGTCGTGTACTACGCCCAGGTCGAGCCGGAGGTCGCCGAGGCGCTCCGCCAGCCGGGCGGCGTCGCGGAGAACCTCGCGCGCCTCACCGGGCTGGCCGTCGAGCGCCGCGCCGAAGGCGTCCTGCTCGCCGACGCGGGCGGCAAGTTCACCGACCGTCCGTTCCCCGGCCGCGGCGGCGCCGTCAACCGTGCCGCCGGCCTGCTCCTCGCCAAGATCGCCGACGTCCTCGAAGACCCGGACGAGCGGCCCTCGCTGCTGCCGCTTCCGCACGAAGCCGCCGACCAGCGCGACCTGCTGGAAAGGATCGACGCCGCCCTCCCGTTGGCCGGCGTGGTCACGGAACTCGCCTGGACCGCGCCCGCCGAGGAAGAGAGTTATCCCGAACGGGGGCGCGGCTCCGCCGGTCCCGCCGTCCAGGACGCGCCCCCCGGCGAACCCGACGGGCCGGCTGCCCCGGCAAGCACGCCCGCCGAGCCTGCCCTGCTCCCGTTCATCGCCGACAGCAGGCTGCACGCTATGGTCACCGACCTCTACGACGAAGTCGGCGCCGCGTCGTTCACGGTGACCTGGCAGCACGACCCGCGCGGCCTGCTGAACGCGGCCGCGGCGTTCCTCGCCGACCTGCGGCTACTGCGCCTGGTGCCCGGCGGTGTGCTCGTCCTGCCGGCCGCCGCCCGTTACCGGAACATCAAGCTGGCCCTCCCGGTGCGGCACGCCGAAGGCCAGCTCGCCCTCGACCTGTTCGGCGGCGCCACGGAGGCCGGGGGTGAACGCGATGGCTGAGCGGTTCAGGCCGTCCAGGGCGGGCGTGATCAACGTGTGGGACTACGTGGACGAGGAGTGGGCGTTCGCGGACGGCCGCCTCGCGCTGCGCGGCCACAACGGGTCGGGCAAGACCAAGGCGCTCGAGGTCCTCTTCCCGTTCGTCCTCGACGGCGTGGCGGACTCCCGCCGCCTCGACCCGTTCTCGGGCGAGAACAGGACGATGAAGTCCAACCTGCTCTACCGCGGCCAGGAGTCGGAGTACGGCTACGTCTGGATGGAGTTCAGCCGCGCCAGCACGGCAACGACGGGCACGGCAACGACGGGCCCAGGGACGCCGGCGACCGAGACCATCACCCTGGTCATCGGCATGCGGGCGCACCGGAACTCCGACGGCGTGCGGATGTCGTTCTTCGTCACGGGCAAGCGCCTTGGCGTGGACTTCGGACTGCTGTCCGCCGACTCCCGCCCGCTGACCGAACGCCAGCTCCGCGCCGTCCTCGAGTCCGACGCATGGCGGCGGACCGCGACCGAGTACAGGGACCTGGTCGACCACCGCCTGTTCGGCCTCGGCCGCGAGCGGTACGCCCAGCTCCTTGACCTGCTGCTGGCGCTCAGGCGCCCGCTGCTCGCCAAAGACCTCGACCCGGCGAAGGTCTCCGACACGCTCACCGCTGGCCTGTCCCCGGTCGACGAGGACCTGGTACAGCAGGCGGCACGCGACTTCGAGAACCTCGCGGCCGTGCAGAAACTCTTCGACGACCTGATGGCGGCCAACGCGGCCGTCGCTGAGTTCCGCGCCCACTACGAGGCCTACCTCCGTGCCCACGTCAGGTTCGCGCTCGACCGGGTGCGGGCCAGGTCGGACGCCGCGGCCGACCACGCGGAGCGCCTTGGCGCGGCGGCCGCCGCCCGCCGGAGCGCCGCCGACGCGGAACGCGCCGCCGAGGCCGACCGCGAGGCGAGCAGGGCCGCGGGCGAGCGTCTCCAGGGCCGCCTCGAAGGCCTGAAGAACTCCGAGGAGTACAAGGCCCAGGGCCGCATCGAGGACAAGCGCCGCGAGGTCGCCGCCCGGGCCGCCGAGGTCGCCCGCCAACACGCCGGCGTCGTCTCCGGCCGCCGCCGCGTCGCCTGCCTGGCGGAAGAGGTGGCCAAGCTCTCCCGCCGTGCCGCCGACTCGCGCGCCGCGGCCGCCAGGCACGCCGCCGCCATGACCGACGCCGCCCAGCGCTCCGGCATCGCCGACGACGGCTTCGGTGACGTGGTGCCTGCAAGCGACGGCGACGAAGGCGACTTCTCCGATCTGCTCACAACGGCCCGCGCCCGGGTCGCGGCCCGCCGAGACGACATCCGCGAGATCCGCCGCCTCCTGGACGCCATCCGCGACGCCCGCGCGAAGCGCGCCTACGCCGACCAGGAGCTCACCCGCAAACAGGTCATCGAGCAGCGCCAGCAAACCGAGGCCGAGACCGCCGCCGCCCAGCTGGCCGAAGCCCGCCAGGCGGCCGCCGAGTCCCTCGCCGTCTGGACCGCCCGCTGGACGACCGCGGCAACCAGTCCGTCCCCAGGGGCACCACCCTCCTTCGCTGTCCATGCTTCCAACCTGCCCCGCGACGTCATCACCAACGACGACGCCGCTACCCTCGCGGCGGCGCTTGACCGCATCGGCGAGCCGGGTGCGGCTAGCCTGGCGGAGATCTACGACGGCTGTGCCTCCGACCGGCAGGCCGATGCGATCGCCGCCAGAACCAGCCTGGACGCCGCCCTCACCGAGGCCCGCCGGCGCCTGGCGGACCTCAGGGAAGAGCGTGACGCCATCGCCGCCGAGCGGGACGACGCGCCCCCGTCAACCGACCTGCGCCCAGCCAGCCGAGAAGATCGCCCCGGGGCCCCGCTCTGGCAGCTCGTCCGGTTCGCTCCGGACGTCCCGGACGATACCGCCGCCGCGATCGAGGGTGCCCTGTACGGTGCGGGCCTGCTCACGGCCTGGGTGCACCCAGACCCGGCACTGACCGCCGCCGCACTCCAGGCCGCCGAGGCCGACGGCTATCTCATCCCGATGGTCAACGTAGACAGCGGTGCCGAGGTCACCGCCGCCCGGACCGGCAAGACCCTCGCCGACATCCTGGTCGCCGAGGATCAGGAGCACGTGCCCTCCCACGTCGTACTCGCCGTGCTCCGGTCGATCACCCTCGCTGACGACATCATGGCACCCGGCTCTGACATTCCCGCCGGCCCGGCGCCCGCCGGCTCGGCGAAACCCGGCCAGGAGGCACCCAGGGGGCGCCCGCACCGCGGGCTCGACTACATCTTCGGCGACGTGCCGCCGCCCGCACCCGCTCGCTCACCGCAACAGGCCACGGACCGACAAGCCGCGGACAAGGCCGCCCCCGTCATCTCCGCGAGGGCCCAGTTCAGCTACGGCGTGCACGTCGGCGCCCGCCCCAAGACGGCACCCGAGTACATCGGCGCGACGAACCGCGCCGCCCGCCGCCGCGCACGCCTGGCGGCACATGACGCGGCCATCGAGCAGGCGCACACCCGTGCGCGCGTGACCGAGACGGATCTTAGCCAGGCCCGAGCGCTCCTCGACGACTTCCGCCGCGCCCGCCGCGAGCTACCGGACGCCGGGGCCATCGCAAAGGCGGCGGAGCGGGCGGGCAGGAGCGCGGCACTGCTCGCGCACGCCCGCACCGAGGCCAGCGCCGCGCAGAAGCAGGTCGACGAAGCTATCGCCGAGACCGACGCCGTGACCCGCCAGCTCCGCCATAAGGCCGCCGAACGCCGCATGCCGACGCGAGAAGAAGAGGTCGACGACACCGCCAGGGCCGCCGCCGAGTTCGAGAACGCGGCCGTCGCCCTGCACGCCGAACGCGTCACGCTGGCGCGGGCAGCAGAAGATCTCGGGGAACGCGCGGAATCGCTGAACCGCCAGCGCGCGGAGCAAGAAGAAGCCGAGGCCGCCGCGCAAGAAGCCGAACGCCTGCAGGAAGCGCTGGAAGAAGAGTTCCGCACGCTCGAAGAAGCACTTCAGCAAGACGTGCAGCAGGTGCTTGAGCGCATCCGCCAGGCCGAACGGGAGCTGCGCCAGGCGCAAGCCGAATACCACGGGCACGACCAGAAGGCGCGCCGCGAGCACGACAGCGTCACCGCCGCCGACCGCGACGTCAGCAACGAGCGGCAGGCACTGGCCGACGCGATCGGCAACCTGCACGAGCAGGCCAGGCAGTTCGGCGAGCTCACCCGCCCCGACCTGCGCCCGCTCGTCGGGGTCGAGACCGCGGCGCCATGGCCGGAGAGCTCCTCCTGGCCGGCCGACGACGCGGCCAGCGACGCCCTGGCGGCGAGCCTGACTGCGAACGACGCACCGCAAGACCCCGTCGCCGCCATCACGCACACCCTTCCCGACGGTGCCGTCGAGCTGATCGACGCCTTCACCGCCGCGACGCGCGGCAGCCGGCAGGTCACCGAGGGCGTCCTGAAGAACACCCAGGACCGCATGTCGGTCGCGCTCAAGGACTTCACCGACGCCCTGGCCGCCTGCGAGGAGGACTACCGCGTCGACTGGGACCCCGGTGCGGTCGTCACCGTTCACGTCGTCGACGACGAGGGCCGCAAGCCGGTGTCGACGTTCGCGCGCAGGGTCGACGAGCGCGCGAAGGACCAGGGGATCCTGCTGGAAGACCGCGAGCGCAAGGTGCTCGAGGACGAGTTGCTCGCCGCCCTGGCCAGCCAGATCCACACCCGGGTCGTCGCGGCGCGGGACCTGACCAGGAACATGAACGCGGATACCCGGTCGAAGCCCATGTCGAGCGGCATCTCGATCGGCATCCGGTGGGGTCAGTCCGACAAGATCACCGATGCGCAGCGCCAGGCGTCTAGGCTGCTCGACCGCGACCAGCCAGGCCCCGGGCGGCTCGCCGACCTGAGGGCCGTGCTCCGGGACATGATCCGCGAGTACCGGGCCGCCCATCCGCGCGCGACCTACCGCGAGGCTTTGGCCGCCGTCCTGGACTACCGCGGCTGGCACGAGTTCGAGCTGGTCCTGATCACGCCGGGCGAGGGCGAGGCACGGCTGACGCGGGCTAAGCATTCGGTGATGTCGGGCGGTGAGAAGTCGGCGGCGATCCACCTGCCGCTGTTCGCGGCGGCGAACGCCCTGTACTCAAGCGCCAAAGACCACTGCCCGAGGCTCATCGCCCTGGACGAGGCGTTCGTCGGGATCGACGAGCGCTACAAGCCGGACCTGTTCGGCCTGGCGGTCAAGTTCGACCTGGACCTGTTCATGACCGGCCACGACCTGTGGGTCACCACCGCCACGGTGCCGATGATCGCCCACTACGACCTGTTCCACGACAAGGTCACCAGGACGACCAGCGCCCTGCTCATCCTGTGGGACGGCCAGCAGCTCATCGACGCCTCGGCGGGCTTCCAGGACAACGAGGCCATCACCACGGAACTCCTGGGGTTCCGCCCCACCCGGCACACGCCCCTGGGTACGGACGCGACCCTGTACGTGCCCGCCCTCGGCCCGGACCCGTCTAACCCAGAAGACGACGAAGACTAAGTTCGACGGCCTGTGATCGAACCGTCCACGTCGCGGGTGCGTACCTATCAGTGAGATCGTGGCCACGCTTAGTGGCTCCGCAAGCAAAGGATCACGTCCATGAGTAACCCGGACTGGACTGGCCCGGAGCCAGGCCGCCAGCACCAGCTAGTCAGCCCGATGGGCCAGTACCCCTCGTACGGCTACCAGTCGCAGTACGGCGTGTACCCAGGGCCCGCCGCGCCGCAGTACGGCGCCTGGCAGCCACAGCCGCCGGACTACCGGGCCTGGGTGATCGCCGCCCTGGCCGGCGGCGTGCTGTTCAGCCTTCTCATCGGGATGCCGCTGGGCCTGATCGCCCAGCGGAACTCGCGGCACGTCCGCAGCAGGTGGGAATCCGGAGATCATGACGGGGCAGTAAGGGCGTCCCGGTCGGCCCGTTCCTGGGTCATCGCCTCTGTCGTCTTCGACGTGCTCGGCCTGCTTTTGGTCATCGTCTTGTTCTCACGGTCCGGCCAGCCGACGGGCTGAGGCTGACGGCCTTTCCGCTGGTGGCCCTGCTGGGGACTCCTCGGCGTGGGACTGAGCGTGGCTTGCGATTGGCAGCTCGCCGCTGCCGCGGCTATTCGCCACCGCGATCGCCCTTCACTCCGGCGTCAAGTGACCAGAAGTCAAGTGACCAGAAAGGGCGTGCGTGGCTTCCCGGCCGGCCTCGAAGGCGGCGGCGAGTACCGCCCCGTCCGTGGTGAGGCGGCTGACGAGCGGGCCGTCAGCGGGCGGGTAAATGGACAACGCCAACCCGGCGGCCTCCATCTCGCCGATGCGGATGACGTCGGCGAGCGTTCGCGGACCCCGGCTGAGCAGGGCCGCGCGCAGTTCAGGGGTCTCTTTGCGCAGCACTGTCCGCGCGACCAGCCTGTGTTCGCGTGGCGGGCGCGACGGGGGCACCGCGCCGGCGAGCGGGCGAGCGGGTCGGGAACGAAGGACCACGATGTGGGTGGCACCCTGGGCGAGCGGGGTGCGCACCGGGATCGACTCCGCTACCCCGGCGTCGTAGAACCTCTTGCCGCGCAGCGTGACCGGCGGCCCGGCCAGGAACGGCAGCGACGCGCTCGCCCGCAGCGCCAGCCGAAGCTCGGCCGGATCCGCGATCAGCGGGCGCAGGTCCGACGCGGCCCCCGTGGTCGCGTCGGTTGCGAGCGGGTGCAGCGGGACCTCGCTGGCTAGGACGGACTCGAAGTCCATGGGGTGCTCGGTCTGGTACAGCACCTCGACCAGTGTGCGCACGTCCGTCACCGGCCTGCCCCGCAGCAGCGCCGACCAGCGGATCAGCGTCCGCGCGTAGACCGGGCTGGTCCAGCCGCGCATCCCCTCGGGCCGGGAGCTGACCAGCCAGGCCCCGGTGATCGCGCCGGCCGACGAGCCGTAGACAGCGTCGAACGCGGGCAGGAACCCCAGCTCCTGCAAGGCGAGCGCCATCCCGGCGGAGACGGAGCCACGCATCCCGCCACCCTCTATGCACAAGGCAATCCGGTACCCGTCGGCCCGCTGCCCCGGGCGGCTCGCGGAGCGCACCCGCTCCAGCAGCAGGCCGAGCACGTCAGGCTGGCTGGACATCGTGCTCTCGCGCGTCGCGGCCGAGTAGCGGCGCGCACGCGGCGCGCAGCTCCGGGCCGATGACGGCCGGGCGCAGCGTCGTCGGGTCTAGCCGCACCTGGACGCGGCGGCCCTCCGCGTAAGTCACGGTCTCGTCGCGTGACACCACCCGGAAGTCGTATACCGCGCTGGTCGTGCCCAGGCGGTCGATCCAGAACTGGACGCTGACCGGCCCGGGTCGGCTGATCGGCGCGTGGTAGGTGATCGTGAACTCCTTGACCACGAAGAACACACTCGTGAACCCTGGTGAGGACGGGTCCCACGGATAGCCGTTCCTGGTCCAGTAGGCCGACAGTGCTCGCTCCAGCAGGAGCACGTACCGGGCGTTGTGTACGACGCCCTGCGCGTCCAGATCCTCGAAATGAACGTCGACGGTCTCGGTTACGCCATACGTTGACATGCCTCACTCCTTAGGCAGCAGTTCGGGCACGGGAGACAGCGACCGCAGCCGGTCAAGTACCGCCTTGCGGCCGTAGGCCGCCGAGCGCTCGGCGCGCAGCAGCCGGCCAAGGGTGACCACGGCGTGGCCGTGCGCCTCAATCTCGAACGTGAGCTGGCCGACGTCGGTGTCGGGGCGCAGTTCGCCAAGCTGGACCGCCTGTTCGGCCATCGTCTTGATGACCCCGAGCCAATCGTTGATCGCCGCCGCGAGCACGTCGCGGACCGGGCCTGGCCGGTCGTCGTACTCGGCCTCGGTGGCGACGAAGAAGCATCCCCCCGGCAGCACGCCGCCCGCGTAGAACTCCATCCGCCGCTCATGCAGCGCCCATAGTCGGCGCACCCCGCGCGGGGCGGCGAACGCCGGGGTCACGATGTGCCGGGTCCATCCCTCGACGGCGTGCGCGACGACCGCAAGTTGCAGGGCTTCCTTGTCCGGCCAATGCGCGAACAAGCCGGACTTGCTGACCGAGGTGGCCTCCGCGAGCCGGGCTAGCGTCATCGCCTCCAGCCCGTCCACCGAGGCCATCGAGACGGCGGCGTCAAGCACGGCGGTGCGGGTCCGCTCCCCGCGCGCGAGCCTCCCATCGGTCATGGAGGCATGCTAACACAAAAAGACCGACCGGTCGCTTTTAATCTTTGGGCAGGTTGCCCACTCTGTCGGCATTTTCAGTGATCTGTCCGGTGCCGGGAGCGCCTCATGGATAGGCTCGGGCGGGGGCTGGCAGGCGCTGGAGGCGCGGTGAGCGAGGATTTCCTGGTGCGGGGCGGTCTCAGGGCGGGGTCGCTGGTGGCCGGGTACCGGATCGAATCGCGGATCGGGTCAGGCGGGATGGCGGTGGTGTTCCGCGCCCGTGACGAGCGGCTGGGGCGGTCGATCGCGCTGAAGGTCATGGCGCCTGAGTGGACCGAGGACGAAGAGTTCCGGCGCCGGTTCGTAGCCGAGTCCCGCGCCGCGGCAAGAGTTGATGACCCGCACGTTATCCCGGTGTATGAAGCGGGTGCGGTGGGCGGGATGCTGTTCATCGCGATGCGGCTGGTGGCGGGCAGTGACTTGCGGGGAGTGCTCCGGCGCGAGGGCGCGCTGCAGCCGGGGCGGGCCCTGGAATTGCTGTCTCCGGTGGCGTCGGCGCTGGATGCCGCGCACGCCGCCGGGCTGGTGCACCGGGACGTGAAGCCGGGCAACATCCTGGTCGATGAGCGCCCGGGACGGCCCGATCACGTGTACCTGGCGGATTTCGGGCTGAGCAAGGGCGCCGCGGCCGGGGTGAGCATGACCGGAGCGGGAAATTACCTGGGCACCCCGGGTTACTCGGCGCCCGAACAGGTCCACGGGCATGACGTGGACGGGCGCGCTGACCAGTACGCGCTGGCGTGCGTGGCCTTCGAGTTGCTGACCGGGCGGCCGCCGTACGAGCGGGACCTGCCGATGGCGGTGCTGCTGGCGCACGTATCCGAGCCGCCGCCGTCGCTGGCCGCGCGGCGGCCGGGCGTGCCGGTGACGGCGGACCGGGTGATGGCCAGGGCGCTGGCCAAGCGACCGGAGCAGCGGTACGCGTCCTGCCGGGACTTCACCGACGCGCTACGAGAGGCGTTCGGCCTGCCGCCTTACGGCTCCGGCGCCATCGCCACCTTCCCCGGCGCCGCGGCCCGCGAGCCGGCCGGCCCGGCCCCGGCTACCACCACCGCGGACCCGTACCGGACGCCGGGCCCCACGCAGGAGGGGCCGGCCGGCCATGGTGCCCGGTCCGGGCTGGGCCCCCGCGATGGCGAGCCGGCCCGGCATCCGCGGCGCCGTCCCCTGGTGATCGCGCTGGCGGGCGCGGCCCTCGCCGCGGCGGTGGCCATCCCTTGGTTGCTCGTCTCCAGCCTCGGCGCCACCGCCGCCAAGGCACCGGCCAGGACGCAGGCCACGACGCCGGCCAGGCCGTCGGCCGCCCTCACCGCCCCCGTCGGCAGCCACGCCGTGGAATCGGCGGCGTTCAAGCCGGGCACCGCCACCCTGGCCGTCGGCATGTACAACGGCGACGTCGACCTGTGGGACACCACGACCAAGAGCATCATCAACATCCGCCACGACCCCGGCGGGGGGACCGACGGGGTGGGCTTGGTGGCGTTCGCGCCCGGTGGTACCACCATGGCCGTCGGCGACGGCGGCGACGTCTACTTGTGGGACACCGCCGGCCTCACCGCCACCCTTCCCACCCCCGTCGATGCGTCCGGGCAGAGCGTGACCTCGCTGGCGTTCGGGCCTCGCGGCACCTTGGCCGTCGGCTACAGCGAGGGCGGCGTCTACCTGTGGGACACCGCGACCAAGAAGACCACGGCCGCCCTCAGCGCGCCCGCCGACAACACCGGCGTGACCTTGGTGGCGTTCGGGCCGGGGGACACCTTGGCCGTCGGCTACAGCGGGGGCGACGTCGACCTGTGGAACACCGCGACTGACAACAACACCGCCGCCCTCACCGGCCCCCCTGGCCTCGCCGGCACCAACGGCGTGAGCTCGGTGGCGTTCGGGCCGGGCGGTGCCACCATGGCCGTCGGTTACGACACCGGCGATGTCTACCTGTGGGACACCACGAGTGAGCAGACCATCGCCACCATCACCGCTCCCACTGACGCTCAGGCCAATGTCTTGGTGGCGTTCGGGCCGGGCGGTACCACCCTGGCCGTCGGTTACGACACCGGCGACGTCTACCTGTGGGACACCGCGACCGAGAAGACCACCGGCATCCTTCACGGTCCCGGTCACCGGACCGGGGCCGTGAGCGCGCTGGCGTTCGGGCCGGCCGGCACCCTGGCCGTCGGCGCCGCCAACGGCGACGTCTATCTATGGCAGGTCAAGAGCTAGAACCTCCGGCCCGCCAGAGCGGTCCCGGCTCAAAGGGGATACGCCATGATCGCGGGTCAGAGCGGGGAAAGGGCAGCGGAGACACCCGCACCCCGCACCGCAAAATCGAACAAACCACCCCCGTGTGCGCCCTGCCAGCCTGATCGTGGGTCAAAATTGGCGATATACGCCTCCGATGACCCGCAATGACGGAAACAGCCGATCAGGGTACGCGGGCAAAGCGGGACGAAGTACCGTAACCCAGACGGCGGTGCGGGGCCGCTTGCCCGGATGACCCCTCTCAGCAACCAACCCGGCGGCGGACGGCACGCCAGGCTCATCGGGATGGAAATGTTCGCTGACCATCCCGGGCCTTGAACTTCAGCGTTTGCATAACGCCCGCCATTATTGGTACATATCGAACAAAACACATATAGACACTATGATGCCAGCAAAAGTTGCCCTATGTCGCATTTCTGAAAGGTAAGGTAATGCCACTCGAAGGGCAAGATGACCCTATCCTGGGCGAGTGGGTTACTTATTTGCAACATCTCGTTATCCGAAAAGTTGCCGTAAATACCTCCGTTGCCTAACGCGTGCTGTAATCTGACCCAACGGACCAGACCCGAGGGGTGGAGGAATGGCCGAATTCAACATCAAGCAACAACAGGCTTACGTCATTCAACAGGCCGAAGTGATCAACAATGAGGGGTCGGTCACCTGGGAGGACGCGAGCGAGCGCTTGCGCAGGCTGGCCCCCGAAGTACAGAATCTGATCGCTGTCGGCCAAGTCGATGGCCAAGTCGGAGCCGACCTGCAATCCGCAATCTCTCAGGCGGAAGTCGCGAAAGACAAAAAGAGCAGGATCCGGGCGCTCGTCGAGGCTAAGAACATAGCCCTTGGAGTTTCGATCCTGTCCGGCATCAGCCAGACGATCGGCGAGATAATACAGCTGCTCGCGCGATGAATGAGTACCACATCGGGGAGCAGAGCGCTCACAGCATTTATCAGGCCGACCAGATCTTTATCGGCTCCCAGCCGCGGGATCACGCTCAGATCGGCGAGAGAGCGCTTGCCCAGCACGACTACGCGAGTGCCAGAATTCACCTCGGTCGGGCCATCGATGACAACCCGGCCGATCCGAAAGCGCGCTACCGGCTGGCACTCGCGCTGCTGGGCGGGCAGCGGCCGCACATGAACACGGCGGAGACCGTCGAGGCGGTCACCGCCCACCTCAGCCAGGCCAGGCAACTTCGTGAGGCGCAAGTGCTGCAGGTACTTGTGAACGAGGACTACTACCTGGCCTGGCAGCGGAGCAACGCGGTGCCGCCGGAACTCGTCAACCTGGTCGCGTCGGTCTCGCCGGCGAGCGCGAAAGAAATAACTGAACACGTTCCAGCTGAGCAATGCCGCGTCTGGCGGCTACTTAAGGTCAGGACAGGGGAGGGGTTTTAAATGATCACCGAGGCCGAGCGCACAGCGACAGACCGTAAGAGACGCATAGAAAAGTATTTCATTCCTACGCCCGACAGCTCGCTGAAGAACCGCGCGATTCTTAATATGGCAGGGGCTGGCGTACTGCTCGTCATCGCGCTGATCCTCTTCGGCAGCGTGGTTATCGTAGGAATAATATTCCTGGTCGGCACCGTATATTTTGGAGTCAAGGGCGCGAGCAAATACCGGGACTACCAGGAGCTCTACCGTAAGGCGAATCCCAAGCCAAGCGGCCGTGAGCTTGACGCGTACCTCGCCAAGGATCTAGCCAATATCGAAGCCCGGGCCATGGAAGAGCTCGGACTCACCGCGGACGATCTGGAAACCGATAGCCAGGACTGGGACCCGGTCATGGCGCTCAGCGGCGGTCAAATGCAGTCGCAGGCGACCAAGCGGCCGATTGTCGTCTATGGGCCGCAGCCCCTGAGCGGCTTTGCGGTCGGCGACGACAATATCTGGCGGTTCCGCACGTACGAAGTCATGGTTATCTGCCCGACTTACCATCATCTTGCCCTCTTCCGGACAGAAGTCAGCATGGTAACCGGAGGCCTCTTCCACCAGGAGACCCAGGAATACCAGTACGCGCACGTCGTATCGGTCTCGACCGTCACGTTGCCGCCCTCCAATCTCTCTCTGAAGGAGGCAGGCAAAGGAAAGAGCAGGACCGCCGGCAAGGAGAAAGACGACGGCGACGTCGTCCGGTTCGCCCGGACGGTGCTGAAGCAGTTCGAACTGGGCGTGTCCAGTGGCCGCAGCAGCACCGTCACGGTGGGCATCTCGGACGCGAACAACCCCGAGGACGAAGCGCGGCTGCCCGATTCCGGCATCCAGCAGATCATCCGTTCAGTGCGCCGAGTGCTGCGTGACAAGAAGGACGGATTCCCCCAGCGTGGCCGGTACCCGGCCTAGCGGACGGCCGCAAGGATCGGGGCGTTGGCGTGACCAAGTTCGCGTCAGCGCCCCGATGGCGGAAGGCGGCAGCCATCAGCGAGACGGTTCGTCGCGCCGGGCCTTCCTGGTCCGCTTCCGGGCGGAAGGCTCGTGCAGCAGCGTCCCCGAGGTCCTGAGGAGGAACTCCTCGTACGTGTCAGGCGCGGTGCCGGGGTTCTCGATGTACCGGTCGGTTGCGGTCCGCATCACCATCATCAGCCGCTGCGCCTCGTTCATCTCGCGAACGGTTTCCGCCAGCTTGCCGGCGACCCGCATCACTGTTGTCTTCATCTGTGGCCTCCCTCCGTGCCTGCCTCAAGGCTCGCAGTAAGACCCGCCGCTCATCATTGGGAAAAATCCTTAAATCCCTCATCCCGAACGACTTGTGGTGCCTCCGTTCGTCCCCCTTATCTGTTCCTGCGGCCTTACGGGCAGCGCCGTTCCGCCGTAGGGGGCCCGGTAAACGGTTAGCCGCACTGTCAGCGCAGGCGGATAATAGAGACATGGGCACGCTGGTGGGGCGGGAGGCGGAACTGGCCCGGCTGCGCGGCCTCCTGCAAGACGCCGCGGCGGGCCGCGCTGTTACCGGCCTCGTCAGCGGCGACGCGGGCATCGGCAAGTCCCGCCTGGTCGCCGAGGCGATGCAGATCGCCGAAAGCGACGGCTTCACCGTGCTGTGCGGCCAGTGCGCGGAGATCGGGGACAGCGTCCCTTATCTCCCGTTCGCGGATGCGTTCCGCACCGCGCCGCCCGACATCGAGAAGGCGGTCAAGGCGCGCCCGGTGCTTTCCCGCCTGCTCCCGGACGGGGACGGGCAGGCCAAGGAGGCGGACTGGGCGGGCCTGGCGCGCCAGCAGATGTTCGGCGCCGTGCTCAGCCTGCTGTCCGAGCTGGCCGTGGCCAGCCCGGTCCTGCTGGTCATCGAGGACCTGCACTGGGCCGATGCCACCACGCGCCACCTGGTCACGTTCCTCGCCCGCATGCTGCACCGCGAGCGGGTCGCGATCATCGGCACGTACCGCACCGACGACCTGCACCGCCGCCACCCGCTGCGCGGCGTGATCGCTGAGCTGCTCCGGCTGCCCATGGTCGAGCTGGTCGAACTCGGTCCGCTTCCCGCCGCCGCGCTGGCCGAAATCCTGTCCAACGTGCCTAGCGACCCGTTGCCCCTGTCCGCCGCCACCCTCAACTCACTGGTGGAGCGGGCGGAAGGGAACGCCTACTACGCCGAGGAACTCCTGACCGCCTCGTCGTGCACGGAAGGCACCCTGCCGACCGGGCTGGCCGCGCTGCTGCTGTCGCGGGTGGAACGCGTGTCGGACGCGGCGCAGCGGGTGCTGCGGGCGGCGGCCGTCGCCGGCGGCGGCGCCGCCGACGACCTGATCCGGGCCGCGTCCGGCCTGCCCGACGACGCCTACGAGGAGGCGGTCCGCGAGGCGGCCGGCCATCAGCTGCTGGCGCCCGACGGGCCCGACGGGTACCGGTTCAGGCACGCGCTCCTGCGCGAGGCCGTGTACGGCGACCTGATGCCGGGGGAGCGGACCCGGCTCCACGCCCGGCTCGCGAGCCTGCTCGCCGACCTGCCCGGTGCCGCCGCCGCACTCGCGCACCACAGCATGGCGAGCCATGACATCCCCGGTGCGTTCGCCGCCTCGGTCAGGGCCGCCGAGGAGGCCGAGGGCATCGGCGCCCCGGCGGAAGCGCACCGCCACTACGACATGGCCCTGGAACTGTGGGCGCGGGTAGCGGCGGCGGAACGGATCGCGGGCATGACCCGCGGCAAGCTTGGCCTGAAGTCCGCGCTGGCCGCCGGGGCGAGCGGCGACGTGCCCCGCGCCGTGCACCTCCTCCGCCGCATCAGGGACTGGGTGTCTGGCGAAGAGGAACCCGCGGAAAGCCCAGGATCCGCCGAAAACATTGAACTGCGCTGCCGGGTCGGAGAGCGACTCGCTTACCACCTGCTGCAGAGCGAGAACACGCAGTGGTACGCCGAGGCCCTCGGCGTGGCCGCGGCGACCGTGCGGGAGACGCTGGACGAGCCGCCGACCTGGTACCGTGCCCGCGCCATGGCGACCTACGCCATCGCGCTGATGGCGGCGCACCGCTACGACCAAGCCAGGGACTGGGCCGGCCGGGCCAGGGAGGCGGCCCGCGCCGCCGGGTCGGCCTCCGTGGAGGCGGACGCGCTCGCCACGACCGCGAAGCTCGCCCTCCGGGCCGGCAACTCCGGCGAGGCGATCGGCATGCTCACCGCCGCGATCGAGCAGGCGGGAGCGGCCGGGGCCGTCGGCGTCCGGTTGCGGGCCGTCTCCGAACTGGCCGCCGAACGGATGGCGCGGGGCGAACTGGCGGAGGCCAACAGCGTCGCCCACCATGGGGTGGAATGGGCCGAGGCGGAGGGACTCCTCCTGGCCCCGTTCGGCCTTGACCTGCAGCACCTGCATTTCCAGGCCCACTTCGCCAAAGGACAGTGGGACGCCGCGCAGGAGCTGGCGGACGTGTTCCCGGTGCGGGTCACGAGGCAGGCGGAGGCCGTGCTGTCCGCGATGGCGCTGTTCATCGAAGTGGCCCGGGGCAACCCGGCGGTTAGCGAACGGCGAACCTGGCTGGAGCCGTTCTGGGACGACGTCTTCGTCGCGTACATCGCGCGCGGGATCCTCGCCGAGCATGCCCTGTGGCAGGGGGACAACGAGCGTGCCCTCGCGGAGGCGGAAGCCGCCATCGACGCGGACGCGTGGCCCGCCCACAGCCCGTCGGTGATCCGGGTGACGGCGATCGCCCTCGCGGCCCGGGCCGACCGGGCGGCGCAGCTGCGCGCGGCCGGGGATGCCCCGGCCGCGGACGCGGAGGCGACCGCCGGTGCCGCCCTGCTCGGTGTCGCCAGGGAGGGCGCCAGCTACCCCGACCGGCCCAAGGCGGTGCTCGGGCCAGAAGGCCGCGGCTGGCTTGCCCGCTGCGAAGCCGAATACGCCCGCCTCACGGAGACAAACTCCCCGGAAGCCTGGGAGCGGGTCCTCGCCGAGTTCGGGCCAGGGTACGTCTACGAGACCGCGCGCACCCAGTGGCGGCTCGCCGAGGCGCTGGTGGAAGACGGCCGCCGCGATGAGGCCGCCGCCGTGTGGCGCGCGGCGCGCGATACCGCGTCAAGGCTGCGGGCGGCGCCCTTGGCCGCGGCGCTCGACGACCTGGCGCGTCGTGCTCGCCTGAACCACGGGGCTCGCCTGGACCACGGGGCTCGCCTGAACCCGGGGACAGGGCACGGCGATGGGCCGGGCGCCCCGAGTCCGCTCGACGGCCTGACCGACCGGGAACGCGAGGTGCTCGGCCTGCTCGCCCGGGGCATGTCCAACCGCGAAATCGGCGCGGAACTGTTCATCACGCCGAAGACCGCGAGCGTCCACGTCTCCAACATCCTCGCCAAGCTGGGCGCGGCGAGCCGGACAGAAGCGGCCGCCATCGCCTACCGCGAGGGCGCCGACCAGTCCTAAGGGCGTTCAGGCGGCGTACGTGCGGACGACCCGGATGGCCGTGGCAGCGTCCGGCCCGCTGGCCGACAGGCCGGAAGCCTCAGGGGCGAGTCGCTGCGCGGCGACCCGGCAGAACGCCGCCGCCGTGCCGGTGATGCACGACTCGGCGTCCGCGGGCCCGTACTCCCACCGCTCGCCGTCGGGCCCGGTGAGCTCACAGCGGACCGGGCGCGCCTCCAGGCCGGCCACGGCGAACGAGTACGGCAGCGTCCGGACGGCCAGCCACGCGATATGGCGTAGCCGCGCCGTGTCCGGGTAGGCGATCCCGAACGGCTCGGTGACGTCAAGCGCGTGCGCCCAGTGCTCGGCGAGCCGGGTGGTGGCCAGCGTGGCGGGCGACAGCGGGCTGGCCACCCACTGCAGCCGCGCGCCGGGCGGGCACTCGCGAAGCGCGCGGATCGCCGCGCGGCGCGCGTCCCCCCACCGCCGGTACACCGCGTCCGGCGGAGTGTCTCGTTCGGCCGCGACCCGGCGGGCGGCGGTCTCGTCGACGGAGCCGCCCCGGCCTTGGTCACGGCCGAACGGCG
>Ga0207416_1001974_pt1 | contig 24189 bp, 23 predicted proteins | sample PaiPotPPM11metaG_FD_184107 | JGI IMG/M metagenome (GOLD analysis project Ga0207416, IMG submission 184107) | Iron sulfur acid spring bacterial and archeal communities from Banff, Canada, to study Microbial Dark Matter (Phase II) - Paint Pots PPM... ... | reverse complement strand
AATCCATGGATGCCGTGCGCGCCAAGCTCAGGCAAGCCATCCTCTACATCGAGCGCAGTCCCAAGCTCGTCCGCTCCATCACCTCCTTCCCCTATATCGTCAACTCAGTCTGATGTAGAAGCGGTAATAAGAATCCCCGCTGGCGCGCAGAGCCAGATCCAGGCACTCGATCGAGCAGCCGGTCTTGCCGATGATGCCGGGCGTACCCGAAGGTCGCACGCACGGCTACGTGCGGCATGGTACGACCTCGCTGTTTGCCGCACTCGACGTGGCCTCGGGGTTCGTCATCGACAAATGCTACAAGCGTCGGGTAATTCTTCAACTTCCTCAAAGAGATAGATGCTCAAGGCCCGGAAGGGCCTCGATATCCATATCGTCATAGATAACTATGCCACCCACAAACCCCCAAGATCAAGGCGTGGCTCGCGCGCCGGTCGGACTATCATGTTCACTTGCCGAAATTGACGAACCCGGGCTTCCCGAGCCAGAGCACCACCACCCCAAATGCTAACAGGAGCAAACTGACTGCGAGTAGCAGCAGCATTACCAGCATCGACAGCTCCGGATGTAGGAAAGAGAAGTAAATCGCAGCGATGTAAGCGAGAACTTTAAGAATGCCCGCTGTGATTTGTCCGGGTTTAGCTGACACCGCCGTCTGCACCCTCTGGTTGGCCACGAGGCGCTCCGTACGCGAGACTCTTCGAAGGAGTGATGTTCGCGCTCGTGCAAGTATCGGTCTCGCTTGGCGGCTTCATACTCCTGACCTTGTCGCGTTTAGCCACTTAGCACGGTCCGACCTAATGTATATTCAAAAGATACGTTCCGAAATGCCTGTAGGGGACTCCGAAAGCGCAGCCGATCCAGCCGGATCGTAGCTGCGCAGCCTGCTGCCGCCCGGACCCGGGTCGCCTACCTCGAGCACGAGCATGCCAAGACCGAACTCGAGAGCCTTATGCCCGAGGATGCCAACGAGGCGATCGGCCATGATGTCCGGGCCACGCGCTCGAAATCCGGCGCTGCGAATAGACCATGAAACCACGGAAGCTGATTAAGCCGGACGGGCTCCTCTGCATGGATGTACGGATCGAATCCAAAAGTGGAGAGGCCGTTTACAAAGATAAAAATTAAGCAACCAGTACATAAAAAAATCGAAGTTGGTGTGTACCCCCGCTTTTATGCGGGCTCGCCAGACTCGGTGGGATGCCGACCCGGGCAAGAAAACTGGCGGATTTCGCCAGCGGCGCCGGCACGCGGGTCGGTTGGGAAGTGGCGCTCTGGCGATAGGGCAACTGAGGTACGGAGAGTCGGCGCAATGAGGTCTGAACCAGCAAGCGCGCGGAGGGCCGTCAACAGAAAAAGGTCTTTGGCAGTGGTCAGCTTCTGCGAGGACCCAGTTGCTCGGTCTGCCTGGATCGAAGCGGGAAGGTCCATGTGCCGCTGGGTGAGCAGCTCGTCGGCTTGCGTGCGAAGCGCCGAAAAGCGCATCCTCGACGGCAAATCATTGCTGCCGCCCAAAAGAACGCTCTTTCTAGTTTTAGCGAGGCTATTACTATTGCACCCTCTGTTGGACCGTGAATGCAGCCGTCGTCACCCACGGCTAGCGTGGACTCAGCACCCCACCAAGCCGGCGCTTAAATTCACGCCGAGCGGCAACCGAAGGCGGGAGAACATTACCCTGGCGGAGGTCACCTTTCCTATATCGTCAATCTTTCTGATATGGAAATGGTATAACAAACCGCCCGGCCCCCGCGGCCTTGGGAAAACGCGCCAGCAAAGCCTCTTAGCTCAATTCGAAGGAAATCTGTGGGATGACCCGAGAACAAGACCCACTTCTCAATCAGTCAACGCCGTGCTTACTCAAGCAGGCGATTCCGCCTCTAATCCGCCTCTTCGTGAGTAGAGGATGAAGGTCGCGGTCATCGGCAGCGGAGCTGCGGCGCTTGGTGTGCTCGACCGTCTCTCGACGCTCGCGCACCGGCCTGACATCACTTTGATCGATCGGGCCGAGCGCAATGCGCCCGCAGAGCCATCCGTGGAGCGCTGGACTCGCGACCGGCTGCGGCTCCTCTATGATCGAATAAGGGCAGAATACGGCTATGCCTTTCCGCCGCCTAAGACCAATTTCGGCATGGCGTCGAAGAAGCGGAAAGTCGAAGGTTGGGGCGAGGTCTGGGACAGCAGCTCGTACGGTGGGCTCACAAATATTTGGGGCTTGTCCTCAATTCCATTCAGCAAGCACGATCTGCAGGGTTGGCCGTTCGGCCGCGCCGAGCTGGATCCGCACTATGCAGCAATTGCAAGGCGGATAGGAATCGCGGGCGAGCACGACGCGTTGAATGACTGCGTTGGCGAGGATTTCGTCAACCGGCCGCCTATCACGACGACGTCAACAATCAGGGCGCTTGCTAAAAGGATAAATTCAGGCCACCCTGGAACGGCCTTTCTCTTCGTCGCAGGAGCCAGCAGGCTGGCCGTCGAGACGCGGGCGGAAGCGCCCAATTCATGCGTGGCCTGCGGCGAATGTATGATCGGCTGCCCGCGGCAGGCAATGCATTCAACAGTGACGGATATAGACGCTTGGCGACGCTCCGGCTTCATTTCGCGAGCGGTGTTCGGACGCGCTCTGGCGATCGAGGGGCAGCCGCACCGCGTCATGTTGGAGACGGCTGAGGGACGCCGCGAGATTGTCGGTCCGTTCGATCGCATCTATGTTTGCGCCGGCTGCATCGGCACCACCGAACTCGCGATGCGGAGCTTGGGCCTGCGCGATGGCCCGCGGATCATCGACAATAGCGCCTACACCTTTCCTCTTATCCACGCGGGACCGGCGCTTTCCCGATCGCACGACCAGCATCGGTACTTAGGACTCACAAACCTCCTCGTCAACGCCATTCCGCTCACTTCCGCAGGGCGCTCTGCCCAAATGCAGATCTACCTCATGTTCGATCACCTTTGGCGATACTTCGTGCCATATGCGCTATGGCCCGTAATGGCACCATTGAGCCGCGCGTTGCGTTGCCGCGTGCTCCTCGTGCGCATTTTTCTGCACGGAGAATATTCGCAAACCTATAACGTTCATGTTGACGGCCACCAACCAGCCAGACTGTCTCTGGCGCACGCTGGGACGCCGCTTGCTCGTATCCCCGATCTCTGGCCGGAGGTTCGCCGCAGCTTTGGCGGCGGCTTTTTCTTTCTCCCTTCCAAACCGACGCGACAGTGGACGAGCTCGCATTATTCGGCATCCCTGCCGCTTGGAACAGGGCCCGTCGCAATGGACGCTTCAATCAAGCCGGGCGTCTATCTCTGCGATTCCACCGTCTTCCCGACCGCCCCTGCCGCTTCGCCAACGTTCACCATCATGGCAAACGCGCGCCGCATCGCGGATCTAAGTCTGCAGGATAATGCCGCCTTACTTACCGGATCGAGTGGAAGGCTAAAATAACTCGACACAAGGACCCCTGGATTCGTTTAGGCCGAGCTCGCCAGCCCCTCCAAATTGCCATCGTGAATAAGACCGGGTTAGAGGATCATGCTCAATCGACCCCATTGGGGCGATGCTTCCTCAGTGCCCTTGTTACTCGGCAACAATGGCTTTAATCTTTATCTTTGTAAAGCGCTTCCGAAAATATGATCAATCAGAGTAATATCGGGTCGGATCGGCAACGTCGAAAGATAGTCGAGCGCTCCAAGCGCTGCGGCGCCACTATGCCTATCGGGTCTGGTCTTTCGAAAGCGGCCGTTTCGTCGCTCGCCAAGCCAACGCAGCGCGAAATCATCTCAACCGCGGCACAACGTTCAAAGCGGAACATCTCGCTCGCTTTAGCGAATCGAAGGCAAATCCTGTCATGAAGCTGATCATCCAAATTCCGTGCTACAACGAAGAACAAACCCTTCCGATCACACTACGATGTTTGCCGCGGGAACTCGATGGAATCGACGCTGTTGAATGGCTTATCGTCGATGATGGATCGACAGACAGGACGGTGCGCGTTGCGCGTGAGTATGGCGTCGACCATGTTGTTCAACACTATCACAACCAAGGCTTAGCGAGGGCATTTATGACGGGCCTTGATGGGAGCCTGCGACGCGGCGCCGACATCATTGTAAACACCGATGCGGATAATCAATATGACGCACGAGACATCCCAAAGCTAATCCAGCCAATCCTAGATGGGAGAGCAGAGATGGTCATTGGGGATCGTCAAGTGACAACGATTCCTCATTTCTCGCTCGTGAAAAAGATTCTTCAACAGCTTGGCAGCTTCGTGGTTCGCAAGCTAAGCAACACTTCGGTAATGGATGCTCCAAGTGGCTTCCGGGCTATGCATCGCCGCGCGGCGATGCAATTGAACGTATTCAACGAATACAGTTACACCATCGAGACCGTAATTCAGGCTGGTCAGAAGAATATGCGTGTAATATCAGTTCCAGTGCGAACCAATGAAGATCTTCGTCCATCTAGGTTGGTCAAAACTGTAGCCTCTTACGTTACGAAAATGCTGCTTATAATGAGCCGCATCTTCGTAACTTACAGACCGCTTCGGTTCTTCTTCTTCGTAGGCGCGCTAATAATGCTGCCAGGAGTTTTATTGGGATTTAGATTTGTTTGGAACCTCGCCCTTAACGTCGGCAGTGGCAACGTCCAATCACTTATTCTTGCGGGAGTGTTCTTGTTGGCTGGCTTCTTTGTAATGCTCAGTGGTCTCCTGGCGGATCTGATCGCTGTCAATCGAAAGCTATTGGAGGAGTTAAGGTCGCGTACTATCCGCCTCGAATACCATCTTCTCGGAGAGACCGAAGTCACGCGCCCTAGGCCGGCTACGGACAAAAATTTCGATACGCAGGGCTTTGTCGAAAACAGTGAAAAGTCACGCATTGCCTGAAGGCAGTCAGAATGCTGAACCGATCTAATACCAGTTCCATAGGTGTTTGATTCACGGGATTTGGGGTACCGGGTGTAGTGGTCCCGGTTCTCTGAACAGATTTTCCGCATCGCTAAGCTTGACTTTGGCCAATTTAGGCAGCGCGCGGGAGAGCGTATTTTGCAGGGTAAACTGATACGGCGGGGAATTTTGTTACTGTCCCGGCTTGGCCGAGACATTAAAGAAATTGACACGCCCCGTATTTTGCCTTTCGAACCATCGCTAACCCGTTGAATTTTTGGCCAAAGTCAAGCTAAGGGCCCGTCCATAAATAACTCATTCAATTTTTCGGCGACGAATTGGTTCGCCACGGATCGGCGAGATCGTTCCACTCGCCGTGGAAGGCGTGAGGCGTGAGGTTGACGGCGGCGAGTTGTGCGTCGTTGATCTTGATGCCTTGGGATATTTGTTCGGAGGTAGTGTCAAGAGTTTTTCGCACATTTGGTTTGGGCTGAGCAGCGCCCGGCACTGGCTCAAGCGGTGATGGCACCTCTCATCTGCTGGTCCTTCAGCAGCTCGATGTTTAAGTAACGTTTGGTCGACCAAGCGGTACCGGCGATGTGCCGACAGGCTCAGCGACGTCCACAACAAAGGCTGCATCGGATCGCCGCGCGTGCAAGGCTCAACCAGCGCCTTCAGATCGCTGAGCAGCGTGGGATCCTCGATAACTTTGCGATTGCGCCCACCGCTCAGCTTGCGAATGCGTCCCGTCGGGGCCGACGCCCCGGCACGAATGTCAGCAAGACCGCGATTAATCGTCGAGCGGGCCAAGCCGCTGATCTGCGACATTGCGCTTACCCCGCCGTGACCCAGTGAAAGAGCTTCCATCGCCGCGTAGCGCCGCCGGCTCTGCTCATCCAGAACCGGCGCCATCTGGCGATAGCGCCTCCTCGCCACACGTATCTCGGCCGCCCGAATCACAGACCAACGCTATGCCGCCCGATTCCGCCAAAGGAATCCCCCACCGCGTTTTCCCACTAGCAGGCCGCTGAAAAAGTCGATTTGCGAGGGGCTTAAAGTGTGATTCCGTGCAAGTGTTTGATTCCTCTGGTTGGGAGAATGCGATGCGCGGCGACGATGAGCGATCGGAAGGCTTATTCAGCTATGTGCGTCTGGAGACGCGCATCGCGGCAGATCATCCCTTGCGGTCGATCCGCGAACTGGTTGACCGGGCGCTGCGGGAATTGTCGCCGGCGTTCGACCGGGTCTATGCGCGCGAGGGGCGACCATCGATCCCGCCGGAGCGACTGTTGCGAGCGCTGTTGCTGCAGGCGTTCTACACGGTGCGATCGGAACGGCAATTGATGGGAACAGCTCGACTATAATCTGTGTTTCGCTGGTTCGTTGGGCTCTCGGCGACGATCCGGTGTGGGATGCCACCGTCTTCTGCAAGAACCGCGATCGGCTGCTCGACGGCGATATCGCGGCCAAGTTCTTTGCGAGCGTTCTGAACCTGCCGCAAGTCCGCAGCCTGCTCTCCAGCGAACACTTTTCCGTCGACGGCACGCTGATCGAAGCCTGGGCCAGCATGAAGAGCTTTGTGCCGAAAGAGGGGCGCAAGCCGCCCTCGGGCAAAGGTCGCGGCCGGCGCGGTGGGCGCAATACTGAGCGCGACTTCCATGGCGAAAAGCGCCGGAACGATACGCATTCCTCGACCACCGACCCCGATGCCCGGCTGTTCCGCAAAGCCGCCGGCAAAGAAGCCAAGCTCTGCTACATGGGGCATCTGATGATGGAGAACCGCAACTCGCTCATCGTCGACGCGCGATTGACCGAGGCCAACGGCACGCCTGAGCGTGCCACCGCGCTCGACATGATCAAAGACAATGTCGGGCGTGGCGGCACTGTGGGTGGCGACAAGAACTTTGACACCGCCGATTTTGTCTCGCAGAACGACAGCAATCGCCGTTCGGCAATTGATGGCCGCACGACACGCCATCCTGGCTACCGCATCAGCACGATAAAGCGAAAACGCATCGAAGAACCGTTCGGCTGGATGAAGACCGTCGGAGGCTTACGCAAGACCCGTCACCGTGGTCGAAGGTTGGTTGAATGGTTCTTCGTCCTGGCTGCGGCTGCCTACAATCTTATTCGCATCCCGAAGATCGTGGCAGCAATGGCGTGAGCACCACCGAACTGCCAATGACGGGACAAAATCAACTCGTCATCCTGGATGCCGGCGCGGATCACAAAGCGTACTCCCATCGTCGCCGCCGCTCACACTGAGAAAATCGGCATGTAAATCCAATTTTTCAGCGTCCTGCTAGCTGTGACAATTATGATTCATTTATTCTCGGATCGGCCCTAAGTGGAGTCTCTGCCGGGGTTAGGCTGCCATGCGGATGGGCAGCGGGTTGAAGGAGGCTTGATCGGGTGTGTTGCCGTCAAGGCTCGCGTGGGGTCGGCGGCCATTGTAGAAGTCAAAATACCGGCCGATCGAAGCACGAGCTTCGCTGACGCTGTCGTAGGCGCGCAGATACACCTCCTCGTATTTGACGCTGCGCCAGAGCCGCTCGACGAACACGTTGTCGCGCCAAGCGCCTTTGCCGTCCATGCTGATGGCTATGCCATTGCCGGCGAGCGCGCCGGTGAAGGTTTGGCCAGAGAACTGCGAGCCCTGGTCGGTGTTGAATATCTCCGGCTTGCCGTGGCGCACCAAGGCGTCCTCCAGGGTCTCGATGCAGAAGGTAGTGTCAAGAGTTTTTCGCACATTTGGTTTGGGGTGAGCGGCGCCCGGCGCTGGCTCAAGCGGTGATGGCACCTCTCATCTGCTGGTCCTTCAGCAGCTCGATGTTCAAGTAACGTTTGGTCGACCAAGCGGTGCCGGCGATGTGCCGCAGCCTGGCCGCAGCAAGGTTAAGCGCTGATTGTCCGTCCGGGAACGCGCCGACCACACGGGTGCGTCGCCTGATTTCGCGGAGGATGCGTTCCAGCGGATTGTTTGTACGCACGCGCCGCCAATGCTCCTCGGGAAAGGCATAGTAGGCCAACGTCTCCCCGGCCGCCGTTTCCACGAGCTCCGCCGCCTTGGTCAAACGCAGACCGCGCAGCTTCTCGGTCACTTGGACAGCCTTCTGCCGCGCCGCGGTGATGTCCTCGCCGGCGTGGATCGCCTTGAGCATCGCCGCGATCTCGCGCATCTTGGTCGAGGGCACGTGGCTGAAGACGTTGCGGTACCAATGCACGACGCACCTTTGCCAGGCGGCATCGGGAAAGAACTCGGCAGCGCTTTCGGCTAGCCCCATGCAGGCATCGGAGATGATCAGTCGGATGCCCTTGAGGCCGCGTTCCTTGAGATGCTTGAGAAAGCCGCTCCAGCCCGCCTTGTCCTCCTTGGCGCCTTCGCCGAGAATCTCCCGATACCCATCGTTGTTGACGCCGATCGCAACAAGCAGCGACACGTTGCGCACCTCGCCGGCCCAGCTGCGCTTAAGCACGATGCCGTCGAGATACACGTAGGGATGCTCGCCCTCGATCGGCCGGTTACGCCACGCCTCGATCGTGCCGTAGATCTTCTTGTTCAGGGCCGACACCGTCGAGGGTGACACCCGCGTGCCCCACAGCGCCTCGGTGATGTCCTCGACCCTGCGAACCGAGACACCGGCCAGATACATCTCGATCAAAGCCTCCTCGACCGAGCTCCCGCGCCGTCGGTAACGCTCGATAATGGCCGTCTCGAACGTCTGCGTCCGAAGCTTCGGTATCCGCAGCTTGACCTCGCCGGCCTTGGTCTGCAGCTTGCGCTCGTAATGGCCGGCCCGAGTATCGCGACGAGCCTCGCTGCGCTCGTAGCGGTGCGCATTGCATAACCGATCCGCCTCAGCACCCAGCAGCGCGTTCAACGTCTCCTCCACGCTGCCGCCAACCACGCGGTCGAGGTGGCTCTTGATCCGCTCATCATCAATCCTGATGACATTGTTCAGGGGACTCGGTGTAGTCTCGGTCATGGCGGCTTCCTTCCGCCGGAGAGCAGCCACTTCATGTATTGGATGTATAAGACGGCCAATTACTTGAGCGGAAGAAGCGCCGGATAACTTCCACGTTTTTGCGTGCCTCTGCTGCACGATAACCTGGATAGCACGGAAGGAGAAGAACGCTCCTTGCCGTTCGCCGAGCGGCCGGACAGTCTCGATGATATTGTGCGAAGCACTCGAGGTCAGCTGTATTCCTTAGATGCTGGATGACGACGTCGCGACCATTCTGCATCAGGTATCTTTGTAAGTCAGCACGATCTGGTGCCTGTATTGCAAAACTCAAATAGATGTGAGAGAGATCGTCGCGCAGCGGCGGCAATCGTATTCCTGGAATGTCGCTAAGGCCCTGATGATACAACAGCGCAAGCTTTATCCGCTCGCGCGCATAAGTGTCTACACGCTCAAGCTGATCCAGAATAAGCCGCGCCTGCAGCTGCGAGATCCGGCGCTCGTAACTTTCTGGAATCGCAGTGCGCACAATTGGGTTGATCTCTGTGTTGAATTGCCGCGTCACCGTATCGACGTTATTAAGGACACCATGACGAAAGATCCAGTAAGTCAATGCCGGAAACACGACAGGAGAGGTCAACACCTGTCCGAGGCCGCAGTGAGCTATTCGCTTCAGTAGCCGCGCACCGTCTTCGTACGGTAACCTTGCGAGGTTACGACGGATCCTAGCGGCCTTCGCGTGATCATTGGTGGCAATCATTCCGCCAAGAAAAGCGTTGACGTTCTTAGCGCGGCCAAAGCTGAAAAAGCCCATGGTGCCGATCGTGCCGGCGCGGCGCCCTCCGTGCCTGGCGCCGAAAGCCTGGCAAGCATCCTCAACAAGCGGGACCCCGCGCCGCTCGCAGATCGCATTGATGCGATCGAGAGAGCCTACAAGCCCATGGAGGTGTGTAACCATCACCGCACCCGTTTCCGGACCGATTAGGCGCTCCACCTCTAGGGCGGAGATGTTGCAGGTGTCCTCGTCGATATCGGCAAAACAGGGTATACCACCCGCTGCTAGGACCATGTTGACCACGTCGTAAAGTGTATAGGGAGATAAGATCACGCGCTGACCCGGTTGAATTATTTGACGCAAGCCGAGATAAATCGCATAACGCCCCTGCGGTGTAAGAATAACTTCTGCCACATCGAGCCACTCTGCGATTCTGCGCTCGGTCCGTTCAACGGCGTCACCGGCAAAGATTCTACCGGATAAAAAATCGGACAAGACAAGACCGTAATTGCGAGCTCCGTTGTAGAATCGAAAACGGGGCTGCGGCGGCAGAATCGTCCACGGTTTTTCGTGGTGGATCGGCTCCCCAAATGATGCGTAGTATGAATCTCCATATCCACGCGTCCATTTTGACCAACGCTTTCTTACCGCACGCATCGCCACCCCTCCACAATTAAAACGCACCTTCCAGCCTAACAATATGTTCCAACCGCTGCGACACGAAATTGCTCCCAAACTGGCATCTACGCGGTCGCATTGCTATTGGCACCAATCCTTGAACTCGGTCTCCCTGAGTTCGGTGATGAATGCGTAGCCAGAGATATATTTGACTGCGCGGAGTTCATCACCACCGATTGGATGTTTAACCGATCCCCCTTTCGTCCGCGTTACCCGGAGACGAGCTCGCTTCAGCATCACCTGTCCCCGAAGGCTTCCGAAACGCGCAGGCAGCATCGATCCATCATCAGCAACAGGAGGTGGTCGCGGATGCCATGCGGTCGCATTGGACAAAAAAGATGATCTTGCGCGCTGACAATGCGGGACCGTTTGCTGTCTAATCTGCCTGAATTCGAGGGCTCGATGGGACACCTCTGACAGGCATTGGAGCGACAAGCAGACCAACTTTCCCCATTTTGCCGATAAGGCGGGTCATCAGCAGAATGGAGATCAGCCCCGACCAGCCCAATTCGATAACTCGCATGATGAGCGCTGACAAAAGGACACTCGGCACATCGATGCCAAACACCGCCGCAAAAAAGACCTGCACCCCCTCCGCTACTCCGAATGATCCCGGCGTTATTCTCAATATCACACTGCACTCCTTGGCGAGCGTCATAATTGCTACCTGGCCGACGGGTGCGTTCACCTGCAGGATTCTGAGCACCGTGTAGGCGAAACCAACTTCAAGGCCAGCCCTCAGGAGTTCGATCGCGAGCCAAAGCCATGGCAGAAAGGGCGAGTGCAGGAATTGCCTCCAACCTTTTAAATAGCGCCCAGGATCGAATCCGAACAGCTTGACTAACCGGATTGGAAACAGCGTGGCGACGATAAGAAGAGCTCCTCCGAAGCCCATGGCGGAAATGACATAGTTGTAGATCTCTGACCCGACTGGACCGTTTACGAGCGCCAACAGGCCGGTCAGAATTCCGTAAATGCCAGTACAGAAAATAAAGGCGGCCAGGGCTATAGGAATGAAATCACGGTAGCTGAGCCCGTGCACTCGCTGGAGGTATAACGTTCGCACCGGCAGAGAGGCGTTTCCGGGAAGCAAGTAATTGCCCAGAAGTCCAGAGGCGGTGATGCCAATTGATTCGACCAAGGGCACCCGCACGTCGAATGTGTTAGCCAGAATGTCGAAACTTAGCCCTTTGGCCGCAAGAATGACCAAATAAATCGCGACTGGCAGGAGCCAAAGATGGGCTGGCGCTTGTGTCGCTTCGTGCAAAGCTTCACGGTTCTGCCAGAGAAGTAGCGCAATGACGATGGCCACGGTGAGGCTCAAAATAGTCGATCCGCATTTCAGGGCGACAATCGACAGTCGGGATAATCGAGACCGGGACAAACTCATTATCACCTTCTCTTCACCGCCGGCCAATCGGCCTTCGGGCGCAGGAGCGCATCGAATCGGTACAGCCAAAGTGGGCTTCTCTCCGGCTGGTCGAGAATCTCAACGTCAAAACCGCAACTCTTGCCCAATGCGGCGAAATCACTCCGACTCCACCACCAGCCTAGATCGGACGCCTTCCTCAAGCCAACGAAATGTGCAGCGTATCGCAACATTGCCCACAGTCTCGCCCACGCAGATGGATACCGCCGCTTAGGTATCCGATCCCCGCCTTTGGCAGGCCAAATCAGTCTACGAACTACACGCATATAATGGGCATTTTTTCTGCTTCGATCCGGCAAATCCATTATGCAGACGAGCCCGTTCGGCTTAATCAGTTTCCGGATTTCATCCAACACATGTCGTGCGGCTGAGCTGTCGAAATATTGAAATGCGTAACTGATCAGAATTTTTTCAAACTTGCGACCACCGACCGCCCCGCTGACGACCCGCGCATCTGCTTGACGATATTCAATGTTGGGTGCCCAAGCGATCCGCCTGGCTTGAGCAAGCAACGTCTCGGAGAAGTCGACGCCTACAACATGCTTGACTCTAGAGGCGATCCGCACCGTAAGAATCCCGTTGCCGCAACATAGGTCGAGGAAAACATCAGCATTAGAAAGCCGGAGCAGGCTCGCAATATAGCCACAAAGCCAGTCCAGGTCGTCGATATTGTTGCGACCGACCATCTCCAGCGGATCGTCGTTCTTAGGAAAGACCCAACGGCCTATGAAAGCATCCTCATGACCATTCTTTACCGCGCCATCCGTCATCTTGTCTTTCCAATCACTCAGTTCGGCACATCGCAACTTCAAGGGTGGGAGAAGCCCTTTACAAAGATAAAAATTACAGCAATTGTTCGCTCGCAGCAAGGCACTTGGGTTCGCGCGAATGGGGGCGCTTGAGTGCATGACTGGTCTAGTTTTATTTATAATCCTCGTATTCGTATTTCCGATCTTCTTTGCGCTAGCGTTGGCACGCGTCACGCGGCTTGCCGCCACCGAAGCTCCCGCTTTCGTTGCCTATTGCGCCGGAATAGCGGCGGCAGTGCTGTCCGTCGTCATCGACTTCCTTTTCCGTCTCATACCTCATCAACCTCGACTTTTTTATGTATTGGTATTGGTTGCAATCATAATCGGTACTTCGGCCGCAGCCATCGTCATGGGCCGCCGCAGACCGCCATTGCCGGCCCCGCGCAACAGTTCGATGACATCCAGGGACGCTCGCGCATCCCTTGGTCCACTCGAATGGACGATCTTGATCGTCGTGTGTGCTACGGTCGTAGGGCTCATGGCAAGCAATTTGGCAGCGCCGCTCGACGGACACGATGCTATAGTTCATACGATGGTCGCAAAGATCCTCTATCGGGACTTGAGCGCCGCTGGCTATCCATTTGCTACGGCCGATCCGTTCACCGGGTTTTATTACGAGGGCGTCCATCCGCTTGGCTTTCCGGCATCGAAAATTCTCCTCATGCTTTTGCTCGGCGACGGCGATACCCCTTGGCACAAACCGCTCACGGGCGCTTATTTCGGCTATCTGCTGATTGCAGTCGGCACCTATGCGGGACGCGCCTTTGGGTGGCGTCACGCCGCCTACGCAGTTCTTCTGCTCGCAAGTGTACCGCTCCTCCTCAGTTCGACTCTCATCGTCCACATTGATCCGTTGCGGCTCTATTTTTTCTTTTTACCATTTGCGCTCCTGATGGAATTTATTCGTAGTGAACACAGGAGCTGGCTTGTCGCCGTAGCATTGGCCACAGCGCTGGCACTTCACGTTCACGCCGGTAACGCCATTATTCTCGCCTACTTGGTCCCTATCTATTTTGGCTTGAGTGCAGAACCATGGCGAAAACGGATCGGCAACGCGTTATTCGTTGGCGCCACTATCCTGCTTATTGCTGGCTGGCAGTATTTGCAAAACATAGCACGAACTGGGACGCCGCTAACCACCAGCTATGAGCTCGGGAACTTGCCCGCACTACCATTGCGCGAATGGATGTTGCTCCGACGAAGCATCGACACACCTGCATCAGCCTTGTGGAATGGTGCGCTGCTGCCTTTCACAGACTTTTTAGGGTTCGGTGCGTCCATCTGGTTTGGGACTGCAGGTCTCCTAATTGCCATTATGGCTGTGCGAAAGTCACGCCAGTTCGATGTCCGAATGACGATTCCTGCTGCGGTAATCATCCTCTATTCTGTACTAATGTGCGCAGCGCTGGCGCTGCACGCCGTAGAATTTTACCAAAATCCTCGCTATGCCCTAGTGGTGGCTCCATTCTTTTCGCTGCTCGGGAGCATTTTCGTAATCAATTCGATGAAGCTTCCTGATCGGGTTTACCGTACTTTGACGAAACTTCCTAGTCCGGTTTACCCTATACAGTGGCGTCTTCTTTTCTTCTTTGGCGCGCGGGTCTTCGTTGCTTCACTGATCACCCTGACGGTGCTCACACCACTCTGGCTGTATATTCCTTCGCGAATTGCAAGTCGCTCGCATGCCGAATTCTGGCGACCAGAAAACGTAGCGAGTTCCGATCAACAGAAGATCCAGGCAGCGATCCGGAACAGAGATTTTTCGGCGAGCGGATTTGTCACCCTTGCCGCAGCCAGCGGTGGAATCGTCCCAAAAACTGAACGCATTCTTGCTCTCCGCGACAGCGAAATCTATCTTTATGGAGCAAGCTACATCGTTTTTGAGCTCGACATGGCAATGAAGGAATTCTATGAAGCGCCTTCATTGCAAGCGGCAAAGCAAGTTTTGGAAAAGCTCGGTATAAGGTACATCTATGTCCCTTACTACACCTCGGAGGGCATGAGCAGTAAATATCTCAGCGCTATCATAAACGATCCGGCGAGCGTTTCACTGATCGCTTCGGATGAATCACTTTATCTTTTCCGATATACGCCAGCGCAAACGGCAGAAAGTTCGAAAGGCGTCGAGCGCGCTTCGTTTCACGGGGAGGCGAAATTGGATCAGAGGAGATATCTCTACTACCCGAGGGGTTTGTCCGCGTGTGAGAAACTGGCTCAGGTTCATACCCGTGCTGAAGAACGCATAGTTGCCGAATTGGTGAGAGGATTAGAGGACATCGGCGTTGCGGCGCCTGAGCCTGAGGAATGCCGGCACATGTACGATGCTCCTGCGAATTGGATACCTCTGCCGGATACCACCAGAACCCTTCGCTTGGTGGCTGAGTTCGACGGTGAAGGGTGTGCCGGCCTAGAGATCATGTTCCGAACGAATGATCAGGATTACAGAACGCGCTTCTTCGACTATCTGGCAACCGGCGCGACGAGCGAGGCATCCGTATATGCGCAACCGCCCCCGGACGCAGATGCATTTGCGATCCGCGTACTAGGACGATGCCGAACACTTCCCGTCCTTCGCAGTCTCCGGGTTGAGCAGCTTGCGACGTCGGCCATCCTATTCGCTCCATAAACCTCAGCGATTGTATTTTCCGAGCGTACGGGCCATGCGCACCATGCAGTGCTTGACGGCATTTGCGGCAGTTGGCTTCCAAATCCGAAAATATGGCACTCGGTGACCGCCGAATGATCTATAGAACCGTTCGATCGACTGAATCATCGAGCCTTCAAAATCGAAGATAATACCATCGGCCAGCGTAGCGTCGATCATTGTCTTGATCAGAAGTGCACCGGCGCCTGACGAGACGTCCGCGGCAGTGCCGGTCATCAGCAGATACGCAGAATGCCAGTCATAAAGAGCTACCGCGCAGGCAACCTCGGCTTCACTGCGGTCGCGAGCGATCCATAAACCCAGATTGCCGGTGGCGGATAGTTGCTCTACCAGGCGTGCAAATCGTCGCAATGAAATCGGCGGCCGGGCCCCCCGGCGCTGATATACGTTACTGCAAAGACCGTAAGCTTTCCCGATCATATCGGTCGAAATCTCTACTAAGCGCTGTACTACAATTCCATCGCGCGCTCCACTTTTGACTGAGTTGCGTAGACGTGTCTCTGCCTTGTCCCACCACGTATCGCGCTCGCTCGGCAATATCCAAAAGGTGTATTGAGTTTGCTGCGAAAACTTTCGCCAATAGAACGGCATCCAATTATCGAATCGTGGATGGAAGAGGTAGTCGAAAGTTGAGATGTTAAAGGGCGCCGGTCCCAACGCGTCAATCCGCTCGTAGAGACGGCTCGCTACCAATGATTGCTTCGACGAACGAGTAGGGCCGCTGAGAACACCTAGGTACTTGCAGAACAGCGGATTAGTTCGAAATCCCAGTGAATTCCTGACAAGCGGAATTCCCACGTCGATGACGCCGTCCTTTCGCGCAACGACAAGATCATAACGCGCGCCGAGTGCGTCGAGATACGTAGTCGTTGCGAAGATGGAACCGTGCGGACTCAGCTGCACAAATTGATCCCACTCCTTCTTGCCAGATGCATCACATCCCAGTGACTCGGCTTGCATGATCATGGTCATCCAACAAAGAATGGGTTGATGGGATATGAGTTGCGTGTTTCCTCTATTGTGTGCATTGATGAACCTCAACAACACCCGGCAGACTTCACTCGTCTCGCGCGAGTGGTTCTCTCGACGCGGGTTTGTACGGAAAGCGCGCTTCGCCGTTGGGGCCTCATGCTCAGAAGCGGCTCTGCTTCAAACCGACCGCTACCGCGCTCGTCCTAGCGGTAAACCTTTTCGAACCACCCAAGTCCCTGCCAGAACGTGGTGAGTCCCATTAAACTTCCTTGCGGCCCATTACTAAACTGTAGGATCGCGCACCCTCGAACGCCGCCCATCGTGCGGCCGCTCCATTCCGACCGCGAGACAATCCTGACCCTCAGCGCCAGGCATTGTACGTGCAAGAAAGTGACGAGCAGTGTGCAGGCTACACCGGATCCGTTTTATGAAGAATACAACTCGACATCAATCTTTAGCAATTCTTTGGGTGTCATCGCAGCAAGCTCGTCAAATCGGCGAGCCCAGCACCCCACTGGACATGGAGCGTGTCACTAGCAAAACCCGTCGTTAACGACCATCGCCGGTTTCCGAGGCTCCGCTTTGTCGAAACTGATGGATAGCACGCGCGATATCACACCCCCGCATGAACTCGCCCCGTCTCCCCAGCATGGCGAGCACTGAGGTCAATTGCCGTTTGAACCCGTCACCTACGTTGCGCAGAAAGAGCTTCACATAAATGCTTCGTGTTGGGGGTCTCAGCACCGGGCCCAGCTCGTATGGATGGAAGTAATATTGCGCATAGCCATCGCGCATCATCGCAAGTGTCCCAAGCCTGCCCCACCAGGCGCCGAGCACACGCGTCATGACGCCTGTCGAACAGGGCAGTCGGGCGACAGGAAACACGCCTAGGGGGAGCTCGAGGATTCGCAATTCGCCGGGTACAGCAAGATCGCGCGCCGAGGGATAATAAGGTGTCATCGGCGCGCCGGCCATGTTACCGAATTTGCCGAAAAAAAGGCGGGATGGACAGACCGAAGAATCGTAGTCGAAACCTTCTTCATCCAGCACTAGGAGCTGATCGGATGACAAGATCAGGTTGGCGGCTCGATACCCAACCATCGCCTTGCCAACAATGTCTTCCAGCACTCGTCGGCTTTCGCGAATCATCATTCGGAACTCAGCAGCCGTGAAACGAGAGTTATCAACATGGTGCCTACCGTGCAGCGCCACCTCGTGGCCTAAATCATCGAGCCGGCGCAGCAGATTTGGATAGAGTTCGGCAATCTCGGAGAGCACAAAGAACGTAACCGGGAGGTTTTGCTCGTGGAGCAATGATAGGGTTCTCTCGATTGCCTCATCGAAGTCGCGCCCCGGCCGAGACATCCCGTACATTTCTTGATATCCTATAGAAGAAGAGGACCAAAGAGAATGCCTTCCCCCGCTGGCCCAACGACAATGAATCCAGGAATCCAGGTCCACAGAAATGAAAACCAGCGGCGCGTTGAACCGGGCCAGGAAAGCCGAGGGTGATGGCTCAGGCGTCATTGCTTTTGTCGTCGGCGAGATATCCGACCCTATACGAACGGCAGGGACCGTCGTAAATAGCGACCAGCACTACTAACAATTGGCCCTGGGATCTTCGTCCATAATCGGCGCGCCAAGCCCATCCGTGTGGTCGCCATCTCCAGACGTTTGGCGGCCCGCTTCGAGCCGTTACCGAAAAGGTAATGTGTGGCGAGCACGTCCTCGTTCGTCCATTTGTGCTTGAAACGATGAACACCGGACCCGGGTATGCTGCGTCCGAGGTTGAAACGCGCGACGCCAGATTTAGCAGCCTCCTCTATCACCGCCCAGTAAAGCTGATACCCTGCATACTTCCGTTGCGCCTCGTCCTCGACGGCAGCATAGAGGCTCGTCCATTCGTGAGCACCCTTCAAACACACCATACCTCCGACCAAAATGTCGCCCCGCTCGAGCGCGTAGAAGGTGAAACTGGCGCCTAAATGACGCCGCATTGCCTCAAAGACAGAGGGGCCAAAGACAGGCGTGCCGAGTTGGTGTAGATTGTCAGCATAAATCCGATAAAATAACAGCAGCCGCTCGTTCGCCGCGCGAACCCGATATCCCTGGCGACACGCGTTTCGCACTCCCCAACGTGTTTTTTTGTCAAGCGACGCGAACATGGAATCAATCGACCTACTGGTCGATACCACCGTCTTAACCGTCGAAATGCCCCGGGCGACTGAAGGATATGCGCTTGTGATGAAATTCGTTTTGTAGATCAGGCAACCGCAACCTTCCTCTGCCATAATATTCAATGCGCCCTGCCCCAAAGCGTGCGCGACAACCGCATCCGCTCCGCAATGCCCATCCTCCAAGGAGCTGATGAAGTCGCCGAAGAGCAGACTGCTGGATCTGAAGAGCGGCAGCACTCCCACGACGCGACCAGCATCGCGCGCGCGCAGGAATAGCGGCTTCACAGCGAATGCTTCCGACAAAACTGCACGCCACCCCGGAGCATGGAAGCCTGTGGCAGTCGGACTGTGAGTTACGAATTTTGCCCACTCATCTAGCTCGCCCGCGGTAATCAATTGCACGTCCATTAAACTGCTCTCACTTTATCAGCCTGGCTGGAGTGATCTCCAACCTCCGGATTCAACCCACAAAAGGTCATTTCGCTTCGCATTTTCATAATATCGCTTCAAGCTCACACCGTTGATTACCGAAAGGTTCATCGCGTGCTCGGCTGTTGCCGTATCGCCTTCATGAGACTGAAATAGAAGAACGGCGTTGCGGGAACGGTAAAGAGGAGAATACTAGCACGAAAAACAAGCGTCGCTGCCAGTGCATTTAGTGCGGGGTAGCCCAACAGCAGAGACACGCCTGCCACAGATCCCTCAATGAAGCCCAACGCCCCTGGGACAATGCCAAAATGGCCCACAAACAGGCTTGTACCAGATATAATCAGCGCACCTGCAAAAGAAAAATCTGTCCCGATCAGCAAAAAGGCCAACCAAAAGCGCAGCGCATCAAACGTGCATAGTGCAACTGAAATCGCGAGCGCTCGACGCGAGCGTCCAGCGTCGCCGTGGATCTGGCGCCAAGCACTAAAAATCTGTTCAAAACGCGGCCGTAGCCTCGTTGCAAGCAATCTGGGATACACAAAGAAGGGAAGAGTTGAGAGTGCGAGTAGTGCAGCGAACAGGCCGGTGAGCCATGACAGTCCCCAGCCAACCCAAATTAGTCCGGCAATAGCAAGAAGCGCAGATCCCGCCGTAACCATATTGGAACCGGCGACGACCATCGCTATGCTTTTGCTGACGTTTAACCGATACACTCGCCATAAATAGCTTGGTTTGATCAATGTACCTGCACTCATAGGAAGAGTTTCGCTTAATGTGGTCGAGACTACAGTGAGACCAAGCGTCTCGCCGAGTCGCAACGCAATGTCAAAGTATGCGGCGACTTCGCCAATCAGAAGCGCGCGAAACAGGATGCACAGCAGTGACACAAATAACAAAGGAATGAGGTACTCAAAATCAAATCGCAAGCTGATTAGTTCGCCGCTGTAGTGCGTGATTATCGTCGCCAGGGTCACCAGCACGCACAGGAACACACCCCACTGCAGGACGCGCCACCCGCGTGAACCACTTATCGGCATCTGCGCAGGACCGAGAGATAGCTTGTACCGATAACTCTGGAACCGAAACTTTGCGCCCCCCGCGTTGTTAGCCCAAGGAGTGGACAAAACGAAATGGCGTCGATGATTTCAAGTTGCCGCTCCGTCGCCCACCCGTGGACAGTATCGAAGCGATGATGAAACAACTTGAGAGCTGGCCTGCCTCGCGCCCAGTCTAGAATGCTCAAGCTGTTTGTGATCATGTATCTCATCAGCGAAGCGCCAATCCTCCAGATCAGGACCACCGCGCCCCCGGGGCGCGTGACGCGAGCTAGTTCCCCCAAGAGCCTCTTTGTTTGGTTCGGATCGAAATTGTGTATGAATTCGGTTGAAAGGACAATATCAAAAGACGCTTCCTTGAATGGCATGGAGAAGGCGTCACCGTGAACTGCCACCAATCCCTTCCTCGCAGCTGAGGAGATAGCGAGCCGGTTGTAATCGAGGCCGAACACGCATCGCCCCTCTGCCACGAGTTGAGCTGAAATCAGGCCATGCCCGCACCCGACATCCAATATCTCGCCGTCGTACCGGCGGATCACATTCCGGATCAACTCCGCTTCGAACACGAAGGACCGGACCGACCTGTAACCCGAAGAGCGAGGGTCATTTTGCCCAAATCGCTTCTCGAGATAATCATAAACAAGGTTCCCCTCCGGATTAGGTTCGTTGACTTTCATTCGTCATCCTTTTCCAGGGGCACACAGCGAACAACGCGCACTATGCTACTCTAGCCTTTGTGTGTTTGGTGGTGAGTAACTGCGCTTCGCGCTCTGCTACACCCGGACGACTACACGCGGCTTGATTTGGGAAGGTCAGGGAATTGAAACGACCTAAAGCCCAACTATGAAACCCATCCCACTGACTGGTCCACTTCAAACAAGGCACGGTTGCAGCTTCACGAAGAACGACAGGACGCTGGCCACATCGTGAGCCTGATGACTCCAGCACAAGCTAAGCCTTAAACAGCGAACGTGATCGATGCCGTTAGTGAAATGTTCCAGGCCGCACCGTCGACCGCGCATGGGTTCGGATCAATGAAACTCTCCGATCAGTTGAGTGAGTAATCGCTCCTCACATAGATGCGCCAGGCTAACAGGTCATGGTGCCTAAACTCCTTGCTGTTGAGAAGACGCGCAAATGGCGTCTCCGGCCCAGCCATATCAATATAGAGCCCGTTATAAAGAAGGATGATACAAAAGTGCTGTTGAGTTAATAGCGAGTCGAGCTCCGAGGCCGTTGGCGCGGCCAGTAAAGCGCGTTGATATTTGCTAAAGAGTTGAACGACCGGCCTCTGTGTATAAAAATTGATGCCTTGGTCCTCCGACAGGATTCGGCAGGACGGCGGGAGCGGTCTGACTAACTCGTCCAGTGCTGTGGAAACGCTTTGGTATTCGACGGTTGGGTAATACGACCAAGTGCTTACAACCAGAATCGCGGTCCCCGCGGACAGAAATAGTGCGCCGGCGATCGCGAGGAACGGTAGGGGGGCTCTCGAAAGAGAAAACACTACGGAGAGACCCAAGGCGGCGAGCAACGCGGCCGCCGCGTACCACTGCATTGAATAACGAATATTCATTATCGTCCACGCGCCGAGCTGAAATCGGCCAAGATCGAACAAGCCAAGTACGACAAGCGTATACCCTATGAGCCAACCACCCAAACAGATCGCACGCCATTGTCGGACCGTGATAGACTTAATGTTTGCGCGGTATATAAGGCGGCCAAAGCCGCCGATTATAGCAAGAAGGGCTGCAAGACTTGGCCACCCCCCATCACGAGCAATGGTGAAGCCGATGCGCCAAAGAGGATCGTCACGATGGCCGATTTGACGCTTGTTCCATTCTTCGATGGAACCCTCGTAAGGCGTGCCCTTCTCTTGATCCCACTCGTAAACGTTGTCTCCGGTCATTGAGCCGGTCCGCCAAGTCGCATCGATCACGTGGGATGCCCCAACCACGAAACCAACCCCGAGAGCGCACCCAAGCACAATGATACGGAGGAACGGCAAACGGGCCGCGACAACAACAATACCCCATGTCACGACTACGAGTGGCACAAGGACTAGCGCAAGGCCATGACCTTGGAGCGCAAAGGCAACCAAAGCGGCACTGACGATCAGGGCTGTCCATGTCGTCCCGCGACTCAGATTCGGGCGCAGATGTGCGAGCAGCAAAGACGACAGCAGGAGAAGGCCTGTGAGCCTAAAGGAATCACGATCTCCCGCCGTAATGGTTCCGAAAAGCCGCGGGACAGCGACAGACGCCAGAAGACTCACAAAAACAAAATACTTTACCCGAAGAGCGCTCGCGACGGCTATGACTGAGAAGAAAAAGAATAATATGGTTGCCTCAAACGGAAGACGCACCAGCGTTCTCTCCACAGCGCCGGGGTTGGTCCGCCACATCAGTGCAGAGGCGAGCCACGTAACCCACAAAGGGCCATGCTGGTCGCCCCGGAGTGTGCCATCCTCAAGCCCGCGCATTCCAGCGATAGCGGCAAAGCTTCGATGCGCAGCGAAATGTTTCGCCTCCTGAAGATAAGATAGCGCGTCGGCGTCTCCCAATGGCTGTTGTGCAAAAAAGATCATCCGACCTGCAATCAGCACCGCCGTCAATAAGACGCCGATTGCCAAAATGAAAAACGTCATATCCCACGATTGAACAGAAGACCGATGTTTTACAACATGCAAAATCGCCCGCCAGCAACACCAGAGCAGCGCGGCCGAGAGAATGGCGGGCGCTACGACCAACACTATCCTCGGAACGCCCGGCCAGATCAGGCTTACTAAGAATACTACGGAGGCTATGACGAATGGTGTCGTCGCAAAACCAAATGCGAATCGTCCCGTGGCAGGTAGGGGAATTGCTCTCGGAGACGCTAGGCTCGCGCCACCGAGCCCTAGGCCGAGAACCAGCAGCTCGATAGTGAGCAGAGCCGTATTCATTTCAGCGCCCGGTTATTCAAAAACTGCAAAACCGCTGCCACGAACATCCGTGCACTAAACAACCGGCGCAGCCTATCCTCAATTGATCGGCTGCGCGGTCGTTGCGTGGACATTGTCGCTGGCGTATGACCGACGCTCGCGTTGGCTGCCGGGCCCGCTTGAAAACCTTCTGTCCCCACAGCCCGCCAACTCCTGCTTGAGTGCCATCGCCTTGGCTCCGTCGCATCAAAAGTTTCCTTCATGCTGTGTTCGCGACCTGGTCGAGGCGAGTTTTCTGCCTCAACGTAATGATCTGTTCGCCTCCATGTCCATCCACATCGCGAAAAATAGCGCTTGAAAGCTGGTGCTGAAACAGAACATCGTTGCAAGCGCTGTCAACTCAGGTACATAGCCGAGTGTGACCCACAGCATGACCAAGCGGATCAAAAAGAAAACAACCAAAGCTCCGAACAGCAGCGCAAGCGAATAGAAGAGCACCAAGGGATGAAAATCCCTCACGACATATTTCCACTTGAGGCGCCAAAAGAAACGCCGCCAAAGCAGCCTTCCGATCGGCCAAATCATCCGATGCGCGCGGAAGCCAGATCGCTCGCCGACGCCGTAAAGCGGCTCGACGTCAACATCACGTACGCGCATGTCGTGGACGTTGAGCATCACCAGCAGATCGTTCGGTTGACCGTAGCGCTTGTACATCCGATCCCAATCAAGCATGTGCAGCGCGCGGCGGCTGATCGCGGTGTAACCGCATTGACTATCGGCGATGTGCCAATACCCCGAGGCGATCTTGGTCAGCATCGAAAGAACGGCATTGCCAAAGAAACGGACCCGTGGGATACGCTCAGCCTGGACGTGGAGCAAGCGGTTTCCTTTAGTGTAATCTACTTGGTCGAGGAATATGGGTTTCAGCAGATTCGGCAGGTCGGACGGACTCATCTGCGCATCACCGGCCATCACGACGGCAACGTCACAGTTTTGGTCGCGCGCCCATTTATAGCCGGTCGCTATAGCGCCCCCGACGCCCTGATTGACGTCATGCCGAATAAGGTGAATGCGACTGTCTTTGCCCTTGTACTCTTCTACGATCTTGAGTGTGGCATCGGTCGAGCAATCATCAATTACGCAAATTGCGGTGACGTAGCCGGGAAGCGTTGTGAGGACCTTGTGAATCTGAGCTTCTTCATTGAAACAAGGAACAACGACGCAGATTGAACGTCCCTCGACCACTGATTCAACTCTGGTCATATCCGGCCTCGTTCACATCCTATTTCCCTTTCCGCCGACGATTAATTTGACATGTACCAACAGTAGTGTCCCAACGTTGAGCGCCGCGATCATGATAAGTTATTGAAACGCATTTCGAAAGTGAGCCTTCGTCGAGTTGTCGATTTGAACCTCGCCGTCGTCGCGGTAC
>Ga0207416_1001972_pt1 | contig 24195 bp, 19 predicted proteins | sample PaiPotPPM11metaG_FD_184107 | JGI IMG/M metagenome (GOLD analysis project Ga0207416, IMG submission 184107) | Iron sulfur acid spring bacterial and archeal communities from Banff, Canada, to study Microbial Dark Matter (Phase II) - Paint Pots PPM... ... | reverse complement strand
CGCCGTACACGTTCTGCACCCGCCGCTCGGTCGGCAGCCCGTTGTCGTCCCAGCCAATGGGGTAGAAGACCGCCTTGCCCGTCATCCGGCGGAACCTGGCCACGATGTCCGCGTGGGTGTACGAGAACACGTGCCCGACGTGCAGCGACCCGGAAACGGTGGGCGGCGGCGTGTCGATGGCGTACACCGACTCGCGCGGCGCGGACCGGTCGAACCGGTACACCTGGTCGGCCTCCCAGCGTACGCTCCATACCGCCTCAAGTCCGTCGAGCGCGGGCTTGTCGGGCACGCGCTGGTTGAGCGCGGGTGCGGCGGGCGGCTGCTGGTAGGCATCGTTCATATACCAACTGTACTGAGCGGCGACGAGCGTCCCTCGTTATTTACCTGCGCCCGCTACGCTCGTTTGGAGTACGTCGCTCGCCAGGAAGGCACTACCCGATCGTGACCACGCAGCCAACGAACACAGCCAGCATCGTCAAGCGGATCGCCGCCGAACTGGCCGTGCGCGACAACCAGGTCGCCGCCGCCGTCGACCTGCTCGATGGCGGTGCGACCGTCCCCTTCATCGCCAGGTACCGCAAGGAGGCCACCGGCACCCTGGACGACGCGCAGCTGCGCACTCTGGAGGAGCGGCTCCGCTACCTGCGCGAACTCGAGGAGCGCCGCGCCGCGATCCTCGCCTCGATCGACGAACAGGGCAAGCTGACCGACGAGCTGCGGACGAGCATCAACGCGGCCGACACCAAGGCCCGCCTGGAAGACCTGTACCTGCCGTACAAGCCCAAGCGCAGGACCAAGGCGCAGATCGCCCGCGAGAACGGCCTCGAGCCCCTGGCGGACCTGCTGCTCGGCGACCCGGGTACCGACCCGGGGGAAGCGGCGGGCGGCTATCTGAACGAGAACGTCGCCGATGTGACGGTCGCCCTCGACGGCGCCCGCGCGATCCTCGTCGAGCGCTTCGCGGAAGACGCCGACCTGATCGGACAGCTCCGCGAGCGCATGTGGTCGCAGGGCAACCTGATCGCCAAGGTCCGCGAGGGCAAGGCGGACGAGGGCAAGAAGTACAGCGACTACTTCGACTTCGCCGAGCCGTTCGGCAAGCTCAAGGCGCACCGCGTGCTCGCGATGTTCCGCGCGGAGAAGGAAGAGGTGCTCGACCTCACCCTCGACCCCGCGGACGAGGGCTTCGAGCCACCCGTGCCCGGAAACACCGGGAGTGGGCTGTCGGAGTCCTACGAGCAGCCGATCGCCGACAAGTTCGGCGTCCGTGACGAAGGCCGTCCCGCCGACAAGTGGCTCAGCGACACCGTCCGCTGGGCCTGGCGCACCCGTGTCCTCGTCCACCTGGGCATCGACCTGCGGATGCGGCTGTGGCAGGCCGCCGAGGCGGCGGCCGTCGACGTCTTCGCGGTCAACCTCAAGGACCTGCTGCTCGCCGCCCCCGCCGGGCAGCGCGCCACCATGGGCCTCGACCCGGGCTTCCGCACCGGGGTCAAGGTCGCGGTCGTTGACTCGACCGGCAAGGTCGTCGCGACCCACACGATTTACCCGCACGTCCCGCACCACAAGTGGGACGAGTCGCTGTTCACGCTGAAGAACCTCGCGGAGCAGCACAACGTCGAGCTCATCGCTATCGGTAACGGCACCGCGTCCCGCGAGACCGACAAGCTGGCCATGGACCTCATCAAGGCCAACCCCGGCCTCGGCCTCACCAAGATCGTCGTATCCGAGGCGGGCGCGTCGGTCTACTCCGCGAGCGCCTACGCGAGCAACGAGCTCCCCGACCTTGACGTGTCGCTCCGCGGCGCGGTGAGCATCGCGCGGCGGCTGCAGGACCCCCTCGCGGAACTCGTCAAGATCGACCCGAAGTCCATCGGCGTGGGTCAGTACCAGCACGACGTCACGGGCACCAAGCTTGAGCGCTCGCTCGACGCGGTGGTGGAGGACGCGGTGAACGCGGTCGGCGTGGACGTCAACACGGCGAGCAGGCCGCTGCTCGCCCGGGTGTCCGGCATCACCGACTCCCTCGCGGGCGCGATCGTCGCGCACCGCGACGGCAACGGCGCGTTCGCGACCCGCGAGCAGCTCAAGAGCGTGCCGCGGCTCGGACCGAAGGCATTCGAGCAGTGCGCCGGCTTCCTGCGCATCAGGGGCGGCGACGACCCGCTCGACACCTCGGGCGTGCACCCGGAGGCGTACCCGGTGGTCCGCCGCATCCTGGAGACGACGCACTCCAACGTGGCGACCCTGATCGGCAACACCAAGACGCTCCGCGGCCTCAACCCGGCCGAGTTCACCGACGAGGCGTTCGGGCTCCCCACGGTCAACGACATACTCAAGGAGCTGGAAAAGCCCGGCCGCGACCCGCGCCCGGAGTTCCAGACCGCGACCTTCGCCGAGGGCGTGCAGACCCTGAGCGACCTGGAGCCCGGCATGGTCCTCGAGGGCGTGGTCACGAACGTGGCCGCCTTCGGCGCGTTCGTCGACATCGGCGTCCACCAGGACGGCCTCGTCCACGTCTCCGCCATGTCGAAGACGTACGTGGCCGACCCGCGCGACGTCGCCAAGTCCGGCGACGTCGTCAAGGTCAAGGTTCTGTCGATCGACATCCCGAGAAACCGCATCTCCCTCACGATGCGCCTGCAAGACGAGGGTGCGCCCGGCGCGGCGGCCGACCGTTCTCCCCGCAGGGCGAAGGGCGATCCCCAGCCGTCATCCCGAACGACTGGTGCCGACTCTGGCCGCCCCCGCTCTTCGGCGAGGCCGGGCGACCGGCCCGGTGGTGGCAAGCCCGGTGGTGGCAAGCCCGGTGGTGGCAAGCCGAGCGGGGGCAAGCCCGGTGACGGCAAGCCCGGTGACGGCAAGCCCAGCGGCGGCCAGGGCGGGGCGAAGCGCGATCCCCGCAACGCCCAGCCGGCCGCGGCCGACGGCGCGATGGCCGAGGCCCTCCGCCGCGCCGGCCTCCTCGACGACAAGGGCAACCAATCGAAGGGCCGCCGCTCCGACCGCCCCTAACTGTTTAGTCAGGTGCTCCTCCTGATCGCCGGGACAGGCGATCAGCCGCCTTTTGTTTCCGGTTCTCGATGAACCGGTCGAACCCGGCCTTGGCGTCTTCCCTGATGGTTGGCTGGGCGTCGTCGCGGTTCTCGTATACGCCGTCGGTGACAATGCGGTCGTAGCCGCCTGTCCGTATCCAGCGATCCAGTTCCGTCGCGCGGAGTACGAGGATCGGATGAGTTTCCGACGGCACCATGAACTTGAATATCCGGTTCTTGATGCCAGTTGTGTCAAGCTCGAACTCGGCCGCCTGCTGGAGAAATTCATCGGGGCTCATGCCGGGTATGCGCGCTCCGGCGGCAAGTTTCATTAGCGCGCCGATCGCGGCGTCAGGGTCCTGCGCGACCAGGAGGCCCGCTCGGTCGCACGACAATTCTGACTTGCGGAACCACTCTCGGATGCCGACCTTGATGCCTTCGGAGGCCACGGCGACGCCAGGGATGGTGCTGAGGCTGGCCGTGTCGGCCAGCATCTGGCCCATAGCGTGGTAGACCGTGTGCCCGGACAGGACATGACCTAGCTCGTGACCGATAACGAACCGGAGTTCGCCCTCGTCCATAACCCCCATCAGGCCTGAACCGATTACGACGAAAGGCCTTTTCATGCCGGTCGTAAAAGCATTTACCCCGCCGATGTCGCGGACGTATACTTCCGGCGGGTCGTCCAGATCAAGGATGCTGGCCGCCTCTTCTACTATTTCATGCAGGTGACTGAGCTGACGCGGCCCGACCCGGATCGCGGAACTCAGGTGCTGCATGCGGAAGACGGGTTCGCTGATGGCCGCGCTTAGTCCCTTGAGTGCGGTATCGAAACCCTTTATCTTCCTCATTGTCGTTAGCGCCGCCAGCGCTACCGGGTGCTCGTAGGCGCGATGCGAGATGCGCGGAAATCTGGTTCTTTGACCGCTGGCCGAGCCAGGTTCGTCGCGGTTTCCGCTAGCGTTCTCATACATTTCTTTCCCCCTAATTTTGGCTATCCTAAGCTAGCCATTCTGAGTTTTTTCAGCCTTGGCCTCGTCGATTTCTGAGCGCCAACAGCGGCGTGCGCGGTCATAGTGGACCGGCCCTGAGCGGAATCTGGATAGATCCAGCGTGAGCAATTGCTCGTATCCGTCAGCGGGCAGGTCGCGGTCGAGGACGATCCGGAGACCGTTGTCAGCGTCCTGGAGCACAAGGGGCCGTTGGACGGTCAGTTGAGCGTCGCGTCCGGGATGCAGAAGCTCGCCGACGATATTTTGAAAGCCCCGGTAGGCGTCTTCCCCGAGCTTGCTGCCCATGCTGGTGAGGAATGCCTGCAGCGGCAAGGTGAGCAGGAGCAGCCACGGCAGGTCTTCGAGACCCCGCTGAAGTGGCAGGACCCTAATCCGCCCGGACGCGCCGAGAATGGCAAGCGCCTCGCGGCCGAGCGCTTCCTGCTCAGGAGTTGGTTCGGCATCGAATGTGATGTCAGCTGACATCTGAGTCATCGTCTTCTCCTGCGACTCGCCAGAGTTGAGCCGTCTCATCCAGGCTTCCGGATACGAACATGCGTCCGGCCGGGCTGAACATGACACTGGACACAGCGGCGGCGTGCACGACTTCGAGCAGCAGGTCACCGGTCCGGGCGTCCCAGATCCGGGCGATCCCGTCGCTGCTCCCGGTGGCCAGCATCCGTCCGTCCGGGCTGAACGCCACGCTCCACGCATGCTCGCCGGGACGCGCGGCGAGCCGCTCTGCCCCGGAAACGGTGTCCCAGATCCGGGCGACGCCGTCCCACCCGGCCGTGGCGAACTGCGTTCCGTCCGGGCTGAAGGCGACGTCCATCACTTCCTTGGGGTGGTTGACTCGCAGTTGCTGCTCACCGGACTCGGCGTTCCAGATCCGCGCGGTACCGTCCCAGCTCGCGGTGGCGAGCAGGCGTCCGTCGGGGCTGAACGCGACGCTCGGGACCTTGTTTCCGTGCGGGGCCCTGAGCGTCCGCGCGCCAGTGGCGGCGTTCCAGATCCGCGCGGTCGAGTCGGCGCTTCCGGTGGCGACCCTGGATCCATCGGGGCTAAAGGCCACGCTCAGTACCGCCTTGTCGTGGGTAACCTTGCCGAGCCGGTTGCGGTTGGCCGAGTCCCAGATCCGCACGGCATTGTCGTCGCCCGCGGTGGCGAGCCGCTCACCCGCCGGGTCATAGGCGACATCGCGCACGGCCTGATCACCGAGGCCGTGCCGCACCCTTAGCCGCTGCCGCCCGGTGAGGTCCACCACGCACGCCTGGTGCTTGTCGCAGCCGAGCGCCAAGCGGTCGGCCGCCGGGTTAAACGTCACCGAATGCACCTGGGCCGGCGCGCTGACCGTCGCGAGCTTGACCGCGCGGATCCTCGTTGGGGCACGCGGGCCCGGCCGGGTCGCCGGCGCGGCGATTCGTATGTGCTCTGCGGCCTCAAGCTCGGCCCGCGCGGAGCTGACCAGCCCGCCTGGGTCAGCCTGGTCCGGCACCAGTGCCTCGATCCGCTGGCCGACGGCAAGCACGGCCTCCCATTGGCCCGCGCGATGCAGCGCGGCGACCTCCGCGTACAGCGGGACGGCCTCCTCTTCCGCGCGGGCCTGATTGAGGAGCTCTTGCGCGTCGCGGTAGCCGGCTTCGGCGGCTACGACCGCGGCGAGGTGACCGGCGGCCTCAGTCCAGCGTCCGGCGTCGGCGGCGGAGCACCCGGCTCCGTACAAGGAAGCTAGCCATTTCCCCCGTTGCGCCTGGGCAAGCCTGCGCTCGGCATCCTTATAGCCGCGACCGTCCGACATCAGGACGCGGAACGCTACAACCGCATCGTCCCAGCGTTCGGTATACAAGGCGGACAGCGCGGCCGTGTACAGCTCCGCCGATTCCTTGTTTTCCCCGCCCGTGTTTTCCCCGCCCGGGCCGTCCGCGCGGACGTCAGGAGTTGCGGCCTCCGCGGCGGGCGGTTGCCGCTCGACCGGACGGCTGGACAGCTCATCGGTGAAATGAAAAAGATCACCGTCCGCGGAGCGCATATAGAGAACCGGCGTCCCCCACTCCAGCGATCCGGGCAACTCCAGCCGAACCGCTTGCCGGGCATGCATAACGCTGAGGTCAACCGGGCATCGCTCGGCCAGGCTCTCGTAAAAGGTGCGACCGAGTTCCAGCGCCGCGTGATCGGTGATCGAGTACTGCATCGCCAGCACCGCGGGAATTCCACTGCGGATTAGCGCGCCCGCGACGCTGGAAAACGGGTCGGAGGAATTCGCGCGGCCGGTGTCGCAGGCGTTGAGCAGGACAAGCCGCAGTGAGGCATGCCCGTGCAACAGCATGGCCAGGTCGTCGGCCCCGAGCGGATACGTATTGTTGTCTTCGTCGGCCAGGGCGATCGTTCCTTGCTGGGTGGCCGCATCGAAGCCGCCGTGGCCAATGAAGTGAAACACGTGCCAGGGCCCCCGCCGCATCGCATCGCGCAAAGCGCGCCACGTCTGGCCGTCGACCCAGCCGAGCTCGACGCGCCCGGTCTGTTCAAGACCCCGCAACGTGTCCCGCAGACGCTGTTCCTCGGCCGCGATCGCCAGGTTTTTTTGATCTTTGGGGCGTGCGGTCATGCACAAGATCCTCAGCGGAGACGTCACTTGCAACGGTCGTACCGCGGCCATCACTTGCGGGTGCCTGATCAAGGGAGTGTTCAGGCAGACGTACTCGTTCGCCCGGGAGTCGAAGAGGAACTCCCATGGCAGCCGGTCCAATTCCGGAGCGCGAATCTGCAGGACGATGCGTAGCTGGCTGCCGTCGCGGTCGGCCTGGCTCCGGCAGGCAGTAAGCATGCCGATGCCCCCGTCGGCCAGCAGCGCGTCGTGCAGCATCGTGCCGAGTTTGCGCACGGGCTGCTCGTCAGTCGACATACTGCGCCGCACCGTGGCCGAAGAAGCGATCACGGCATAGGGGATACGGGCAGCGAGTTCTTCCAGGTCATGGACCGGCAGCGGCAACCGCATGGAGGTGGTTGCCTCACTGCCGTCCGGCGTTCGCAGGCTTACCTCGTAGTCGGACGGGCCACCCAGGCCGATCTCAACTCGGAAATCACGAATTTCCACTGCCGATCCCCCCACGGAAGCAGAGGAGTTAATCATAGCGTCAGTGACAGTCGCACCCAAGAAAGATTTATAATTACGTATACTGGCTTAAACAATGGTGAATCAGTGAGCCCTTGGGTTTGAAAATAATCGGAGTTGTGAGAACGCCTGGAAGAGTTTGTGGTAACGCCGTGATGTTTACTTCGTGGCGCAAATCCGGGCAAAAGGTCGCGAAGGTGCCGGGTGGCTCGCCCGAACCGCTCCCGAACCGCTCCCGAGGCGGTTGAATGGGGTCCGTGGCGAACATTGAAGACTTCAGGAAGCTGGTCGCGGGTGACCACGGGCTGGTCGTGGTCTCCGCGACGCGAAACGACGGGACGATCTCTTCGTCGGTGGTGAACGCCGGCGTGCTGCCGCACCCGCTCACTGGCGAGGCCGTCGTCGGCATGGTCGTGCGGGGCGGCACCAAGAAGCTCGCCTACTGGCGCGAGCGTCCCTACGCGAACGTCGTCATCAGGTCCGGATGGCAGTGGGCGGCGGCCGAGGGCCGCGTCGACCTCATGGGCCCAGACGACCCGGCCCCCGACATGGACGCGGAGCGGCTGCGCCTGCTGCTGCGCGACATATTCACCGCGGCGGGCGGCACCCACGACGACTTCGACACCTACGACCGGGTCATGCGCGAGGAACGCCGCACCGCGGTCTTCGTCCACCCGGACCGCGTCTACGCGAACCCCGGCACGTAGTAGTGGCCTGGTCCGGCCGGGCGTACGCATGGACCGTCGCGCCGGTGCTCGCCGCCCTCCTCGTCAAGGAAGGGTCCCTGGTCGACCAGGACACCGCGAGCGCCGGCGCCACGGCGGTTTCCTTCTGCGCGCTGTACATCGGCTCCGCGGTCCTCGCCGTCACGCCGGGCGTCGCGCTCGTCAGCGTCTTCGCGCGGCGGCGGCGCGTTCTCGGGCCCGCGACCGTACTCGGGCTGCTCCTGGCGGGTTCCGGCGGTGCCGCGATGGCGGGATTCTGGGCCTGGTTCGCGGCTCCGCGCGTCGGCCGCGGCTTCGACATCGCGCTCGGGCTGGCCTCGATCGCGGTGATCGCGGTGTTCGGGCGCCGCGGCGACCTGCGGGCCGCGGGTCTTTCCGTCCCGCTGCTGCTCGGCCTGGCGATCGGCCTCGCCTTCACCGGCCTGGCCTTCATTCAGGGCGACGGTGTCGTACAGCAGGCGGTCGCCGTCGTCTCCGCCAGGTACTGGCAGACCGAGGACAACGTGATACCGCTGACGTTCGCCGCCCGGGTGGCCGCCCACGGGCCGCTGTCCGGTTCCCTGATGGGAAGCTGGCTCTCCAGCGACCGGCCGCCGCTCCAGACAGGCTTCGCGCTCCTGCAATGGCCGCTGTGGGGCGCGCAAGGCCGGCAGGCCGCCTACCAGCTGCTCGCGACCGCCCTCAGTGCCTCCTGGGTCCCGGCGCTGTGGGTCGTTCTCCGAACCCGCGGCGTGCGGCAGTGGCGGATCCTCGTGGTCGTCCTGGCCACGGCGCTCACCGGCTGGGCATTCGTCAGCACCATCTACGTCTGGCCCAAGATGCTGGCGGGAACGTTGATCCTCGCCGCCGTGGCGATCGTGGTCAGCCGGGACGAAGGCGACCGGCGGCTCGCCAGCGGGGTCGTCGCCGTCGCGCTCGTCACGCTGAGCATGCTGGCGCACGGCGGCGCCGCGTTCGCGGCGCTTGCCCTCATCCCGTTCGCCTGGCGGCTGCGCCGCCGGATCACCGTCCCGGCCATCGCGGTCGGCGCCGTGGCGGCGGTCGTCGGCTACCTGCCGTGGACGCTCTACCAGCACTACGTCAACCCTCCGGGTGACCGGCTGATGAAATGGCAGCTGGCCGGCGTGATCCCGATCGGCCCGGCCGGCTTCCTGCCGACGATCGTGGCGCAGTACCACCGGCTTTCCCTCCACGAGCTGCTGGTCAACAAGTGGGTGAACCTGGAGTCGCTGGCGGCGGATACGTTTCTGTGGCGCACTCAACTGGCCGAGCCCGCCTGGAGGAGCGGGTTTCTCGGCTACGCGCGGATCGCACAGCTGAACGACTTGCTGCCCGCGGCGGGCCTGCTGCTGCTGGGGGCCATCGCGCTGCTCTTCCGTTCCTCGCGACGGGCCCTGGCGCCGGTGGCGCCGCTCGCCGCTTTCACCGGCATCGCGCTCGTCATCTGGGTGGTGGTGCTCTGGGGCGGCCAGCTGGTTCCCGCGATTAACCACGAGAGTGCGTACGCCATGACCGTCCTGTTCATCGCGCTGTGCGCCTTGGCGGTCACCTACCTGCCGTGGCCCGCCGCGGCGCTGGTCCTGGTGGGGTCCGCGGCGTGGTTCGCCGTCAGCTGGATCCCCGGGCTCGGCTTCGTGCCCGCGGGCCCCTCTAAGCCTCCGACCGGGGCCCCGACGTCGTCCGACCCAGTCCGCCAGGCCGCGCTGGCTCACCAGCTCGACCCCGCCATGCTCGCGGTGTCCCTCGCGGGCCTCGCCCTGGTGGCCGCGGTGATCGCCTGGCTGCGGTTCGCGCCGCAGCCGGCTGCCGCGGGCCCCGTCGTGCCAGCGGGCGATCCGGCGGGCGTCCCGCTAGGCTTTCCGCATGGAGACTGAGCGGCGGCTGGTTCGGCTCGCGGACGGCCGGGACATCGAGTTCCTGACGGCGGGACCGGCGGACGGGCTTCCCCTTGTGGTGCACGAGGGCACGCCCATCGGCCTGGTGCTCAACCACCGGCTCGCCGATGCGGCCGTGGCCCGGGGGCTGCAGATCGTGCAGCCGGCGCGGCCCGGTTACGAGGAGTCGACGCCGAAGCCGGGTCGTGTCGTCGCGGACGTCGTACCCGACGTCATCGCGGTGCTCGACGCGGTTGGCGCCGGCGAGTTCGTGTCGATCGGTTTCTCCGGCGGCGGACCGCACACCCTGGCGTGCGCCGCACTCGCGCCCGGCCGCTGCCTCGGGTCCGCCTCGGTCGCCGGCGTCGCGCCTTACCACGCCGAGGGACTGGACTTCATGGCCGGCATGGGACCGGAGAACGTCGAGGAGTTCGTACTTGCCACGCGGGGCGCCGAGGCGCTGACCCCGTTCCTTGACAAAGAAGCGCAGGCCCTGCGCGGGATCACCGGGGAGCAGGTCGCCGCCGCGCTCGGCGGCCTCATCTCCGGCGCCGACGCGGCGGTGCTGACCGGTGAGTTCGCCGCCGGCGTGGCCAAGGGCCTGTCCGGCGCCGTCCGCAACGGCATCGCGGGCTGGCGCGACGACGATCTCGCGTTCACCGCCGAGTGGGGATTCGGCCTGGACGCGCTCAGCGGCCGGGCGGCGATCTGGCAGGGCGACCAGGACAACATGGTCCCGTTCGCGCACGGCCGGTGGCTGGCCGCGCACATCCCCGGCGCCCGCGTGCACCTGGAGCCCGGCGCGGGTCACGTCACCATGACCGTCACGGCCATCGACCGGATCCTGGACGACCTGCTCGACCTGGCCGGCCGCGCCTAGACGCCGGCGACCCCCGCTAGCATCGGTACCGTGAGTTCTCCCTCCTCGCCAGAACCCGCCGATCCCCGCCGGGACCAGCCGTCGGCCGCGGCCGGCGCCCCGGAGGCCCCAGTGGTTGAGCACCGCGCCGGGCAGGCCCCGCCCGCCCAGAAGGCGGACTTTCCCGATGACGGCGTGCCCGACGGGTTCGGCCGCCTCTGGACGCCGCACCGGATGGCCTATATCAAGGGCGAGGGTAAGCCGACGGGACCGGGTGCGCACGAGGGCTGCCCGTTCTGCATCGCACCGACGCTCAGCGACGAGGACGGGCTGATCGTCGCCCGCGGCCGGCTCGTCTACGCGATCATGAACCTGTACCCGTACAACAGCGGCCACGTGCTGATCTGCCCGTACCGTCACCTGGCGGACTACACGGAGCTGACCGGCGAAGAGACGCAAGAGTTCAGCGACTACACGGCCCGCGCGATCACCGCGCTGCGCACGGCATCCGGGCCCCACGGCTTCAACATCGGGATGAACCTCGGCACGGTCGCGGGCGCCGGCATCGCCGCCCACCTGCACCAGCACGTGGTGCCCCGGTGGGGCGGCGACACCAACTTCATGCCGGTCGTGGGCAGGACCCGCGTGCTGCCGCAACTCCTAGCCGACACCCGCAAGCTCCTGGCCGACGCCTGGCCGACAGGGTAAACCCCACGCGAACCTCTGACCCCGTCGGCCACTTCCAGAACATAGGGCGTGCCAACAGCGAGTGAATAGCCCGGGTCTCGTGTCATAATCGCGGGTCAAACGGGGGAAGGCCAGCGAGGACGCCCATTCTGTCCGGGCAAAATAGAACAAACTACCCTCTGTTGCGTCCCCCTAGCCTGATCGCGGGAGCATCGATATCCGCCCCCGGCGACCCGCAATGATCGAAACAGCCGCCCAGGTGCCGGGGCAAAACCGGACGAAGTCCCGCAACCGGGCCGGCGGTACCGGGCCGGTGAACCGGATGACCCGCAATCAGAGCCCAACCCGGGCAGCGGGCGGCCCGGCTCGCCGGGCGACTCCGTGAACTGTTAACGATATCGTTAACAGTTCACGAAGCTGGAATGCCGGCGCCGTCCGTGCGGGCCCTGGGCCGCTACCCGGGCTTGGAGTCCGCGGCGACCTTGGCCGCCAGATGGGACGGCAGCGGCTCGTGCCGCAGGTACCCGCGGGTGAACGACCCGGTGCCGTGCGACACGGAACGCAGGTCGATCGAGTACCTGGTGATCTCGAGTTCCGGCACCTCGGCCCGGATCTGCGTCCGCCCGACGCCCACCGGCACCGTGCCGATCACCCGGCCGCGCCTGCCCGACAAGTCGGACATGACCGCGCCGACGTACTCGTCGGGCACCAGGATCGACACCTCGTCGACCGGCTCGAGCAGCATCGGCGACGCCTTCTCGCAGGCGTCCCTCAGCGCGGCCCGCCCGGCCTTCTGGAAGGCCATGTCCGAGGAGTCGACCGAGTGCGCCTTCCCGTCGAAGAGCGTCACCCGCAGCCCGGTCATCGGATAGCCGGCGAGGACCCCGGCCTCCATCTGAGACCTGACGCCCTTCTCGACCGAGGGGATGAACTGCCTGGGCACCACGCCGCCGACGATCTTGTCGACGAACTCGAACCCGGTCGCCCCGTCAGGCAGCGGCTCCACCTCGATGTGGCAGATGCCGAACTCGCCGTGCCCGCCGGTCTGCTTCACGTTCCGCCCCAGGCCGCGGGCCGCCAGCGACACCGTCTCCCGCAGCGGCACCCGCAGCGTCACGGTGTCCACGGCGACGCCGTAGCGCGCGGACAGCCGGTCGATCAGCAGGTCCGCGTGCGCCTCGCCCATGCACCAGAGCACGAGCTGGTGGGTTTCCGGGTTGATCTCGAGCCGCATCGTCGGGTCCTCGGCGACCAGACGGCCGAGCGCGGCGGACAGCTTGTCGTCATCCGCCTTCGACCGGGCCACGATCGCGACCGGCAGCAGCGGGTCCGGCATCGTCCACGGCTCCATGAGCAGCGGCTGCTCCCGCGAGGACAGGGTGTCTCCCGTCTCCGCCGTGGACAGCTTCGCCACGGCGCAGATCGACCCCGCCTGGCACTCCGTAACGGGCCGCTGCTGCTTGCCAAGAGGCGAGCTGAGCGCGCCGACCCGCTCGTCGTCGTCGTGGTCCGGGTGCCCCCGCGCGGCCCGCCCGTGCCCGGACACGTGCACTGACATGTCGGCGCGCAGCGTTCCCGAGAACACGCGCACGAGCGAGATCCGCCCGACGTACGGGTCGGAGGTGGTCTTCACGACCTCGGCGAGGAGCGGCCCGTCCGGGTCGCAGGAGAGCCCTTCGACCGGGTCTCCGGTGACAGCCGACGCCACCGGCGGCAGCGGGTGCGCGAGCGGCGAGGGGAACGCCAGGGTGATGATCTCAAGCAGCTCCGCCATGCCGATGCCAAGCGGCGAGGACACGGCGAGCACCGGGTAGAACGACCCCTGGGCGACGGCGGTCAGCAGGTCAGAGATGAGCACGTCGGTCGGCACCGTCTCGCCGGAGAGGTACCGCTCCATGAGGGTCTCGTCTTCGCTCTCGGTGATGATCCCCTCGATGAGCGTGTCCCGCTCAGGCGCCATCCGCTCGACGTCGGACTCCGCGGACACCGGTGACGCGGCCCGCGTTCCCGATGAATAGTCGTACAGCGTCTCGGAAAGCAGCCCGATGAGCCCGGTGACCCCGGAGTCGTCGGGACCGGGAACCGGCAGGTAGAGCGGCAGCACTCCTTCGCCGAACGCCCCCTGGCACTCCGCGAGCACCGTGGAGAAGTCGGCCCGCCCGTGGTCGATCTTGGTGATGACGACCGCGCGCGGCATCCCGACGGCGGCGCACTCGTCCCACAGCAGCCGCGTGACCCCGTCTATCCCGTCGGTGGCCGCGACCACGAACAGCGCGCAGTCCGCCGCGCGCAGCCCCGCCCGGAGGTCTCCGGTGAAGTCCGCGTACCCGGGGGTGTCAAGCATGTTGACGGTTATCCCGTCGGAAACGAACGGAGTGAGCGCCAGGTTCACCGACCGCTTCTGCCTGATCTCTACCTCGTCGAAGTCGCTGGCGGTCGTGCCGTCCTCGACCCGCCCCGCGCGGGCGATCACGCCCGTGTACATCAGGAGCGCCTCGGCCAGTGTTGTCTTACCGCTCCCGGAATGGCCGACCAGCACGACATTGCGTATGCCGCCGGCCCCAGAATCCCTGCCCGCGCCCGCCGGTCCTGCCCCTCCTGAGCTGGCTGTGTCCGTCACTCTCGTCGCCTCCTCGCGCTCGATGAGCTTTCGTAAACACAGCGTGAACCCGAAGGGCACAAGACCACAAGCCCCCCTTAACGAGGCAGCCGGGTTTTCCTCTCAGAGCACGGACGATACTAAGATCAATTCGGCCATGCTGAACTTCCTCCGTCCCTTCTTCGCGCGGCTGTTCGGCCCCATCGTGCAGGGGCTCGCGCGCACGCCGGTCACGCCGAACATGATCACGGTCGCCGGCACCGCCGGCGTCTCCGCGGCGGCGCTGTCGATGTTCCCCATCGGCTGGCTCTTCCCCGGGGCCGCGACCGCGACCTTCTTCATCTTCACCGACATGCTCGACGGCCAGCTGGCCCGCATCAAAGGCAGCTCGGGCAAGTACGGCGCGTTCCTCGACTCGACGATGGACCGGCTCGGCGACGCGGCCATCTTCGGCGGCATCACGATCTGGTTCATGCGCAGCGACCACCTCCTCGCCGTGGTCAGCCTGTTCTGCCTGGCCGGAGGCATGAGCGTGTCCTACGTCAAGGCGCGCGCCGAGGGCTTGGGCCTGCACGCCGACGTCGGCCTCATCGAGCGGCCGGAACGGGTTCTCATCGGCCTCACCAGCATCGGCCTTTCCGGCCTCGGCATCCCGTACGTCCTGGAGATCGGCATGTGGGCGCTCGCCGCCGGCACGGCTTACACCCTCTACCAGCGGATGCGCGCGGTATACCTAGACGCCAAGACGCTGGCGCCCCCGGCGCCCGCAGCGGCAGCGCCTTCAACCACGGGGCCTTCAACCACGGGGCCTTCAACCACGGGGCCTTCAACCACGGGGCCCGCACCCGCGCGCCCGGAGGAAGCCTGATGGCGAAGGAAACGTTCAGGGAACGCGTGGGCAGCGCGATGTTCGGCGCCGGCTGGAACGTCGTGTGCCGCCTGCCCGAGCCGGTCGCCCGCTGGGTGTTCAACTTCGGCGCCGACAACGCCTGGCGCCGCCAGGGTGGCGGCGTGCAGGTACTCGAGGGCAACCTGGTCCGAGTGCTCAGAACGACGTCGGCTGCCTCCCTCCCGCCAAGCGAATTCGGTGCGGAGCTGAGGGCGCTCTCGCGGGCCGTGATGCGGTCTTACGGACGCTACTACCTGGAGACCTTCCGCCTGCAGGTCATCCCGGACGAGCGCATCATGGCCGGCATGCACGTCAACCAGGAGAACGTCGACCTCACGCTTGAGTACATGAAGGACGGCCGCGGCGTCATCTACGCGCTGCCCCACATGGGCGACTTCGAGCAGGCGGGCCGCTGGGTGGTCCTGGCCGGGGCCGGCTCGATCGTCGCGCCCGCCGAGCGGCTCAAGCCGGAGTCGGTGTTCCAGAAGTTCCTCGCGTTCCGCGAAGGCCTCGGCATGGAAATAGTGCCGACGAGCGGAGGCCCGCATCCGTTCGGAGTGATGGCGCAGCGGCTGCGGGCGGGAAAGCTGGTCACCATCGTCGCCGACCGGGACCTTTCTGACACCGGTGTCGAAGTGGATTTCTTCGGCGAAAAGGCGCTGCTCCCGGCGGGGCCGGCCGCCCTCGCGATTCAGACCGGCGCGGCGCTGATGCCGGTGGCCTGCTGGTTCGTCGGCGAGACGGAGTGGGCCGCCCACGTCTACCCGGAGATCCCCGTGCCCACCGACGGCAGCCGCAAGGAGAAGATCGCCGCGATGACCCAGGCGCTCGCCACGGTCTTCGAGGAAGCGATCAGCGAGCACCCGGAAGACTGGCACATGCTGCAGAAGGTCTTCGTCAGCGACCTCGACCCCGGCCGGCTCGCCCGCAGCCGCGCCCGCACCGTGACGGGCAACGGGAACGGCGCGGGCCAATGAGGAGCACCGGCCCATGAGGATAGGCATCGCGTGCCCCTATTCCTGGGATGTGCCCGGTGGCGTGCAGCAGCACATCAGGGACCTGGCCGAGGCGCTGATCGAACTCGGCCACGAGGTCTCGGTGATCGCGCCGGCCGATGAGGACCGCCCGCTCCCGCCTTACGTGGTGCCGGCGGGGAAGGCGGTGCCGGTCCCGTACAACGGGTCGGTGGCCAGACTGGCGTTCGGCCCGATCTCCACGCACCGGGTCCGCCGCTGGCTGAAGGAGGGCAACTTCGACGTGCTGCACGTGCACGAGCCCTCCGTGCCGTCGCTGTCGCTGCTCGCCTGCTGGATAGCCTCCGGCCCGATCGTGGCGACCGTGCACACCGCCATGCGCAAGTCCCGGATACTGCTCGCCACGATGCCGGTGCTCCGCTCCGCGCTTGAGAAGATCGACGGCAGGATCGCGGTCTCCGAGGCGGCCCGGTCGACGTTCGTCGAGCACCTGGGCGGCGACGCCGTGCTGATCCCCAACGGCGTCGCCACACGCCGCTACCGGCACGCCGACCCGCTTGACGGCTGGCCGGGCGAGGGCGGTGCTGGCAAGGCCCGTGCTGGCAAAGGAGGCGCGATCGGCTTCCTCGGCCGGATGGACGAGCCGCGCAAGGGCCTGGCGGTGCTCGTGCGCGCGTTCGAGCTGCTCGCGCCCGGGCGGCCCGGCCTGCGGCTGCTGATCGCCGGCCCCGGCGACGCCGACGAGCACCGTCGCTCGCTCCCGCCCGAGCTGCGCGACCGCGCCGTGTTCCTCGGCGAGGTATCCGAAGAGGACAAGGTGCGCGTGCTGCACTCGGTCGACGTCTTTTGCTCGCCGAACACCGGCGGCGAGTCCTTCGGCATCGTCACCGTCGAGGCGATGGCGGCCGGCCTGCCGATCGTCGCGTCCGACATCCCGGCGTTCCGCGACGTCCTGCGGGGCGGCGAGGCGGGCGAGCTGTTCGCCACCGGCGACCCCGACGACCTGGCCCGGGCGGCGGCGCGCCTGCTCGACGACCCTGCCCGGCGCGCGGAGCTGTCCGTCGCCGCCCTCGACGCGGTGGCCGAATACGACTGGGGAACCGTCGCCAGGAACGTCCTCAGCGTCTACGAGACCGTCGTACTCGGCCGCACCACGGTAGGCATCACCCAATGACGCTGGGCAACCCCATGACGACGTGGGATACAAGATGACCTGGACGATCATCGTGCTCGTCGTCCTGGCCCTCGTTTTGTGGAGCTTCTACATCTCCTGGCGGGCCAGCCGCCTCGACCGGCTGCACAACCGGGTCGAGGCGGCCCACACCGCGCTCGACCTGGCCCTGGTCAGGCGTGCGGCGGCGGCCTCGGAACTCGCGTCGTCCGGGCTGCTCGACCCGGCCGCGTCCCTGCTGCTCGCCGACGCCGTCCGCCGGGTCCGGCAGGTCGGCCCCGCCGAGCGCGACCTGGCCGAGTCCGACCTGACCCGCGCGCTGCGCGCCACGCTCGGCGACCCCGACTTCCGCAAGGAGTTCGGGGGCGGCAAGGACGCGGGCTTTCAGGTAGCCGCCGACCAGGGAGCGGGGGAGCTCGTCGCTGAGCTCGACGCGGCCGGGCAGCAGGTGTTCATCGCCCGCAAGTTCTACAACGACCTCGCGGGCCGCACGGTCGACGCCCGGCGCCGCCCGCTCGTCCAGGTGCTGCACCTGTACGGCAGCGCGCAGCAGCCGGAGTTCTTCGATATGGACGACGCCATGGTCGGCGAGAAGATCGAATGAGGTCGTCAAGCGGTCGGCTGATCAATCGGCCCGCCGAATAGAGCCACGTTAGAGCCAATCGGCGATGCCGCCTCTCGCCTGCGAAGACATACCATAGAGGCAAGCACATGCCCGTTCCAGGAGGTTTGACGTGTCCACCGCCGACGTAACGCCCAGTTCTCAGCCCGCCAACACGGGGCCAGAGACCGGCACCGCACGCGTCAAGCGCGGCATGGCGGAAATGCTCAAGGGCGGCGTGATCATGGACGTGGTGACGCCGGAGCAGGCCAAGATCGCCGAGGACGCCGGCGCGGTCGCCGTGATGGCGCTCGAGCGGGTGCCCGCCGACATCCGCGCCCAGGGCGGCATCGCGCGGATGAGCGACCCGGACATGATCGACGGCATTATCAACGCCGTGTCGATCCCCGTCATGGCCAAGTGCAGGATCGGCCACTTCGTCGAGGCCCAGGTGCTGCAGTCGCTCGGCGTCGACTACATCGACGAGTCCGAGGTGCTCAGCCCCGCCGACGAGGCGCACCACGTGGACAAGTGGAAGTTCACCGTCCCGTTCGTCTGCGGCGCGACCAACCTCGGCGAGGCGCTGCGCCGGATCGCCGAAGGCGCCGCGATGATCCGCTCCAAGGGCGAGGCGGGCACCGGCAACGTAATCGAGGCCACCAGGCACATGCGCTCGCTCAGCCAGGGCATCCGCCGCCTCGCGAGCCTGCCCGAGGAGGAGCTGTTCACCGCGGCGAAGGACCTCCAGGCGCCGTACGACCTGGTCGTCGAGGTAGCTAAGGCGGGCAAGCTGCCCGTCGTGCTGTTCACCGCGGGCGGCATCGCCACCCCGGCGGACGCCGCGATGATGATGCAGCTGGGCGCCGAGGGCGTCTTCGTCGGCTCGGGCATCTTCAAGTCGGGCGACCCGGCCAAGCGCGCCGCCGCGATCGTCAAGGCGACGACGTTCCACGACGACCCCGACGTGATCGCCAAGGTCTCCCGCGGCCTCGGCGAGGCGATGGTCGGGATCAACATCGACACGCTCCCCGCCGAGCAGCACTACGCGTCCCGCGGCTGGTAGGGAAGATTCACCTCCCTTAGCGCGTTGTAATAGCTAATCCTCAGGGTCCAAGCGGCGGTGAACTGTGCCCGCGCTTCTCGCGGCGGGGATGCGTAGGGAGGAAATCTTGCCGGTCATCGGGGTACTCGCGTTGCAGGGCGACGTCCGGGAGCACGTGCGCGCGCTGGACGAGGCGGGCGCGACCGCACGGGCGGTACGCCGTCTCACCGAGATCGAGTCCGTCGACGGCCTGGTCATCCCGGGCGGTGAGTCGACCACGCTGTGGAAGCTGGCGACCGCGTTCGAGCTGCTCGACCCGATACGCAAGCTCATCGCGGGCGGCCTGCCCGCCTTCGGCTCGTGCGCCGGCCTGATCATGCTCGCCGACCGGCTCCGGGACGGCGCCGCCGGCCAGCAGACCTTCGGCGGCATCGACATGACCGCCAGGCGCAACGCCTTCGGCCGCCAGGTGGACTCCTTCGAGCGCGACATACTAATAGAGGGTGCGCCGTTCCACGCGGTGTTCATCCGCGCGCCCTGGGTTGAGCAAGCGGGCGCGGAAGTCACCGTGCTGGGCGAGGATAACGGTAGGATCGTCGCCGTCCGGCAGGGTCCGCTTCTCGCGACCGCATTCCATCCGGAACTGACCCCGGACCGGCGCATTCACGAACTGTTCGTCAAGATGGTGAAGGGAACGTCATGAGCGGCCATTCCAAATGGGCCACCACCAAGCACAAGAAGGCGGTGGTCGACGCTAAGCGCGGCAAGCTGTTCGCCAAGCTGATCAAGAACGTCGAGGTGGCCGCCCGCACTGGCGGTGGCGACCCGGCCGGCAACCCGACGCTCTTCGACGCCATCCAGAAGGCCAAGAAGTCCTCGGTGCCGAACGACAACATCGACCGCGCGGTCAAGCGCGGCTCCGGCCAGGAGGCCGGCGGCGCCCAGTACGAGAACATCACCTACGAGGGCTACGGCCCCGGCGGCGTGGCGGTGCTGGTGGAGTGCCTGACCGACAACCGCAACCGGGCCGCGTCCGACGTGCGCGTCGCGTTCACCCGCAACGGCGGCCGGATGGCCGACCCGGGCTCGGTGTCGTACCTGTTCAACCGCAAAGGCGTGATCGTCGTCGAGAAGACGAAGGACATGACCGAGGACGACGTCCTGCTGGCGGTCCTCGACGCGGGCGCCGAAGAGGTCAACGACCTGGGCGAGTCCTTCGAGGTCGTCTCGGAACCGACCGACCTGGTCGCGGTCCGCAAGGCCCTGCAGGACACAGGCATCGACTACGAGTCCGCCGACATGGCGTTCCTGCCGAGCAGCGAGATCGACCTCGACGAGGACCAGGCCCGCAAGGTGCTCAGGATGATCGACGCGCTCGAGGACTCCGACGACGTCCAGGACGTCTACGCGAACTACAACGTGAGCGACGACATCATGGAGAAGCTCGGCTAACGCTTTTGCGCTGCCGCTGCTCACGTCGGGCCTCTCAAAAGCCCTTGTCATGGGAGGCGTCTCTTTGGGCGCCTCATTGCTCACATACCCCGTAGGGTATACGCAGATATTGCGGGTCAAAAGCGTCTAATGGCGCCCCGTATGACCCGCGATCTAGCCGAGTGTCCGATTTTCCAAGGTGTTTTGTGAAGTGGCGGGCGAAATGTCCGCCCAGCTTCTTGCCCTTGGCGGGCCTGGCCCGCAGTTGACCCGCAATCGTAGGCCTCAGCCTCACGCGATCTTGAGTCGATCTCTTGGGTCGTAGGGTTAGTAGCCGTGACTGACGTGGAAATCCGCCCCATCCGTCCCGACGATGACTTTGACGCCCAGATGGACCTGAGCCAGCGGGCGTTCGGCATCTACGCGCCGCACCAGGCGGCCGGCTGGCTGTACGTCGCGCGGTTGCGGGCGGGGCAGGGGCTGTTTCTCGGCGCGTTCGTCGACGGGGTGCCCGCTGGCGCCGCGATGCTGCACGACATGCGCCAGTACTGGCTGGGGAAGCCGGTCAACATGGCCGGGGTGTCGAGCGTCAAGGTCGCGCCCGAGTACCGCGGCCGAGGCATCGGCCGGACGCTGATGACCGAGACGCTCAACCTGATCGCCGAGCGCGGCTACCCGATTTCAGCGCTTTACCCGGCCACGATGCCGATCTACCGGTCGCTCGGCTGGGAACTGGCGGGCGCGCGGATCCACTTCGCCGTCCCCTCCCGCTCGCTGCGCGGCCTCGCCGAGCCGGACACGGCAGCCCGCGGCGAGGGAGCGGACCACCAGGACGTGCCCATCCGCCGGGTCGGCACCGCCGACGCCGCGGCAGTCGTCGCGGTCATGGCGGCCGGCCACCGTGCGGCCCGCGACGCGGGCCCGCTGACCTGGGACGAAGGCCCGGCCGCGGAGTGGCTGGGCCGCAAGGACCTCTACTGCTACCTGGCGGGCGACGACGGCTTCGCCGCCTACCGCTGGGCGGGCAGCGACCTGTGGGTGGAGCGCGTGCACGCCAGGACGCCGCAAACGCTGCGCGCGCTCTGGTCGGTCATCGCCTCGCACAGTTCGACGGCCGACACCGTCAGCGGCCTGACCAGCCCGCACGACCCGTTCTGGTGGCTCACCAGGGAATGCGACGCACGCGTCACGCGCCGCGCGATGTGGATGCTCCGCGTGGCGGACGCCCACGCGGCGATCGCCGCCAGGGGCTTCCCGCCCGCCGTCTCCGCCAGCGTCCCCCTGGAAATCCACGACCCGGCCCGCCCGCTCAACTCCGGTCGCTGGCGGCTAACGGTCATCGACGGCGCGGGCACCCTCATCCCGAACGATGGCGTGCCTTCGCCAGCCCCCCTCACCCTGGGCCCCAGGGGCCTGGCAGCCCTCTACGCGGGCACCCCCGTCGCGACCCTGCGCCTAGCCGGCCTGGCCTCCGGCGGCTCCCCAGAGGCCGACGTAGCCCTGGACGCAGCCTTCGCGGCAACCCCGTACATGCTCGACAGCTTCTAAGCCGAGGCGCGGGTTCGGCGGCGAAGCGCTAGCCCGGGGACGCCCCCAAACCCCCGGACAAAAGCCGCGGAGGCGAGACACGCGTCGGCGTAGCAGGCGCGGGCGCGGTCGGCACGGTAGGGTGGCGAACAGGTGTTCGCTGGCAGACGGGACGGTGGGGCGCGCGATGATCGGTTGGCTGCGGTGAGCCCCTACGCCGCGCGCCCGTCGTCTCGCGTTCTCGGCGTCGACCCGGGCCTTACGCGATGCGGCCTTGGCGTCGTCGAGGGTGTGCCGGGCAGGCCGCCCAGCCTCGTCGCGACCGGCGTGGTCCGCACCGACGCGGACCAGGACATCGCGGGCCGGCTGCTCGCGATCGAGCAAGAGATTGACCGCTGGCTGACCGAGTACCAGCCGGACACGGTGGCGGTGGAGCGGGTGTTCAGCCAGCACAACGTGCGGACGGTGATGGGCACCGCGCAAGCGGGCGCGGTGGCGATCGTCTGTGCCGCGCGGCGCGGACTGCCGGTGGCGCTGCACACGCCGAGCGAGGTCAAGGCCGCGGTGACCGGCAGCGGGCGGGCCGACAAGGACCAGGTGGCGCTGATGGTCATGCGGCTGCTGCGGTTGACCGACCGGCCCAAGCCCGCCGACGCCGCCGACGCCCTGGCCCTGGCGATCTGTCACTTGTGGCGCGCGCCCGCCATCGAGGCCAGGAGGGCCAGGCAGGCCAACGTGCGGGCGACGATGAGCGGACATCCGTTATGGAGAGACCTGTGTTTGGAGATCCCGTGGTTAGAGGTCCCGTGGTTAGAGGTCCCGTGGTTAGAGGTCCCGTGGTTAGAGGTCCCGTGGTTAGAGGTACGGCATGATCGCGCACCTGAACGGCACCGTGGCGGGCGTCGGCTTTGACGGCGCCGTCATCGAGGTTGGCGGGGTCGGCATGCGGGTGCTGTGCACGCCGGACACCCTCGCCACGCTCAAGCCGGGCGAGCCGGCCCGGGTCGCCACCTCCCTGGTGGTGCGGGAGGACTCGCTCACGCTGTTCGGCTTCGCGACGGAGGACGAGCGGAACGTCTTCGAGCTGCTGCAGACCGCGAGCGGGGTCGGCCCGCGCCTCGCGCTCGCGATGATCGCGGTCCACTCGCCCGACGTGCTGCGCCGCGCGGTCTCCGCCGAAGACGTCAAGGCGCTCACGATGGTGCCCGGCATCGGCAACAAGGTCGCGCAGCGGATCATCCTCGAGCTGAAGGACCGCCTCGGCGCGCCGAGCGACCCTGGCCCCGGCTTCGGCGCCGCCCCGCGCCGGGGCGCGGCACCGTCCTGGCGCGACCAGGTCACGACCGGTCTGGTCAACCTCGGGTGGTCCGCCCGCGACGCCGAGGCCGCCACCGCCGCGGTCGAGGCCGAGTCCGACGGGCAGACCCCAGACGTTGCCACCGCGCTCCGCGCCGCCCTGCGGAAGCTATCCAAGTCGTGACGGGCGGAGACGACGCGCTGACCAGGGCCGAGGAAGCCGAGTTCGACCGCCGCGCGGCAGCCCCCTGGGCACACACAGCGGACCAAGAACGGCAACCATCGGATACGTACCCGGCGCCGCAGGCGCCGTCCTGGGGGCTTGCCCCCGGCGAGGGGGCAATGGGGGAGGGACTCCCCCATGTTTTGGGGGGTCCCCGGGGGGATCATTCCCCCGGGGGAAACATAGTCTCGCCGCTCGCCGACGGCGACGAGCGGGAGATCGAGCGCGCGCTGCGGCCCAAGCGCCTCGACGACTTCGTCGGCCAGGCCCGGGTCCGCGAGCAGCTGACCCTGCTGCTGCACAGCGCGCTGCGGCGCGGCAGCCCGCCGGACCACGTGCTGCTCTCGGGGCCGCCCGGTCTCGGCAAGACGACGATCGCGATGATCATCGCCGCCGAGCTCGGCGCGCCGCTGCGGCTTACCAGCGGCCCGGCGATCGAGCGGTCCGGCGAGCTGGTGGCCGTGCTTTCCACCCTCCAGGAGGGCGAGGTCGTCTTCATCGACGAAATCCACCGCCTCGCCCGCCCCGCGGAAGAGATGCTCTACCTGGCGATGGAGGATTTCCGGGTCGACATCATCGTGGGCAAAGGACCCGGCGCGACGGCGATTCCGCTCGACATCGCGCCGTTCACCCTGGTCGGAGCCACCACGAGGGCGGGCCTGCTGCCCGCACCGCTGCGCGACCGCTTTGGCTTCACCGCGCACCTGGACTTCTACCAGCCGGAAGAGCTCGGCGTCATCGTCAGGCGGTCGGCGGGTCTGCTCGGCGTGCGGATCGAGGACGGCGGCATCGAGGAGCTCGCGCTGCGCTCGCGCGGCACGCCGCGGATCGCCAACCGGCTGCTGCGGCGGGTCCGCGACTACGCCGAGGTCCGCGCCGACGGCCTGGTCACCCGGGAGCTGACCAAGACCGCGCTCGAGCTGTACGAAGTCGACGAGCTCGGCCTCGACCGGCTCGACCGGGGGGTACTCGACGCCCTGGTCAGGCGGTTCGGCGGCGGCCCGGTGGGCCTGTCCACCCTCGCGGTCGCGGTGGGGGAGGAGGCGGAGACCGTCGAGGTGGTCGCGGAGCCGTTCCTGGTCAGGCACGGCCTGCTCGCGCGGACGCCGCGCGGCCGGATCGCCACCCGCGCCGGCTGGGAGCACCTGGGCCTGGAGC
>Ga0207416_1001971_pt1 | contig 24202 bp, 21 predicted proteins | sample PaiPotPPM11metaG_FD_184107 | JGI IMG/M metagenome (GOLD analysis project Ga0207416, IMG submission 184107) | Iron sulfur acid spring bacterial and archeal communities from Banff, Canada, to study Microbial Dark Matter (Phase II) - Paint Pots PPM... ... | reverse complement strand
ATCCGTGCAATGGGTCGCAGAACTGCGTCACGCAGCCGGGAACAACGGTGGGCCTCGACCCAATCGCCGACCGACTCATGAACCGGCTTCAGTACCGGCACTTCGCCGACGGCCACGAGTCCCTTGTCGCCAACCACTCCGTCGGTGTCGGCACCTCCGGCAACCAGCTTGCAGTCCGCTGGTATGAGATCCGAAACCTCTCCACCACCCCGACCGTCTACCAGCAGGGGACCTATCAACCCGACAGCAACAACCGATGGATGGCCAGCGCAGCGATGGACCAGTCCGGCGACATCGGGCTCGGTTACAGCGTCTCGAGTTCGACGGTGTACCCCTCGATTCGGTACACGGGCCGGCTCGCCAGCGATCCGCTCGGCACACTCCCTCAGGGCGAAGGCACTATCGTTGCCGGTTCCGGCTCCCAGACCTCAACCTACTACCGCTGGGGCGACTACAGCATGATGGCCGTCGACCCGACCGACGACTGCACCTTCTGGTACACACAGGAGTACTACACGACAACCAGCGACCGCGGCTGGCGGACACGGGTCGGCAGCTTCAAGTTCCCGAATTGCGGCCAATCCTGGTACGCGTCTTACGGTGCCGCGAACACGCCGACCAGTTGGTCTACCGGACAGACCCAGACCTACACCGTTTCGGTGACCAACAATGGCACTCAGACCTGGCCCGCCGGGGGAACAAACCCGGTTCACTTGGGGGTCCACTTCGCGACGGCAGGTGGGGGTTACAGCGTCAACTATCCCTGGTTAACTGATCAGCGCTTCGCTCTACCAAGTGATCTCGCCCCTGGCGCTAGCGCCTCCTTGAGCATCTCGGTGACCGCTCCAGCCAGCAGCGGCAGCCTCGTCCTCGAGTACCAGATGGTCAAGGAGGCTCAATTCTGGTTTGGCCAGTTTGCCGACCTTAGTGTCTCCGTTACGGCTAGCTGGGCCGCCTCGTACAGCGTGGCCAGTACGCCGACCAGTTGGTCTACCGGACAGACCCAGACCTACACCGTTTCGGTGACCAACAATGGCACTCAGACCTGGCCCGCCGGGGGAACAAACCCGGTTCACTTGGGGGTCCACTTTGCGACGGCAGGTGGGGGCTACAGCGTCAACTATCCCTGGTTAACCGATCAGCGCTTCACTCTGCCAAGTGATCTTGCCCCTGGCGCCAACATCTCCCTGACTATTTCAGTAACTGCTCCTGCCAGCAGCGGCAGCCTCGTCCTCGAGTACCAGATGGTCAAGGAGGCTCAATTCTGGTTTGGCCAGTTTGCCGACCTTAGTGTCTCCGTTACGGCTAGCTGGGCCGCCTCGTACAGCGTGGCCAGTACGCCGACCAGTTGGTCTACCGGACAGACCCAGACCTACACCGTTTCGGTGACCAACAATGGCACTCAGACCTGGCCCGCCGGGGGAACAAACCCGGTTCACTTGGGGGTCCACTTTGCGACGGCAGGTGGGGGCTACAGCGTCAACTATCCCTGGTTAACCGATCAGCGCTTCACTCTGCCAAGTGATCTTGCCCCTGGCGCCAACATCTCCCTGACTATTTCAGTAACTGCTCCTGCCAGCAGCGGCAGCCTCGTCCTCGAGTACCAGATGGTCAAGGAGGCTCAATTCTGGTTTGGCCAGTTTGCCGATACTAGCGTCAGCGTACGTTAATTCGACACGTGCAACGGCGGTTGCCGGCTTTCGGCCGAACCGTGCGTGGGGACTGAAGGGCGCTGAAAGCAGGCCAGAAGCTGATTCGGGCGGCCGAGGGGCACGGCCAAGAGGTTCAGAATTGCGGTCCCGGCCTGGAAAAACAGTCTCGGAGCCAACGCCAGCCGCCTAAAGCGGTAAGTCAGGATCCCAGTCGCGTTCCGGGATCCCTTAATGTGAAGTACGTCCAAGCCGATACCTTCGGCTGTCGCACGAATTGACGACGCGCTGTACCACGCGACGTGCCCGGAGCCGAGCATCTCGTGGAACGGTCGCTGAAAAGCTGGGAAGCGAGTCGCAACTCGGTAGGCAAGGTCCCGAAACAGACCCTGGGTGTTGGGCGTCTCAAGAGCTATGTAGCCTCCAGGCCGCACGATTTCGGCGCACGCCCTTAGAAGCACATCTGGATGAGGACAATGCTCTACCACGCCCCACAAAGTAACTAAGTCATATGAGGCTGGTGGAAAAAGGGCCTTATCGCTGACGTCTCCCGCAAGCACTGGCAGGTGGGCCCAGGACTTTGCCAGCATTATCGCAAATTCATTGAGTTCAACCCCGGTGGGTTCCCATCCGAGCTCCTCCGCCAGCACGATGAAGGCCCCATCAGAGCAACCGACATCTAGAAGCCTGCCTTTCGGGACCCGTCGTTCCTTTAGATACCGAGCAAAGCGTTCTGCGCGCTTACTCGACCAATAACGGTCCTTTGCGAATTGGCGCGTTCGGTGCCGCTCAAAGCCGTCGCGAGTGACGGTCTGCTGGTGACTGTAGCCAAGATCGCCAGCGGCTGATCCCTCGACCCATTCCGCGTAGCATCCAGCACATCTTTGAACAGCGAAATCATCCTCGCGCCAAATCACATGGCGGTTGGTCCCGCAGCAAGCAAAGCACGTATCGCGCCTCGCGATAACCATGGACCGTCCCCCTCCTCTAATGCAACAGTGCTGCGCTCAAGCCCATGATGCACGTTCATCCTAATCGCGTTGGCCGCGCGCCGCGATGATTTGACCATACGACGCTTAAGAGGCCAGCAGCCACACTTCCACTCGTTAACGCTCCAGTAGTGGCAAGACTGAGCGACTGCATACCGCCGCCTCATACACACGGAGAGTCTCTCGCGCGGCTCTGTCCCAGCTAAAACGCCGCGCCTGAATGAACCCTAACGCCCGCATGCGGCTTCGAAGTTCCGGATTTTCGATTGCCGCTGTTAGTCCTGCCGCTATCTCGGAGACACTCATGGGATCTACCAGGAGTGCGGCTTCCCCAACAACCTCGGGTAGGGACGAGTTGTTCGAGGTCAATACTGGTGTGCCACATGCAAGCGCCTCAAGTGCAGGTAATCCGAAACCTTCATACAGCGATGGATACGCCATAACCTCGGCAAGGCGGTAGAGCTCCGGGAGATCGGCGTCGGAAACGTAGTTCAAGAATAAAATCCGGCTTCCCACCGATGACTCTTTCGCGGTCTTAAAGACCTCGCCATTGAGCCACCCGGATTTACCCGCGATTACCAGCTTCAGTGCAGGAAAGGCTGACGCGACTACCTCGAAGGCCTTGATTAGTCGAACGTGGTTCTTCCGGGGCTCGATGGTTCCGACGGTGAGCACATACGGGGGCTGCACACCCATTCTTAGCAACCGGTTCCTGGCTGAGTCGTTTGGGGCGGGTCCAAATGCCTCACTAACTCCGTGGTAAACGACCGTAATTCGTTCCGTATCAATCTTGAACTCGTGCGCAATGTCGCGACGAGTCGCCTCAGACACCGCAATTATTGCGTCTGCCGTCCGGATTGACCGCCGGGCACGCAAGCGGAAACGGGGTCCCACCCATCGCGTGTGCACTTCGCGCATCTTAAAGTGGGTCAGGTCATGAACAGTCACGACACTCGCCTGGGGCAACCTACGGATCGGCGCGATGAATGCCGGAGAGTGAAGTAGATGAGCCTGCCATCGGGCAAGATACCCTGGCAAACGGAAATTCTCCCACACGTCCCTTCTGAATCGACTTGTATGGGTCGCCCTCGTCTGCACGCAGGTCACATTGGACATGGGCAGGTTCCCGGTCGAGGGACCATGCTTCGGCTCAAAAAGGAGGTACTCGTTCTCTGGCCCAACGCGCATCAGGCCTTGCACTAGCTCCTGAACATAGCTGCCGATTCCGGTACGCTCCGATATAACGGACCGCGCGTCTATTGCTAGACGAAGTGACATCTCTGCGGTAGCGCGGTTGTCTCAGTCAACCGCAGCGAACACGTTCATCCTGCCGGGAATCGAATTAGGTAGCCGCCGCAGTCCACAACGCGACAAATGAAGGATCGACCCATAACCAACCGCTCGGAGATCGCTCACGACTTGCGGCAACGTGTACCCAAGCTTTTGCCACCATTCCTGCGTGTATTCGAACACAATCGCAGGCTTCTCCCGCGCGAGGACGTCCTTGGCGCCGCGGAGAACGGGCCCTTCGAAACCCTCAACGTCGACTTTTATGAAGTCGATGTTCGTAAGGTGATGGCTCCGAACGAGTCGATCGATTGTCGTACTGGGCACGAAGATCGGTTGGCTATCCTCAAGGTGCTTATGCATATTCCCACGCAAGCTCGCGCCAGCAGTGTGTCGCAGATCAAGCGGCACATATAACTCAACCGTGCCGTCTTGGTCCGAAACCGCCATTTCACATACTCGCACGTTACTAATCTGGTTCAGAGAAAGGTTCTTTCGGAGGCGCACTAGCGCGTCTGGGTTCGGCTCGCACGCCAAGACAACGCCGCCTCTGACCGCCTGAGCCATGGCGATGGTATGCACGCCAACGTTTGCACCGATGTCGATCGCGTTGTGCCCTGGACGGATATACCTCGCGAACAGACGCCGAACCTCTGGTTCGAACCCAGTGAAGAATACGTCCCATTCAACCAAGTTATGGGTGTTGACTAAGACCCGCTGCCCACTTCCAATTGAAACAATGGTTTCGATGGCATCGATAGGGCTTCGCGGATTATGAAGCAGACGGATAACTGGGCGAACTGCCCGGAGATTCCCGTACAGGGGAATTACATTGCGAGACGCGGCGGCCAGGGCAGCGATGCTTGTGGGCCAGAGGCGATGCAGCATTGGGCTATCCGCGCCTCTCAGCCGATTGTTCAGCCGGCGAAGATTCCTCCAGGCTGCGTTCCCTTCCTCGGAAGACGGTCTCATATACCTCACTGGTTTCCCTCGCCGCACGCGGCCATGAGAAAGTAAGCGCGTGTGCATGTCCAGCCGAAATGCGCGCTGCACGTTCCCTATATGTGATTGAACAAGCTAATGACATTTGAGCGGCCAAGCCGGTCACGCTCTTCGGATCAACCAAAAATGTTACGTCCCCGGCAACTTCCGGCATGGACGCTGTATTCGAAGTGATAACCAAGGTTCCTGCCCTAAGGGCCTCCAGAATTGGCAGCCCAAAGCCCTCGTAGATAGAGGGGAATACGAAAGCCGTGCATCGATGGTAGAGCCTTCGCAAGGTATCGATGCTAACGCGACCGATCACCCTCACATGGGATCGGGTTCCGTCGTTATCAAGCTGCGGAAGCCAGTCACGGGCAAATCTTGTATCACCAACCAACACTAACTCCGCCGTGCCGCCTTTTTCTCGGTACAGACGATACGCCGATAATATGCGCGAAGTATTCTTAAGCTCGCCTTGCTTCCCCAGCATGGCTAACAGGAACGGCCCATTAACCTGCAGAGCCTGACACTCCCGGATCCCTTGTTGCTCGTCTCCTTCCTGCATCTCGAAGGACCCGCTTGCCGCCTCATGAATGACACTAATCTTCGCACGCCCTACGCCCAGTTGATTCACGATGTCCTCTTTCGTGTGATGAGAAACCGCGATCAATGTGCGACACCGCCTCGCGGTCAGCTTATACATGGACCTGACTGCATACCTGCCCCAGCCGCTTGGTGCTGCATATGCAAAGAGCAGCGGCTCGATATCATGAATGGTCGCGACCACGGGACATTTGGCCAGCATTGGAATTACGTAGAAAGGCACATGCAGGAGGTCCAGCCGATCGACTATGCACCGCGCCCCAAGCTCGAACTGCGCCAAGAGCGAATACTTCCCGCCACAGATTGAACGGTACTCGACGCCTGCGATATGTCTGGATTCGGCTCCTGGACTCTGGTATACGATCAGAGCGTACCGCCCGGAAGCCGCCACCTGCTTCAGCTCTTCCAGTAGTTCACCCACATAAGTTCCGACTCCAGAATCGCCTGACCAGCGAGCGTCGAACCCAACGCGAGGGTGAGTGTCTTTTTCTCTCAAATGTCGGTTCTCCCTACTTGCCGCATGACACAGGGCCCTTAGGGGCGCGCTTTTCCGAGTATCTCCTGATAGACAGAAAGTGTCCGGCTGGCCGCAGCTTCCCACGTGAACAGTCTCGCCCTAGCGTAGCCCCGTGATTTAAGAAGATCGACGAGCTGGTCGTCTTCGAGAACCCTCGCCATTCCATCCCGAATATCGCTCACGCTTCTTGGATCAACCAATAGCGCGGCATCCCCGCTTACTTCCGGAAGTGCGGAGCCCCTACTGGTAATGACAGGGGTACCACACGCCATGGCCTCAACCACAGGAAGTCCAAACCCCTCATAGAGCGAGGGGAATACGAGCCCCCGGGCGAGGCTATAAACGGCAGGTAAGTCCTCATCTGCAACCTCGCCGATCACCAGCACCCTGTCCCCTAACCCAAGTTGTTTGATAAGGCTGCTCACATGTTGAAATCCAGGGTCTGATTTACCCGCAAGAATCAGCTTCACTCCACGAAACGAACGAAGCGGCAACTGGGAGAATGCCTCAATCAGTCTGTCGAGGTTTTTCCTCGGACGTTGAATCCCAATGTTGAAGAGGAAACGTTCAGGGAGGGAGTATTTAGACCGGACGCGCGCCAGGTGTGCTCTGTCTCCAATGGTGCGAAAGTGACTTCCGGGCGCCTCTGGAACCACGACGACCTGTTCCGGCGCTACCTTCAGTCGCCGAATGATCTCTTGCCTCGAGAATTCTGAGACCGTCAGTACTCGGTCGGCAAGCCTTGCTGCGAGCCAGGTAAATACGGAATAGTAGTAGTGCCCCACGCGACTCAAATCGCCTGGATATTCGCGATATATGAGGTCATGAATAGTCACGATTGTCTTACAAGGCCGGACGATTGGCAGGACGAAGTGTGGAGAATGGAAGAGATCGACTGATAACCGCTTGAGCAGTCGTGGAATTGCGAGCTGTTCTCGAACAGAATAGTACGGCACAGCTGTGCTGATGACATGGGATTGCTCAGCTCGGAGGCCCTCAATGCGGACACCGGGCGGGGACAAGAACCAATACTGGTTTTCCTGATCCAGGCGAAGAATCGCTGGAAAGAGGCAACGCATGTACCTCCCAATGCCGACGTTTAGAACGCGACGCAGGTCGACTGCGATTCGCTGCGCATCCTTTCCCGGAAACGGGGAATAGCTTTCTAAGTCAACCCCCTTGACTACCTGGCGGTGCCGCGCTCGACAGACGCCCGACGACCATGCCATCTAGTTCTGAGTCGATCCCCGTTCAGAGATCCCTGAAACTCCATAGGCCAGCTCGATGACCTTTAAGTCGCCTTTGTTATTACAAGTCCGCAGAATCCAGCCCCTGGCATCTCATCCCAGGACATGAATCCCTTGTAATTGTCAGCGATTTCTCGGGGATCCTCCACCGTACACTCAAGTCCGCGATGGCGTGACCGGGCTTCATACGCGGCGAATGTTCCCGGACTCGTTTCGCCGAAAAACTCGACGGTGTGTTCCGGATAGCCGATGGGAGCCAGCAGTCGACTCCTTATCGAATCCGGATCGTAGTATCTCTGGAAGAAGAATCGCTCTCCACTCCTCAACTGAGTTCCGTATGGGTCGAAGGCGCGGGACTCTTCGCGAAACGTCCGATCGACGGGAAAGGTCAAAACTAAAGTGCCGGCTGGGGCCAGGGCCTCGTACATGCACCGAATTGCTTCGCGATCATCATAGGCGCCCGAGATGTGCTCGATAACTGAGATCGACCAAATACAGTCGAAGCTTGACGTCCGCTTCCTGAGGCCTTCTACCCCAACGGGCTCCGTCCGGATATTCCGCAAGCGTAGGACGTTCGCCAAATATCTTGTTGCTGCAAGGTCCCGGAGGTCTGGATTCGCTACCGTGATCTGGGTCTTAGGGTTCTTCCTTGCGTAGAACAGACTGAAAATCCGCGGCGAGCTTACGTCGAAACACCGGACGCTTCTCTTGGGAACTGACCGCAGTGCAAACGCAAATTCAAAGTAACGCTCGTGGTGAATAGGCCAAACAAGATAACTAACTGCTTTCCGCAAGTTGCCTCTAGCGAGGAGCGGCCATACCCATCCTCTAGCGTACGCGTCGAATTCCAGACCTGGAATCCCCTTCATTCTTGCATACCGCAGAGCCCGTGCTGATCGGCGGTAGAGCTGTGCGACTCGTATTGGATTGGCTGATTCGGAAATTACCAATCTCTCCGAAATCGGCGCCGAATGTACACGGCAGTCGGAATCAAGGAACAAACGCAATACGCGACTACGAGTCCCCAAATGATCCCGGCAATCCCAATCTGGCCGCCCAGAAAGACCTTCAAGCCGACGCTGGTCACCGCCATGAGCAGGGAAGTGACAACCTGAAAGGCAACCACATTTGCCGCATTCAGAAGGACAGAAATCGCTGTTCCAACTATGTAAACAACGGACCACGTGGCGAGCCCGAGGCTCAAAGCCAAGGGTGGGGTCAAATGGGATCCGACCCAGAATGAGAACAGGGGGGTGGCGAACATCGTTAGGAGGATGGCAACGGCCCCAACGGCAACAATAGACCCCACTAAGGAGCGTAAAAAGGTGCGGCGCACCCAAGGCTTATCCCCGCGGGTCAGCGCTTCCCCGTACGCCGGCCACAGAGGTGTGAGGACGAACCCGACGAACAACGGGGCCAGCATGAACAATCTTTGAGCCACCGAGTAGCGCGCCGCAGCTGACGGCCCCAGTATCTGGCTGGCAAGCAGATTATCCGAGGAAAAAGCTACAGCGCCCGCAATCTGCAATACAAAGAACAGAAATCCTATTTGACCCAGCTTCCGGCCGGTGCCCCAATCAACCAAATTCCAGCGCGGGCGGAGCCAGGGCCGCGAGCGTGTGAATTCCCACGCACAGTTGAGCGAAGCGGCGAGAAGAGGCGCACCGCCAACTGCCAGTACCAGCCACGGTAGATCAGCTCTATGCGCGATCGCGATTAAGAGCCCGAGCAGAGCCATCAGGCTCCCGGCAGCTTGCCAGGCGTTCGTCTTGAATCCCTCCTGATAACCGAGTTGGACACGCTGAACGATGCCAAGCGGGATACTCATTACGAAGCATAGGAAGAAAATGGCCATTGCAGGTCCCGCTTCCCGGGCGGCCACCGGTGACGAGACATTAAAGACATGTGCCCAGGCTATGAATGGGTATGTGCCCAAGAACACAATGCCAATAAGGGCAGAAACAACCGACAGTATGAAGAAGCCGCTCGAGACGCACCTGCTCGCCGCCTCCAGGTCGTCGTTACCATTCGCCTCGGAGATTGCGTTCAAGATTCCGTTTCCAATACCAAGGTCGGCAAAGTTCAGTAGTGCAGCTACTGATATGATCGTCATCCACAAGCCGAAACGCTCGGTACCCAAATAACGCAGTGAAAGGGGCACAGAGACCAGCAAGGTCACGAAGTTAATACCCTTTGACATGGCCAAAGAAAGTGCCGTGAGGGCAGCCCTCCTGTAGCGCTCGTTCGCCCGCCCTAATTCATCAGAGTTCGTTACGGGCTTTTGATGCGACAACAGCCCGAGTTGATCATCTCTGGTCCCTATCAGTGGCTGGACGGCTGTACCACCATGTCGGCCTCCGAGCCAAGGAGCCGCCAGCCTAGGGCGGTTATGGCAACCAGAATCCAAAATAGGCTGGCAACTTGGGCGCTATACCAGACCACATCGACGATGCCGTGAGCTAAGAAGCCCACCAGGGCGATAGCAATGCCCAAATAGAAACCGGCAACGAGTGGCTGCTCCAATCGTTTCGCCGCTTGGCTGAGCCCTCCACTCGACGCGATCGCCGTACATACCAGGAGGCTAAAGGCCAAAAACCCGATGACCCCAGTCTCAGCCAGGAGTTGCAAGTACAGATCGTGGGCGTGCAACGGCTGCTCGCCTGCCGCTAACACTATGTGGCTTGCGTCTGCATACCGAGTTCCAAAGCTGCCATAGCCGGCACCTAGTGCTGGGTTGGATAAGAAAATCGAAGTAAACAGCCTCCAAATATCGAGTCGGCTATACAGCGAGATGTCGTAATCCTGAAGCCTTGACGCGATCGCTGGTACGAAGAACGCAGTTGCAAGACCGAAGAAGGCACCTAGGACTGCAGCCGGGAATCGGAGGACAGCCGGCGACTTCGACAAGAACAAAAGGAAGAGCATTAGGACAGCGGCAGCCCACGCGCCACGTGACTGAGTCAGAAAAAGACTTACCCCGGAGAGCACGCAAACTGCTGCCGATGTCAGCCTGATCCAACCGTCTTTAATGGAGAGGCCGACTGCGGCTACAAGCGGAAGCACTAGGTTGATATACGCTGCTTGGTTGTTTGGTCCGGCGAGTAGCCCGGGCGGGCGGCCAAGCCAAGCAAGATCAACACTAAGGGGATAGAGCCACCTGTAGACAGGCCCGTAACCGTTTATTCCCCATTGATAGATTCCGTAAATCTCAGACACGACTAAACCTGCCACCAGAACCCAGAAAACGTTTGCCAAGTCGCGCGCGTTCCTAATTACTAGCGGGCTCGCCGCGGCGAGGGCTAAGTAGGACGCCAGTTCGTAAGTGAAGCGGAGCGATTCATAGGGCACGCCCAGGGATCGGTTTAGCTGAGCGTATAGAAGAGAACCCACTACCGCCGCGACGTAGAGCAGAGTAAGCACAACGATACGTCTGGATATCCGCGAGCGCCGCCTTGTCGCCGCGTGGACAGCCAGAGAACCCGCGACCACGAGCCGGGCTGGATCGAAGACTGCATTGAGCAGGAAATTAGTCTTTAGGTGAAGATCCATAGGGATCAACAGCAAGATCAAGAAGAACGCTGTCCGAGGGAATAAGGCCACGATGAAGAGAATCGGGAGGCCAACCCAAACGATCAGCGCAGCCATAGGGCCGGCGATGACAGATGCCGCGATGGCGACTGCAAGCAGGGCAATCAGGACCGGCGGTAAAACACGACGTAACCCCGCAGCGTCAGGACCTACGCGAAGCGCTTGACCTATAGCCTGGAAGCGACTTTTTGCAACACTACTCATGAAAGGAGCCAGCCTACGAGTCGAATTTCACGCCCTCGGGGCGTCGCCCTAAGACATGGGGCTCCCGGTAGACATCCCATTCCACTAGCCTTCCTACAGTTGGGCTGGCGGCGGTGCGCGAGTGACTGGATCCCCTGGTCGAGGCCATCGACTGTTGACCAAGAGGATTTCCAGGGTCTGTCTCCAGAGGCAACAATGGCCAGCGCAACGCTGATCGGTCTGACGAAGTCCTATGTGGCCAAGCCGGACCGTCGCACCTTGAACCCACCGTTATCGGCTTCGTGAAGACCGTGCCTACTTGCCCCGCCCGGTATCTAATCGACCGCGAGGTGCGAGCTCCTCCATCCGAGTCCCAGGGGGGTTAAGGACCCTAGCAGCGAAGGCAAGCTGGCCGTTACGCCAACAAGCAGCCAGAACAGCAGTAACACTTTGTAGTCGTAGTAGGACACATCGAACAGCGAGTGCGCACAATAGGCCACAAAACTGGCAAGCAGCCCCGCAACCAAAGCGCGCTCAATCACAAAACCGGCTTTCCTGGACGCCCGGGCAAACGACTTAAAAAGAGTCAGAATCAGCACCCCAAAAGCGAGCAATCCAAGAAACCCTCGTTCGGCAGCAATGTTAAGAAAGAGATTATGAGCGTGGTTCAGGTCATCGCCGGTCGTGCTGTAGATGGGGTAGAAATCTTGAAAGCTGTCGATGCCCACCCCAAAGATAGGATGGTCAAGCGTGATGCGTGCCGCGACGCCCCACACTTCTTCCCGGCTCGCAAGCATCTGGGCTGGCCCGTTGTCAGGGGCGGGCCCAAGACGGGCAGCGATTGGGCCGGATAAGCCGATGACCGCAAGGAAGGCCACAACGACCACTGCCAGCCCGGCGATGCGCCATCGCCGCTCCCGGAGCAGAAACCACAGCGAAACTAGTCCCACGGCGAGTCCAAGCCAGCCACTGCGCGACAGGGTAACCACTAGGGCTCCGGCCATAGCCACTGTGACCACCACCATTGGCAGCGTCGCCCACTTCGGCCGAAATAACGTGCCCATGGCCAAGACAAGGGGGATTATCAATACCAAGTAGCCCGCAAACAGGTTGGCGTCCACGAGCGTTCCAGTTGCCCGGCTATCTACCGAAACGGCCTGACTCCCGTTAATGAAAGGGATGACCGTGTCGAGAGCCTGAACAAAACCGGTGGCGATGATGGCGCCGACAACAACGAGTGCATCCCTTAGTTCCCTGATGGTTTGAGTTGCTATGAAAAATAGGACGAAACCGCCGAAAGCCTTGACCAGGCCAACCAGCTGGCCGCTCAGGTTACCTGTCATGCTCGCCAGAGACAGTACGCTGGCGGCCGCGAAGAGTGCGACAGGGATATCGAGCTTGGTCCGTTGGATGGGCGGCGGGTTACGCAGGAACTGACGACCCACCAGAACAAGTGCAAGCACCGCCATCAATGCGGCAGAGCTCGTCACTTTGACTGGGCCTGCGTAGGTGGTCAGGTCGAACGGATAGGTGAACGCCAGGATCGCAAGCCCGAGGGCCGGCCAGTAGATCGCGGCCCCAGCTGCGAGAAGGACCGCGACGGTGCCGAGGATGGCGCTGGGCGGGGCGCCTGCGAGCACCGTGCCCAGGACGAGGCCGCCTCCAGCCAGGGCGGCGAAGCCATACCAGATCGGCGGGCGTCGCTGCCGGCGGATTCTGAGCCCGGCAGGGAGCGCCCTACTTTCGGCGCTGCTTATTGCCGTCCGCATAGTAATAGTGGTAGCTACCCGACGTCTCCTCAACTTCGGCGTCGTTGAAGACCACGCCGAGGATTCGAGCCTTTGCCTGCTGGAGTTGCTTATGCACTCGCCTCTGGGCCGCTTTGTCCTGGGGCCCCGACCGAACCACATAGAGCACTCCGTCGGCCATGGTCGAGAGCACGACGGCGTCTGCGTATAGGAGGCACGGTGGGCTATCAATGAGCACAAAGTCGGCCTCTTCTCCCAGCTGGCTCATCACCGCCACCATTCGCTGGGAGCCGAGCAACTCGCTGGGGTTGGGAGGGACGATGCCCGCCGGTACGAAAGCCACGCCATCAAAGGCAGTCGGCAACAACACTTCCGCCAGCTTGGAGTTGCCAACGATTACGTTCGAAAGGCCGGGAAGCGCGCCTTTACCGTTGGGCGAGAAGCCGAACAGGTGATGGAGTGACGGGCGGCGGAAGTCAGCGTCGACGATGAGAACGCGCTTCCCGGCCTGGGCCATGATTATTCCCAGGTTGACCGCTGTGGTTGTTTTTCCCTCCCGCGGGCCTGCGCTGGTGACCAGGATCGTCTTCACCGGCTTGTCGATGCTGCTGAAACTGATATTGGCTCGCAGCGCACGGTAGGCCTCGGCAAAGTGGGTGTTGAGAGTCTCTTCGCTCAGAACGAGTTCGCTGCTTTCGGTCATGCTGCACCTCCTCGTGCCGGCCGCAAGGTGCGGCCACTTGCCCGCGGAATGATCCCGACTACCGGGGAGCCGACCAGCTCTTCGACTGCTTCGGGCTCCCGAATCGCGTTGTCCATGTATTCGAGGACGAAGATCAAACCGATGCCCAGTACCAGGGCAAGGGCTGCCGCGTAGGCGATTTTCAAGTAACGGGAAGTCGTGTCGGGCTTGGCAACGGCCTGGTCAACTACAGCCGCCCCGAAGCTGGTCGCCTGCGAGAGCTGGTTGACACTGTCATTGGTCGTCGTCGTTTCAAAGGCGGTATAGCCGGCAGCCGCGGTCTGCTCCTCGAGCTTCAGGCTGCTGTCCTGGGCAACGACGTTGACATCATTCGACCTGTCGGCGTTCGGATGTTCACGCTCGAAAGTAACGAGGGCCTTGACGGTGTCCTGGTAGCGCTTCTGAAAATCGGTGCGGGCCGCCTGGACATCCTGATCGAACAGCGTTGTACCTACCGAAGCGTTCAGTTTGGGATAGAGCGCGGCAGCCTCGCTGCTAACTGCGTTCGCAATCGCAGCGGCTCGTTGGGCGTCGGGATCATTGATCGTGACGGTGTACAGGTCGCTACGGCCGGCGCTGACCTTGATCCGCTTGGTCAGGCTGTCCACTGTTTCACTGAGGTTGAGCTTCTTGATGACGCTCAAGGCCACCGTATTAGAGGTTGCAACCTCGGGGAAGCTCAATACCTGGGCGGTGCTGCTGGTCCCTTGCGATTTCGCCGTCACGGTTGCGGTTGCCTTGTACTCCGGCTTGGAGAGCAATGCGAGTCCGCCGGCCGTGAGGACGGTGGCCACGACCAGCAGGATCGGGATCCAGGCCCTCCGTTTCAAGATGCGCCAGTATTCGCGTAGTTCCATGGGCTAACTCCTCCTTAGCGTTCCGCTTCCTTGTTAGTCAGTCGAGCGACCAGCGCCGTCTTGAGACGTGGGAGCATCCCACCGCTCGAGCGAAGACCCTGGGAAACCGTCGGGGGAAACCATTCCGGGTAATTGATCTCGGAAATCGCCGTCATCACCTGCCGCTGAAGCGCGCTGTCGGGCACGAGGTGGCAGGCCGCTTCCCAGAGGGCACGTTCCCCGAGGAACCGGCTGCGCACGAGCCGCTGACGGCGTGACGGAAGGTATGAGGGCAAGGTGGCAGCGGGAACAAAGGCAGAAGTAGCCAACCGAAGCATGGGAATGTCGCAGGACGCGTCACCCATGGCGGCGACGGGAAGGCCGTCGAGGCCCAGTTGCTTGGTCAGGCTGATCAGGCCATCCCCCTTGTTAACCGACCGGTCAACGAAATCCGTGTGACCCGGAGCCACCCAGAATGTCAGATCCTCAAGGCCGTGGCGCTGAAGCAGGCTGCGGGCCGCCGGTCCCGGGAGCGGATTTGGCTCACCGTTGACCATCCGGGTGGCCCGAACTGAATGTTCGTACTGGCGGTCCTGCACGATCTCGGGATCGCCGCGGAGAACTCTGCGGAGATGTGTGAGCTGCATCTCGCCCCGGCCGCTTAGAAGTGACGACTCCTGGCCGAACACTCCGTCCCAGACCGCCGCCCCGAAGGAACTGACTCCGCCGAGCAGCTTGAATTGGGTCACCCGCTCCTGGACCGAGGAGAGGCTTCGGGCCGTGTTGAGCAGAACCGCCACATGGCCTAGCTCCAGGAGCCGCAAGGCGGCCGCCCCGATCGCTCCGGTGCACGAAAACCCGCGCGCCTCGTCCTCGAGCACGCCGTCCACGTCCAGCGAGAAGACCATCCTCGGATCGGTAACCAGCTTCAGATCGAGGTGGTCAGCCCACCAGGCGTGCATCAGGCCGGTGCTCCGGTTCCGGGCCTCCAGCCAGTTGGTGTAGAAGCGCTGTCGGACGACGCCGGCTCGGGCAGTGCCAAGCTCGGCGCGGGTGACTGCGAGGTCGTTCATCGCTGCATTCCAGGTCATCTCATTGGGTCGGGCGATCACGGAGGCCTCAGGCGGCATGCAGTGTAAAGTGCGTGATTTCCGGCCTGGCTCCGATCCGCACAGGTACTCCCGTCGTGCCAATTCCCCGGTTGACGTACATGGGCGAGCCGTGAACCTGATAAAGACCACGCACATATTCGGCGCTTGCGCCATGGTGAAGCCAGGCGCCGTTGAAGAGCGGCAGGTTGACCTGGCCGCCGTGAGTATGTCCCACGAGGATCAGGTCGAAGGGCGGAACATCGGTGATGTTATCCGCGATATCGGGAGCGTGGGCAAGCAGGAGGCGCGGTACGCCGGCTGGCACGCCCTGCAACGCAGTCGACACATCGTCCATGGAGGTTGCCGGATCGTCGACGCCAACCAACCAGAGCCCTGCTTCCAGCTCGGAACTCTCGTTGATGAGAAAGTGCACTTTCGCGGCCGCCAGCTCCGCCTGCATCGCCTCAACGGCATCCGCCGTGTGGTCCCAGTTGCCCGGCACCGCCCAGATTCCGCGGGAGGGCTCCAGTTGGCGGAAGATGTCGGCCGCGGCACCGATCGCGGAGCGCTCGTCGACAAGGTCGCCCGTAAAAAAGATCACGTCGGGTTTGAGCGACCGGATCAGGTCGATCATGTGTTGGTGCGCGTCGGCTGCTTCGTGGAGGTGCAGGTCGGAAATTTGGACGGCGGTCAGCCCGTTCAATCGCGCCGGCAGGTTGCGGATCTGTGCTGTCCGGCGTACCACCTCGATGTCGCCCGGCTCATACACCGCGCCGTACCAGGCGGCTGGAGCTGCAGCGACGGCAGCTACCCCCGCGCAACCAACCAGGAATTGGCGTCTAGACGGCATGTCGCTCTCTTTCCGCTATCGCGAGGGAATGATCCGCGGGGCTACATTGCCGCTCAATGACGCTCATGAGCTCACTTCGAAAGCGTGACTCTGTAAAGCGGGCTGCGTTTGCCTTGATGCGGTCTCGATCCCACGTCTTGCCTTCGTTCTCTCGAATCGCGTCGGCAAGGGCGGCCGCCGATTGCGGCCTGAACCGCAGTCCGGTCTCACCCTGAATGACCGTCTCCCCCACGCCGCCGGCGTCATAGGCGATCACCGGGGTACCTGCGGCCTGGGCTTCCAGGGGCACGAGGCCGAAATCCTCTTCAGCCGGTATCAGGACCGCCCGGGCGCGGGAGTAAAGATCCCGCAGTTGCTGGTCGGACACGCGCCCCGTGAAGCGGACGTTTGGCCGGGCGAGGCGGCGAAGGCTGGGGGCAGCCCGGCCATCGCCGCTGATCCAGAGAGGAACAGCAGCCTGCCGGCAGGCCTCGATCGCCAGGGCGATCCGCTTGTGCGAGACGAGTCTTCCGGCGACGAGATAGAACTCATCGCCCTGGTGGTCAACGAACCACCTGGCATCGATGCCTGGCGGCACAATGGCGGCGTCCTTGCCGTAGACCCGGCGGATCCTATCCGCGACCGCCTGGCCGCTCGTAATCCACAGATCAGGCTGGAGTGCGGCGCTGCGATCACGAGCCTGCAGCCAGGCACGAAGGGGGGCCGACAGGAATCGCAGGCGTCCGGAACCAAAATACGCCTCTGGGCGCCAAACGAAGTTCGAGGGGCTGTTGCAATAGCAGACGTGGAACGCGCCGTCGGCCTGAACCCCTTTCGCGAAGGACGTGGTCAGGCTGATCACGAGGTCATACCCGCGCAGTTTCATCGAGCGGAACGCCAGGGGATAAAGGCCGGCGTACGCGCGCGGCGCTCGCTTGATTCCCGGAAGGTGCTGCATCCATGAGGTACGGACGTCGCACGATGCGAAGCGGGAAACGAGCTGGCGATTCCACATGGCCGTGTAGATCGGCGCTGTTGGGAACATTTCATGAAGCGTCCAGAGCATCCGTTCTGCGCCCCCGTTCTGATCGAGCCGGTCATGCACCAGCGCGACCCGTTCAGGAAGCGGCGTGGATCGGCTCCTTGTGGCGCAGCCGTGCGCTCTGAGCGGTGACGAGCCACTCCTGGTAAGCCTGCCCGGCGATCCAGATCCATGCGCTCGGGCCGCCCAGAAACCCTCGGCGCCAGATAAGCATCCACCCGAACTTGCCGGCCGCCCGGCTCCAGCGGTCCCCTCGCACAACACCATGGCCGACGCGGTCTTCCGCCTCGAGGCGGGCGTACTGATGGATCTTGCGCCAGTAGGTCCGGAGGTCCGGATAACAGTGATGCAGGATTGGCGAGGCCAGCATGGCGACCTGTCCATTGACCTGGACAGATTCGTGAACAATGCGGTTATCGAACTGACCGCGATCTCGGCGAAAGAGGCGCACGAGGCCGGGATCCCTTGGGGCCCGCCCATAATGGGCAAGCGGGCGTCCCATGAAGAAGGTCGGCCGCAACACGCGGAAGGCGGATTCGACGGGCTCGGCTGAAAGCCTGTCCTGGATCTCACGAGCCAGCGGTCCCGACACCTCTTCGTCCGCATCGAGGCTCAGGATCCATGGCTGCTTTGCCTGCGCGATCCCGAAGTTCTTCTGCGGCCCGTATCCCGGCCAGTCGCGCTCGAAGACGCGCGCGCCAAGGCACGTGGCCAGCTCCCGCGTCCGGTCCGAGCTGTGGGAATCGACGACGATGGTTTCTGCCGCCCACCGGGCGCTGTTAAGGCACCGCTCGATGTTGCGTTCCTCATTCTTTGTGATCACGACGACGGATACGGGTGTCAGGGCTTCCCCGCGGTGGCTGTGACGGCGAGCCGCCTCGCTGCAGAACGGGCCCAGCCTGGCGCCAGCCCCGCGACGCTGTAGAGCCAGCTCGCCGATCTCGCCGTCTTCATCCGAAAGACGGCGCGCGAATCCGTCCCGTGCATCGGGCGCCGATCCAGGGCCATTCGATCCGAGTAGGGAGAGGCGCCCGCAGTGAACGCCATCCGGTAGCCGGCCGATCGGGCAGCCTTCCTGACATTTTCGTTGTGGTGGCCGTAGGGGTAGGCGAGATCGCGAACCGGCTCGCCGACCAGCGCCGAGAGACGCTCGCGCGATTCGGCCAGCTCCTTCCGGCACTGGTCCACAGTCAGCGACGTCAGGTCCACGTGTCGCAGGCCGTGACTGGCGATCTCCCAGGGGCCGCTTCTCATCGACCGGATCTGATCGTGATTGGCGATCGGCAGCGAGGCAAGGTGCTTGAGGCCGGCGTCCCAGCTGTTGTTCGCGCCGAGATGCTCGTAGGGGGCGAACATGACTGCAGAAAACCCGTGTCGTTGAAGAATTGGTGTCACCATTTGGTCGACACCGGCGTAGGCGTCGTCAAAGGTGACTAGGAGTGCCTGCTCGGCCAACGGGGCGCCCTCGATCACGTCCCAGAATTCATCCAACGTCAGCGTGCGACAGCCGCGCGCCGCAAGGTCGCCCATCTGCCACTCGAATTCCCCGGGATCCACGATAAGCTCACGCTCAATCTGGTTGGCATCGCTTGGGGCAGTGCCGACCACGTGGTACATGAGCACGGCCGGTTGACCCTTCACGCTCTCGCCACCTCGGCATAGACTCCCTCGAGGGACCGCACGGTGACCTTGATGTCGTACAGCTCGCAGGCACGTTGCCGCGCTCGGTTGCCCATCGCGGCCGCGGCCGCAGGATCGGCCAGCAGATCATCGATCGCACCGTGGAGCGCAGCCGCATCGTTCGGCGGCACCAGGCGCCCGGTGACGCGGTCTTCGACCAGCTCGCTCAGGCCACCTGTCGCCGAAGCGACGACCGGTTTGCCCGCCATCATCGCCTCCAGCACCGACTGGCCGAACCCCTCCGGGTAGATCGAGGGCTGTACCACCACGTCAAGGTCGTGGAGGAGCGATGGCACGTCGTCGACGAAACCGAGCAACTGAAAGCGTTCAGGGTTGGGCGACGTCAGGCAATCCTGCCGCACCTGGTCGGCGTACTGATCTTCGCCAAAGAGCGGGGCGCCTGCGAGGATGAACTCCGTCTCAGGTCGATCGGCCGTGATTTGATTGGCAGCCTCAACGAAGACACGCTGGCCTTTGAGCGGCGAGAAGCGCGCGATCATGCCTACGCGTGACACGCCCGGCCGCCTCCCGTTGCCCGAGTACCGGCTTGTGTCCGCACCACAGGCGACGATGCGTACCCGGTCGCCCAGGCCACTGAAACAGGCGGCGGTCGCCTTTGAGTTGCAAACGATTCGGTCTGGCAGCCAGCGGGCGAGCCAGCGCATCAGCCGGACAGCCGCCGGGGACATCATCGGCTCAGAGACGACGGAATGGATCTGCCAGACGACCGGGACGCCGGCAAGCCGGCCGGCCACACCACCGAGGATGCAAGCACGCAAGGAGTTGGCGTGCAGCAAAGCTATGTGACCCTGTCTCAGGCGGTTTCTAAGTTGCATCACGTACCGGATGGTGCTGACAGCTCGGCCTGGTCGGAAGAGCGACCAACCACGGACGGCACCCTGTCGAATGCCCGTAAGGGATGGACTGATCGGGAGAATCTCCACATCAGCTCCCAGCCCCTGAAGGCGCTCCACCAGGGGCCCGTGCTCCCCCAGGATGACGAGGGGTCGCCACGCATTGGGATCGAGACGCTCGATGAGGTTCCCGAGGGCAATCTCTCCCCCACCGAGGACGGCCGAATGGTCGAAGAAGGCAATGACGCGCGGGCTGCTCAGTTCAGATCTCCCGTGCTCCGGCCGATGGTGCGAAGCATCACAGCCGGAGTTTTCAAGAGGATCTTGAAATCAAGGGGCAGGCTCCACTGCTGGATGTACTGCAGATCGAGGCGAACCCATTCGTCGAACCTCGGCTCGTCTCGGGCGGTGACCTGCCAGAGGCCGGTCATGCCGGGTGGCACGGTCAGTCGTTCCCTCTGTCCCTCGGAATACAGGGCCACCTCATCCGGCGATTGCGGTCTAGGGCCAACCAGGCTCATCTCACCCTTCACTACGTTGACGAGCTGTGGAAGCTCGTCCAGGCTTGTCCTGCGTAGGAACGATCCGAGGCGCGTGACGCGCGGGTCGTTGCGTATCCGGATGAGGTGTGCGCCGCCCACGTTGAGGTGCGCGAGCTGAGGCAGGCGGGCCTCGGCGTCGGCGCACATGGTGCGGAACTTGTACATCCTGAAAACTCGACCGTTTCGGCCAACTCGAGGGGGCACGAACAGCACCGGTCCCGGCGAATCGAGCCGCACTCCAGCAGCCACCAGGGCCAGCAAAGGGCTCAACGCAGCGAGTAGAACTGAGCCGAGGGCCACATCGAGCGCCCGCTTAACCCGTCGCTGCATGTACCCGCTTTGTGCCCAGGTAGAACTCTACGGTGCCTCGCAAGCCATCCTGGAATGAGGTGGCCGGCCGCCAGTTGAGCAGCCGCTCCGCCTTCGAGCAGTCCAGTGTGAATCTGCGAACATCCCCGGACCGCTTCGGTGCCCGGATCGGCTCGACTTCAACACCGGCCAGCTGGCAGATGAGCTTGAAGATGTTGTTGACCGAGATCTCGGAACCGCTCCCGATATTGAAGCTCTCCTTGTCTCCCTGCTCGAGGGCAAAGAGGTTGGCCTGCGCCACATCCGCGGCGTACACGTAATCCTTGGACTGTTCTCCGTCCCACTCTATGACCGGTTGCGATCCCCTGGCTATGGCGTGAAGGAAAGCGGTGATCACGTGCTGGCTGGCCGGGATGTCGCGCGGTCCATAGACGTTTCCGTAGCGGAGGTTCGTGTAAATCATGCCGTGCCGCTCGCAGAGCACGCGGATGTAGTGCTCCCCGGCCACCTTTGAGACACCGTATGGGCTGATGGGCCGAAGCGGTTCAGTCTCGACCACGGGTTGCCGTTCGGGGTTGCCGTACACGGTTCCGCCGGAGGAAGCGAAGATGATCTTGCGAACGCCGGCCAGTCCGGCAGCCTCGAGCATGTTGAGGGTGCCCACCACATTGATCTGGCTATCGCGGATTGGGTCCGAGGTCGAGGCGGCCACCAGTGTTTGCGCGGCCTGGTGGAGGACAACCTCCGGCTTGTACGCGGCAAACGCCGCACGCAGCTCGTCACGGTTGGTGATGTCCACAAGTCGGAACTGGGCTTGCGGCGCGAGGTTGGAACGCGACCCGGTCGCCAGGTTGTCGACAACAAGGACTTCATGACCGGCGTTGAGAAGCGCCTCCACGATGTGCGATCCGACAAAGCCCGCGCCCCCAGTGACCAGGGTCCTCATCAATAGGCCCCCCTGCTGGAAAGAACCGCGGGAACCGTCCGCGCCAGGATCCGCAGGTCAAGGCGCAGTGACATCTGGTGCACGTACTCCCCGTCCAGTCGAATGCGATCGGCTTTTGTGAGCTTCTGACGGCCATTGACCTGCCAGAGTCCGGTCAGGCCGGGCCTGACGGAAAGGAGCAGATCCGCGGTATCGCCCCACTCGGGGAGCTCCGCCGGTGTGATCATCCGGGGACCGACGAGGCTCATCTCGCCTCGCAGCACGTTGACCAGCTGGGGTAGCTCATCAATGCTCAGCCGTCGCAACCAGCGGCCCGTCCGGGTGACTCGGGGGTCCACCGCCAGCTTGTTGGAGGCGGCGTATGCCAGGCGTAAGCCGGCATCGCGCTCGAGGACGTCGTCTGCGTCTCGGACCATGGTTCGAACCTTGAAGGCGTCAAAGGTCCGGCCTCCGAGACCGACAACTCGCCGCCGGTAGACGACCGGCCGGCCGGAGTCAATTCCAACCGCAAGCAGGCTCCCCGCCAGGATCGGGCTCACCAAAACAAGCAGTAGTGATCCGGCAAATACATCGAACCCGCGCTTCAGGGGCGAATACCTCGAGGCCGTGAGGACGTCAACCAAACCGCGCCTTGAGCCTCTGAAAGAGCACCTGGAGGTCGAGCCAGATGCTGTAGCTTCGGATGTAATAGAGGTCGAGGACCGCCTGCTCGTCGGGGTCGCTGACCTGGCGCCACGATCCAGTCAGGCCGGGCCGGATGCCCAGCAGCCGGGTCTCGCCGCCACTCATTGGACGGGGGCCAACAATGCTTAGCTCGCCGCGCAAGACGTTGACCAGTGCAGGCAGTTTTTGAACCAGGGTGGAGCGGGCAGGACCGACCGGCTGGAAGGTCAGCATGTTGAAGGGGCGCCCGTATCGCCCGACGACCCGCTGGCTCTGCAGCACTCGGTGGAGACCACGCAGCCGCAGCCAGGCCGCCGTAAAGAGCGTCAGCGGCGATGAGATGAGGAGCAGCGCAATCGCCAGGCCGTAGTCGAGACTCGACTTGAGGATCGACTCGAACGCCGTCAGCCGGGCCTTCTTAACCGTCAACAGGGGCACATGGTTCCGTTCGGACAGGCCGACACGGGTGGTCAACAGATCGTAGAAGCCGGCCGGGAGGTGCACGCGCAGTCCGTTCGGGGCTGCTGCCGCGTCGCTCAGCAGCGTTTGAAGGGTTTCCCAGGGCAGCGCCTGTGGAATCACGATCGCCTCATCAGCGTGGGTTCGAGCCGCTACCTGCAGCAGGGTCGATGAGCCGCCAAGCACTCGATGGCCGTTGCCCAGCATCGACCCCGCCGGCACGTAGTCGTCGAGAAAGCCGACAATACGCACCCCACTTCCGTTCTGGCTGAGCTGGGTCGCGACCGCCACGCTGTGTGCGTTGGCGCCCACCATGATCGTCTTTGCCGTCAGATAACCCTGCCGGCGCATCTGGTAGGCGGCCCTCCGGATGAGGAAGCGTCCCACACCTACAACGGCTGCCGAAAAGGCCCAGGACAGCGCGATCCATTCCCGGGAAACGGTCCGGCGCGTAATGAAGCTGAGGAGGACGATGGCAAGCAGTCCGTAGGTGCTGGCTCGGAACACCGCCGAATACTCACGGGTCCCGCCCAGGAGGTTTTGTGGGTCGTAGAGGCCCTGACTTAAATAGATCAGGGCGAATATAGGCAGCACCAACATGATGAACCCCCAGTCGGGGGTGCCTCGACCGCCAAAGGCGGGCTTCGACGCCAGCCAGGCCGCAAGCTTCAAGGCCAGCAGGACGCCCGCCAGGTCGACGATGAGGAGGCTCGCCAGCAGGAGCCGCCAGGCGCGCGTTTTAGGCAAGCACCGGGCTCCGGCTGCTGTCAAAGAGGCCCACGAGGTTGTTCATGATTACCATCGCGCCACCGGTCTCAAAACGAAAGTCCATCCGGGTCAGTCCGCTTGCCTCGAGCGTCTCGGTGACCTGATCCTGCCGCTCCGGTTCGCAATAGAGCATTAGAAAACCTCCACCACCCGCTCCGGCGATCTTTCCGCCGGAGGCACCGGCCGCCCGGGCCGCCTCGTACCAGCTGTCGATCCAGGGATCGCTGATCCCTCGCGCCAGCTGCCGTTTTGCCATCCAGGAGTTGTGCAGGCAGTCACCGACCGCCGTGATGTTGCCGGCGCGTAGCTGCTTCTTGAGTTCGAAGGCACCGGCCCTGATCTGGTGCAGCGCCTCGATCACGCCGGCGCGATTCTTCTCGCTGCTTCGCTTCTGTTCGCCCAGGATCTGTGACGAGTTTCTCGATCGGCCGGTGAAGAAAAGCATCACCCGGCGTTCCAGCTCCCGAGTCGTGTCCTGTGGCAGGTGGATCGCCTCCACCGTGACGCCCTCGGTGGTGAATTCGATGAAGTTGAGCCCGCCAAAGGACGCCGCGAACTGGTCCTGCTTCCCGATCGGCATACCCAGCTTGTCGATTTCGATCCCACAGGCAAGCTCCGCGACCTCCTGCCTGTTCATGCGCATGCC
>Ga0207416_1001970_pt1 | contig 24217 bp, 20 predicted proteins | sample PaiPotPPM11metaG_FD_184107 | JGI IMG/M metagenome (GOLD analysis project Ga0207416, IMG submission 184107) | Iron sulfur acid spring bacterial and archeal communities from Banff, Canada, to study Microbial Dark Matter (Phase II) - Paint Pots PPM... ... | reverse complement strand
AAGTTACTGCTAGCGAGAAGCCGATGTACAATATCCATGTAAAATTCGATAAAGATAAAGGACATTTTGACGGAGAGGTCGGCTTTAAATCTTTCTGTATCTGCTAAGGTTGTACTTTTGTGAGTACTACTATTTCGTAGGTAAAGCATGAAATCATTAAATTTCCTGAAAAACTCGAAATCAAAATCACTTGGTGTTTTACCTTCAAGTCTAGATTCTATTGAGCGTAGCTTTGTTCCAAATGTCGGTGGTCTTTTATCAGTGGAATTCCCTTCTAAAGAGAATTTCTTTATAAAAATAGTAATGAGATCTTCTACGCTAGCAGCTATGGAACTTGCGACTATCCGATAAACGGCGTTATTCTTCTTGCGATCCCCTTGATCTCCCCGCAGTTTAAGCTGAACAGAGTGAGTAAGATTATCCTCAAAGAATTCTTTATCAGAAGCTATTGGCTCTATTTGAGTATATTTCTCTGTGTAATGTTGGATGATTCTCTTGTATCGTACCATTTCTACAAGGTTAAGATAAGCAATAGTATCAAGTTGCGTAGCACTTGGTAGCGGTATATAAGTTTTTTGTAAGATATTTACAGGAAGAAACCCTCTTTCTGCGGTTAGTTCAGCTAATTTCGCAATATCAATGAGATATTGGTGTTCAAGTTCTAGTATATAGGTAGCAATTGAAAGCAGATTCTTATATAAAGATGTACTATTGGTGAGATCTACAATCACATTTAGATTTTTAAACAAGACATTGTTAGCAATGAATTCTACGTAATCTACAAATTTTTCGACAGATTCTTTTGAGGAATCAAGATCTACTATTCTATGTGTTAGGTTATCGATATTTATATTATTATTCTTTAAATATTCTATCCAATCCTTTTTTTGGGTAAGAGTGTTATATGAGTGGCTAGAATGCATTATAAAAATGTCCTTTAGCGAGTTATCAAATAATTCAATTGATTTATTATTTGCAGCAATGATAGAATTTGCAAAAGTGTATTGATTTGTGTTTCCCAAAACTATTAGCGTGCTCATAGTCTGCTCTTTCTCTAAGTGTGTCTATTAGCTGTAAAAATGGTAAATCAGACAAGAAGGACCTATTTACCAGTCTTTTTCCGTCAGTGCAATAGTGACGACCCGCTGAGCTTGGTAACGCCCTATGGTCTGAGCCTACAGCACGCTGATTTTGCACTGACGGGTCTTTTTTGATGAGTACTACCAATATAACAGGTATGATGGCCCTTGACCATTGGGAGTACCTTAAGTACTAGCATATAATACAGATCAAGGCTCAAAAAGGTTAATGAGATAAAATACCTATATTACCTCTTCTTTCCTGTCTCATGAAGCAAGCAAGCTCACTTAATTTGAGAATAAGCCCTTTTTATATTAGCCTAAGCTAAACATCGTTGCCACGCTTCAAGTTTCTGACTAGTAATTCCTACCTATGATTGCTGCTTTTTTTTTCTTCCACGCGTTATAATACAATAGCGTGAAGAATTTTTACTTGCAGAGCGTTTGTCTAAATACTGAAGTGCTCGATGATCGTAGAAGGAGATATGTATATGGATATTGGAGTGTATAAATGCGTTCTCTCTTTCTCGTGACGCTTGGACCCGTCCAGGATTTTATTGCCAGCGCACGCCGTACACGCGATCTTCACTTTGGATCATGGCTCCTGAGTGAACTGTCCCGTGTAGCTGCATGTGAGATCAATGCTCAGAAAGTGTATTTGATTTTCCCAGCACCGGAGAACATGGCATGGTTGCAACCAATGGAGAGCTTCAACGTCGCTAATAGAATCCTTGCCCTTATTGAGCAGGAGCCTGTAGAGCTGGCAATGCACATACAGACGGCAATTTCTCGGCGCCTGCACCAGATCAGAGACGGAGCGTATGGAGGCATTGAGCTTCCTGATAAGCAGAAGGCAAATGCATATGCTCAGATCGATGACCTAGTTGAGTTGGCATGGGTCTCTCTCCCGCTTCCTGATGAGCGGAAATACCATATGGTGCGTAGCCAATTGGAGGCGCTGATGGCCGCACGTAAAAATACGCATCCCTTTGCGCCAGTCACGTGGGGAGAAAGCGTCCCTAAATCCTCGCTTGATGGGCAGCTTGAGAGTGTAATCCCAGTGTGCGAATATCCTCAGAGCAATGCAAGTGTCGCTGATAAGCGGCTAGCATTGGAGAGCCTTTATCGTCGCTATAAATTGGCAGGGTTAGGGGAACGTCTCTCAGGTGTCGACCTGCTTAAGCGGCTGGGACGAACGGTATCTGGTACGCATTTCCCAAGCACATCTCATTTTGCCGTATTCCCTTTTCTCCAATGTATGATGTGTATTGATGCAGGCGGAGTGCAGGCACTACGTGCCGCCTGGAACACTTATATCACACATCTGGACACCCTGACTGCTATCCCGCTCAAAGAACAGCTTAATTACTCATATCCGGCTCATCGCATTCTAGGTTGCTATGATGGTTCGCTTCTCCTGGAAGAGCGACTTGTGGATATGCTCTTGCTTCCATCCACAGATGTTATGAACAATGAGAAGTTCCAGCAGGCAAGAGAGGCCCAGCAAGCTTTCTACTGTTCGCTGGATAAGGAGTTTCGCCGGGCTGGTCTGAGTAAAGCACGCCCTTCCACGTATTATGCGCTCCTACAGGCCGATGGTGATAATATGGGCGACCTGATTGATGCACTGGCAGAGCACGGATACGAACGACATCGCGAACTTTCAAGAGCACTCTCCCGTTTCGCTGAGAGCGTACGTGGGATTGTTGTTGATCACCATCAGGGAGCACTGGTCTATTCTGGTGGAGACGATGTACTCGCCTTTCTGCCTTTACATACCGCCCTTGCGTGTGCAGTCAAGCTGAAAACGCGCTTTCATGATGCGCTCAAAGATCTGGCAGCACAAGTTGGTTGTCGCCCTCCAACGCTTTCGGTCGGCATTGCGATTGTGCACCATCTCGATTCCTTGCGCAAGGCCCGTTATCTAGCTCACGATGCCGAGAAGCGAGCTAAACATCAGGATGGCAAGAACGCGCTGGCTATTACAGTTAGCAAACGCAGCGGTGAGGAATATCGCGCCGTTGGCTCTTGGGACAATATCGATGTTCGTTTATCACAGCTCGTCGACTATTGCCGTGACGCCAGTATTCCTGCCGGGATGGCCTACGAATTGCGTGATCTGGTCCTGCGCCTCTCTGTTCCTAAAACTGATCCACGGTACAATGCCTTGCAACAGGTTATTCGAGTCGACACACTACGGATCTTACTGCGTAAGTTAACCGTGCCTGCAGGTAAACTCCCCCAGGAACGCGTCAAGGAGACCGAAGCCTTTTTGCGTGTTCAGCTCGGTCTGCCGCCTAAGGAAGAGGAGCAGCTGTGTACGCCTCAGCATGCAATCATGGCATGCCCGGAGAGATGCAGTCTTCCTCCAGTTTCGATTGAGATGTTTATCAATGAACTAGTAATTGCGCAGATGCTGGCCGAGGCGGCAGAATTAGCGCAAGTGGAGAAGGGAGCAATGCTGTGACTATCTGGCTCGTTGAACCTCGTGATCCCTTGATTGTGCGTGAGGGGCGCCCCTTTGGTCCCGAACCGGGCGCGTTGGCCACATCGCTGCCTTTTCCGTTTCCCTCAACTATGGCTGGTGGTGCTCGTACGCGTTCAGCACTTGATGAGGATGGGATCTTCAAGTATGGGCGAGAAGACAAAAAAGAACTCGACCGACTCAAAGAGATACGCATCCGTGGTCCGTTGCTCGTACAACTGGCGAATGAGGACGATACGATTGCAAAGCATGAAGGTGAGGAGGCATGGCTGGTTCCTATACCTCAGGATGTCCAGTTATTTGAGAGTGGCTCCAAAGAAACGGTTATCTTGCGGCAGCTTCTACCACTTGATCCTCCTACACGTGCTCAGACCGATTTTGGTCAGAGAGAGTGCGAAAAGCATTTGTGTGTCGTTGGGATTGAACCTGCCAAGGTTCCGCCAGGCAAGCGCAAGCCTTACGATCATAAGCTTCATTACTGGTATTGGAAGTATTTTCAAAACTGGCTTATTGATCCTACACAGCTTGTAAAACGGGGAGCAGTATCTCTCTCCTCGCTGGGGCATGAAGATCTCATTCGCGAGTATCGCATGCACGTGAGCATGGATTCCGACAAGGAAATAGGGAAAGAAGGCCTGCTCTTCGGCACATCGGGGCTGGAATTCACCTCTCCAGGAGCTGGAAAAGAGCGCCTGCACGATGCTCGACGTCTGGCATTGGTCATCGATGTCGAGGATGAAGCGATGGCTCCTCAAGCGGGTGTGGCTGGTTTTGGTGGCGAGCGTCGTCTTGTCACGTGGCGTCAAAGTAATGCCCATTTCCCTCCATGTCCCCCTGCTCTCAAGCAGGCAATCAAGAACGATCGCCATTGCCGTCTCATTCTTCTCTCCCCGGCCTGCTTCACGCAGGGCTATTCTCCGGCGTGGCTACGTACCACGCATGCACAAGCATGTGGCGTCAAAGTGGGTCTGCGAGCCGTTGCAGTCCCTCGTCCCCAGGTAGTTTCTGGCTGGGACCTCGCTCTTGGTGCACCGAAACCCTCACGTCGTCTTGCTCCCGCTGGGACAGTCTTTTTCCTCTCCGTCCAAGGAAGCGATGATGCGCTGACTACGTGGGTTGAGCAAACATGGATGCAATGTATTAGTGATGACAAGCAGGATCGTCGCGATGGCTTTGGTCTGGCAGTCCTGGGAACATGGTCTGGGCAACCAATGGTAATGCAAGAAAGAGATGAGCGATGAGAAAAATACCGGATGTAACACCACCTGAGACTATTACCCCTCGAACGTCTGGGATCATCGAGCAGAAACGTACCTATGAGCTGATCACGCCGCTCTATGGCGGTGGTGTTACGACAACTGAAGCTGATCCTATCACGGTCGTACGAGCCACAGAGATTCGTGGCCTGCTCCGCTTCTGGTGGCGTGTCATGCGTGGTGGGCAGTCTGAAAATGGTCTCTCCTTGAAGGAGCGGGAAGATGCCATCTGGGGCAAAGCCTACGAAAAAGGTGATGAAGGCATTTCTCCCAGCAAAATAATACAAGTCGTGGTCGACGTATTGCAGAAGGGCATACCGATCAAGCCTGTACCTATCAACGATATTCCTGGCTATGCCGCATTCCCATTACTGACTGATCAAGATGCGCATGTAAGGCAAGGGGTACAGTTTATCCTAACCATTACGTATCCTGCACGCTTGAAAGATGAGATCGAGGCAGCACTCTGGGCTTGGGAAACGTTTGGTGGTCTGGGAGCGCGTGCCCGGCGAGGCTTCGGTGCACTCCATCTCGTCGCGATTGACGGCGTGCCCTATCAATCGCTGCCGACATCTCGTGACGTGGAACGCTGGATACGAGATCAAGCACGCAAATATAGCAAAGCGGGCAACTTTCCGCCCGGGGTGCCTCATCTCAGTGGTACATTGCAGCTTGCAGTGACCATGCCTTCAGCAAACCCTATGATGGCCTGGAAAAATCTGGTCAGAAAGCTCCAGGACTTCCGACAGCAGAAGGATGCGAAGCGCCGCAGTGTGTGGCCGGAAGCCGACACGATCCGAGAGGTTGCAGGCACAGGTCCCGCGTCACACATCAAAAAGTTTCCCCGTGCCGCCTTTGGATTGCCGATTCTTTTCCACTTCACAGGTAAGAACGCTCCAGTCGGAAACTATATACTGAATGAAGCGAATACAGCGGACTCGGATCATCCAAACAAGGAGCGCTTTGCCAGCCCTCTCATCCTGCGTCCCTTCCTGTGCTCCGACAAACAAGCGGTGGGCTTAGTTCTGCTGCTTGAAGGATCACGCGTCGACCTGAAACAACTCGTGCTACAGGATGAGAAGAACAAACAGGGCAAGAATAAGGGCGTGCAGCAGGTCAATAACACATCCATCCTGAATGGGGTGCTTACTCCAGACGAAGCCAGAGCCATTGCCCAAAAGAGTTCAAACTCGCAGGACAGAAAGGATACCTTACGGGTTTTGCAGAACGAAACGGATGTCTTACAGGCCTTTCTAAAATCATTCAAGGGAGATAGAAGATGAATAGTACAACATGTCTGGCCTTTGTGCATGCTCTCTCGCCGCTTCACGCCGGCACAGGTCAGGGAGCAGGGATTATCGACTTGCCCATTGCACGTGAAAAGGCAACTGGGCTGCCTTACCTACCCGGTTCATCGCTCAAGGGAACCTTACGTGCACGTTGCAGCAATCCTGAGGATTGTCGCAAGGTCTTCGGGCCTGAGATGGAGGGCCGCCCGGCCGATGATCATCATGCCAGCTCAGCGCAGTTCTCCGATCAACGTTTGCTTCTGCTCCCCGTTCGGAGTCTGGCAGGAACGTTCGCCTGGGTCACATCGCCCTATATCCTGCGTCGCTTTGCCCGTGATATCACAGATGCACAACTTCCACTTCCGGAAGGGAATATCCTAACAATCATGGACGAGAACTCCTGTGCTGTAGCCAGCGCAACGAGCAAAAACAATATTGATGGCAATGTCTATCTCGAAGATATTGCACTCCAGCAGGTCGAGATCTCTTCTGATGCATATGCCTGGGCTGCGTGGATCGCCAAGCGTGTGTTCCCAGACGAGACAGACTGGCAGACAATGCTCATCGAACGCTTCTGCATCGTGCATGATGACATCTTCAATTTTTTGATTGATGTTGCCACGGAGGTGAGAGCTAGGATCAGGCTGCAACAAGATGCCAAGACGGTGCAGGATGGTGGCCTCTGGTATGAAGAGTCCCTGCCAACTGAAACCATCCTCGCTGGTATTGTGCTGGCGATACCCACCAAACAATCGAAGATCATGCCGTCCAAGGTATTCGAGGTGCTGCAGGAATTGACAAACGCCACACTCCAGTTTGGTGGCAATGCAACCGTCGGGCGGGGCCTTTGTCGTGTCCTACTCGCCAGGGCAACAGGGAAGGAGGCATGACCTATGCAGACGCTTGACCAGCAATACGCGGCCAGTGCCTATGAGCAGGTTCTTCCCATAAAGGAGGAGAAAGAGGAAGATTATAAGAAATATGGCGCGATGGCCCACAAGCTACCCATCCTGATTCATACGGCAGGACTTGTGCAGGCGCTGGAGTTTGTCAACTCGCGTGGTAAGCCCATCCAGAAGCGTCTGCTCGATCACCTCGCAATTACCATCAGGCTAAGCAATGCGGATATCCTGCTACAAACCGTCAAACAAGCACCATTAAGCGAGTATGTCCGCCTGACACGACAGATACTGGCTGCGTTGCTCTGGTACAAACGCTTTGCACAGTCGATCCTGGATGTGGATGTGACCGAAGCGATAGGAGAGGACGGAGTCGACCAATGATCGATCAAAAAGATATCCGTCAAAAGCTATCTGCGGCAGTGCGTAGCGCGAGAGGAACACATGCAGGTCTATGGCTGGACAAATATCTATGCAATCAGCAGCGAGAGGATGTCGAGAGTCGTCGGAACTTTGTCAAGGAGGTTGCGGAACAGCCTGAGCCTCCTGAATACAGAGCGTGGTTTGAGCGGTGGGAGACGATGCTCACAAAAAAGTACAACGCCCAGACGCGCCGGGTGCAGGTCAGGGGGCGTATGGTGGTTGGCTTAGGAAGTGAAAGTGTGCTAGAGGCCTCAATCTGTTTACATCGTACCTATGGAGTGCCCTATATTCCAGGCAGCGCACTTAAAGGGCTGGCGGCCAGCTATGCACATCATTATCTTGGCGAACAATGGTGCAGGGGAGGAACATTTCATAATCTCGTCTTTGGCAAGCACGATGAGGCTGGCTACATTACCTTCCTTGATGCGCTGCCTCTTCCTGGGATGGGACAACATGGTAGTGCTCTGGCACCTGATGTGATCACCGTTCATCATCAGAAGTACTATCAGAAGAAGGGAATGCCATCCGATAGCGACGATCCCTATCCAGTACCTTTTCTGAGTGCCACGGGACAGTACCTTCTTGCTCTGGCTGCGCCTGACTTTCAGGAGCCGACGCGTTGGGTTGATATCACCTTTCAGATCCTTGCCGAAGCATTCGACAAATGTGGCATTGGCGCAAAGACATCCAGTGGCTATGGGCGTCTCGCATTTATCGATCCACCCGTGAGACCAATCGATCCTCAACTGAAAATGGCAGAGGGCTACAGGCAGGAAGTGATGGCACTCAGAAATGTGGCAGGGGAAATCAATGCCTACTATCAGAGATGGAAGTCTTTGATCCTGGATGAGGCACGCAAAATCCTCGCCCAGGCCATTATCGAAAAGATAGAGCAAGCCGGACGCACGAAGGCAACAGCAGAGAAAGCATGGTACAAAGAGCTAAAGGCATTCTTGAATGAACACTGATTTTTCTGTGCCACCCCGGTTACATAGACGGGTGGGCAGGTATCCTAGAAAGGAAGAGTAACGAATGATTGAGGTGCAACAGTCTACAATTGAGGGCCTGGAGCGCCCTGCCACTGTCTTTTTGAGCTATGCACATGAAGATGTCGAGGCCATTAAAGAGCTACAACTCCGACTCGAGGTGCGTGGTATCCTGTGTCAACGCGATGCTGATTATTTGCTCAGTGGGAGCGTATTCGAGAGCGAGATCGAGCACGCAATTGAGCATGACGCTGATGCAATTGTTCTCTATATCACACCTGATTGGCTGAAATCGAATTTTATCCGGCGCGTCGAGGTTCGTGCTGCATGGCGGCGCCACAAACGTGACCCTTATTTTCATATCGTGCCTATTCTCCAGGGCGTCTCCATTGACGAGCTACGGCAACACTGTCTCGACCGTGGCATGGAAGATCTCACCTGCTTCCATGCCATCCCACTGCACGAGGATAAAGCAGCTAATAACACCATCGAGATCCAGCAGAAGAAATGGAATGATGCAGCCAAACGTATCCTGCAAGCGGCACTGACATTGCATCTGCGTCGCATCAACGCAGACCGCAGATATGAGCCCTGGATCTGTCTGAAGACCTTCGTTGGGACCTCACCAACAACACGTCTCGATCTCAGTCTTGACTGGCTCGGACTGGTATATGGCAAAGAGCGCCTCCCCACGCCACAGGAATGGGAAAACATCCTCTTGCCAGCCTTGCTTGATGTCAAACAAATCATGAGCGAAAAGGCACCCAGTCGTCGCCTTCATGTATTTGTCCAGTGTATCCTGCCCGTTGCCATTGTCCTGGGTTTTGCCTTCCGCAAAACTACCAGGATCACCTTGCTGATTGAAGGGCAAAAAGAGATCTGGAGTACAGAAATACCGCCATCAGAGAGAGACCCATTGCACACAGAATGGATAGATACCAACCAGGGGAACCAGCAAGAAGCCGTGATAGAGGTTGAGGCCGCCGAGAACCGTTTCATCAAGCAATCGGTCACGAAGGCCCTAATGGCAAGCGCCCTCGCACCTGGCTATCGTATCCGTCTATCATTACCTGACCTGTCGGTTGAATCCGTGAGAGATGCGGCTCATGCACAGGCAATAGCTCAGCAGGTCGGTCGTGTTTGCCAGGAACTCTGTGATCAGTACGGGGTAACGCACATCCATCTGTTTGTAGCAGCTCCTGTTGAACTGGCGGTCCTCATCGGGCGTCAACTGAACGCACTCTGTCCCATCACACTCTATGAATACGGATTGGAAAGAGCCTATAAGCCTGTTGGCACGCTTGTATCGTATTGACGGAGGGAGAAGCGAGCACGCTTCTGAAGCGAGAGAGCAAGATGATTATCATTGATGATGACCTCAAGGCACACTAATGCGGATCTATCTACTTTTCAAGGGGATGATTTTTCTTTGATCATTGGAGAGTATGATGAAGCTGGTAGCAAGTATGCTTTCACGTGTTCTTGCAAGATGCAGGAGCCTTGCTGTAAGTTCTTCCCATCTATTTGGCGCATCAACCAAAATGAAGATAACGCCAGCGCAAGAGCCCCTATGTCTTGATCAAGTATGGCTTGCCATGGTAGAATAATCTAAGAAGCAAAAGGCTCTGCAAAGAATTGATCAGTTAATAGCATTTTCATGATCTTATCTGCCCAACATATGATACTTGACGAGAAAAAGGGAAGAGTTTACAGATAGGAGAAACTCTCTTGGACACCTCGATGCTCTTAGAAAACCAACTTCTGGTCACTAAATTCTATGTGCCTGTTGCATCAGGTTCGCTCATTTCACGTCCCCGTCTGATCAGCTTGCTTAACAAGGGCCGTGAGTATCCCCTCACGCTCGTCTCTGCAGCCGCTGGCTTCGGCAAAACCACGTTACTGGCTAGCTGGGTACAATCGCTGCAGGCTCCCGGTCCTCGGGTTGCCTGGGTCTCTCTTGATGAGGAGGACAACGAACCTCGGCTGTTCTGGGCATATATTCTGACAGCTCTCAATAAGCAATTGCCAGAGCGTTTTACCTCGCTGTTGACGCTGATGCAATCGTTGCAATCTCCGCCTCTCAGCACCCTCTTAGTAGAGCTGATCAATCTCCTGGTAGAAGGAACAGATACCTTTCTGCTGATTCTGGATGACTATCAGGTGATCACCGAGCAGCAAGTGCATACGACCCTGGCTTATCTGATTGAGCATCTTCCTCCCCAATTGCGTATTATTGTAGCAACACGCGCTGATCCTCCTCTGCCTCTGCCGCTGTTACGGTCATACCAGCAGGCCTTAGAAGTACGTACAGATCAACTGCGCTGTACACCAGAGGAGACTAGGGCTTACTTGGATGAGGTGATGGGCATCCACCTCCCAGATGAGACTATCCAGGAGATCACAGCTCGGACAGAGGGCTGGCTGGTAGGTTTGCAATTGCTCGCCTTTTCTCTGCAAGCCGGTGCCAATCCTACCACCCTGCTGCAGGAGGTCTGTGGGGAGCAGCGCTACATCCTGGACTATTTGACCGAGGTGGTGCTTGTGCGGCAGCCACAGGAGGTGCAAACCTTTCTGCTCTCGACCTGCATGCTTGAACGCCTTACTGCCTCCCTGTGCGACGCCGTTCTGCAGCAAACTGGTAGCCAGCAGATGCTCCAACGACTTGAGCAGACCAATTTATTTGTGGTGGCACTCGATAGCCAGCGGCAGTGGTATCGCTATCATGCCCTGTTTGCTGAAGCACTCTACTCCCAGCTTGAGAAGACGCAACCTAATCTAGCGCTTATCTTACACCATCGTGCCAGTCTCTGGTACGCTGAGCACGACCAAATGACTGAGGCTATCCTGCATGCTTTGCGTGCTCACCAGTGGCAGTGGGCTGCCGATCTGATCGAGCGTAAGAGTCTTCCATTGATGAGCTTCTCGTGGGGAGCAAGTCAGCATACACTCGCCCTTTTTCAAGAGTGGCTGAGTCAGATACCAGAAGAGATCATGCATGCTCGGCCGTTGCTGTGTCACACTAGTGGGGTACTCCTGTTTCAGAGCGCCCCGTTTTCCCTGCTTCATAGCTGGCTTGACATAGCGGAAGCCGCACTGACCGCTTCGCTTGTGACGCAGGCATCTCAAGATGCTTTCCCCATGATGTTACCTCCACAAATACGGCAGGATCTGCTCGGATCAACGGTGAGTTTTCGTGCTGCTCTGCGTACCTATGAGGGAGATGGATGGGCCTCTCTCGCGCTCTGTGAGCAGGCCCGCACCTTGTTCTCAGCAGACAATTTGGTGGCTCGTTCACTTAACTTGGAGCTCCAAGCAATGGCCTTTTATTATACTAATGTGAATGATGCGAAGACAGGAGTACAGATTGGACTCCAGAGTGTCTCCCTTGCTCAGGACACGGGCTTACTCCCTTTCGCTTTCAATGCCTTGGGCGGTGTCTCCATACATATGATTGGAGCAGGACAGTTGCACGAAACACGGAGGCTGATCGAACGAGCGGTGTTGCTAGGGAAGCAGCCAGGGAAGCCTATGTTGCCTGAGGTAGGCTACCCTATTGCCTATCAAGCAGAGATTATGCGCGAGTGGAATGACCTGGATGCGGCACGCTCTTTGGCAGAAGAGGGTCTCTCGCTGTACAAACAGGTCGAGTCGATGGCATCGCTCGTGTATTTACTCCTGATTTACTCGGTGTTGTTACGTGTTTATCTCTCACGTGCACAGCTAGATGCGGCACGCTCTGCCATCCAGCAATTTGAACACATTGGCATGAGTCTTAGCCAGCATATCTATCTCCATACGCGTTCCTACTTCACTACGGTCGACCAGATCAGACTCTGGCTGGCCTGTGGAGAATTGGACCGAGCCACATGCTGGGCCAAAGAACTGGACGTCAGAGGACGGCATAGCAATCCCCATGTACACGAGCGGGAAGAAGTGGCATGCGTCCGTGTGCTCTTAGCCGAGCATCAGCCAAAGCTTGCTCTGCAGCGACTGGAGCCCGTACTGCAGAGAGCAACAGCTGGCCAGCGTTGGGGCCACGTCATTGAGATGCAGCTCTTACAAGCCCAGGCTTACCAGATGCTCCAGGAAGAGACGCAGGCCCTTTCTGCCCTTTCAGAAGCAGTACGTCTAGGTGAGCCGGAAGGCTACATCCGCAGCTTCATAGACGAAGGGCCTTCGATGGAGACTCTCTTGTATCAACTGCGAAAGCGGGAGCGTAAGCGCGGGCCAACCACCTATTTGGACACCGTACTAGAAGCCTTTCAGCAGGAGAGTATGGCACATATACAAGCGGGAGAACTCACGAAGAGCCAGCCGTTGCCGAAGTCCTTGAGTAAGCGGGAACTAGAGGTCCTGCAATTGCTAGCATATGGTGCATCTAACCAGGAGATTGCTCAAGCACTGGTGATTGCCATTGATACCGTTAAACGCCATGTCAAGCAGATTCTCTCTAAACTGGGTGTGGAGAACCGCTTCCAAGCAGCAAAGCAGGCACAAGCGCTTGGTTTGCTAGATGAGGAGATTTAAAATCATGCTAGTAATTCGTTCACAGCTCTAGTATACTCTAAGAGAGTGCCGATTTCATCGGGCTCTTACACTCTCTCAGCTCAAATGATCGGGTATTAAGTGATTTAGCTGCATAGAATGTTATTCGGGTCCCATGATGATGCCATTCTTGCAGAAGAACCGCATGGCGACCCTCTTCAAACACTCTCTAAGAGATTTTTGAAGACAAGGGTATAAATAGTCTCCTATGTGTGTCTCATGCGAGTAGATTGCCAGAGGGCTCCTGAATGGATGAGTCGTGAGCTTGCTCTGATTTGTTAAGTTTCGTTTTGCACCATTCGAGACGGTGCAAAACGAAAGGAAAAAAGACTTTTCTGTGGTTTATGCTGCTGCATGCGCTTGCGGCTGGTAGCGCGTCTGGGAAACTAAGACGAGCAGGATCACAACAACGCCCGCGATAATGTGAGGGAGCCAAGCATTAGGAGCCTTGTTGATGAAGCCGAACAAGAATGGCGAGATGGCTATGAATGCAGACGCTATAAAATCAAATGCCAGATGATATGGCATGGGAATAAACTTCAAACCGGGTATGCCCAGTTCGTAGTTGGTCAATAGACTATAGAGAATTAGGCCGATGCCTAGCACCATAGGGATAATGACAGCCGGTCCTCCTATACTGTAGAAGCCGAAGACGAATGGAGCGGCTAGTAGGGCAATACCCCCGATGTAATCAAAGTAGGCATGGACGCCCGTTGGAACAAAACGAATAGCCTTCATAACGGTCCTTTCTGTTGGTGAGACCAGTGGATAATGAGAATATAAGATTGTCTCGTTTGCCCAGGCAATAGGAAGCGCTTCTATTATCCTTGCTGTTTGAATATACGGAGTGCAGTGAACTCTGGATTACTCGTGTGCTCTTGAACGTATTCCATCAGTGAAAAACACGAGAGATCCCGACCTGTGAAATTGGTGGACCCTCCAGGTCACCTCGCCACCTGCGGTGGCTCGCTCGGGTTCTCTTATGAGTCATCCCGAATTTTTCTGGAACCTGAAATGTTCGTATTGCCTTTTTAAAAGCGGGAGTGCAGAGGGCAGCCGCCCTCTGTCGGGGATCGGGCTGTGCCCCTTGCCTGGGGTATGGGGCACAGCCCATAGGCGCGAACTTAAGAATTGATGAGTTTGGAAGAAGGCGTCTCTGATCATCGGTGCCAAGAAACACAAAGAGGCAAAGAAGGAGAAAAGTGGACAACACAGGCTTTTTCTGTTACCGTTTTCGTAACTGCTCAGGTCCTTTATTCGTCGTCTGAGTAGCTACTCAACTTCGTAGTGATGCGAGAAGAGCAAGCCACCTGTTAGGACAGGTTGATCACAACATCGTAATTGCCTGGACCAGCGGTCTTGTCTAATTGCTTGATGATCTGTTCCACATTGTCATATGGTCCTGAAATAAAAAAAGGCTTCCCGTCTTTTCCAAATGGTAACTGATAAGGTTCCTCTAATTCACCGCGCGGTTCTAGCAGATACTGTGATTGTGTCCAATCGCTTTGGGGCTGAAAGCCAAACTGTGCTGCATAATCAAGCGATGCGTAAATCATCTGGTGAGCTAGTTCTATTGGACATGTGGTCATTTTTTGCCTGTGGTCCATTTTTTCATGGAGTTCTTGGTAGCGATCAGGAGACACATTTGTTTTGGCAAAGGTGTCTTTCAGTCCCAAGCAGTACTGATCTATAAGGTAGCTCCCACAACAAATTTTCCTGTTCGGTTGCTGGCGAGCTAGCAAGATCTGTACCAATCCTGAGCCACCCTTCCACTCCTCACTGATCCAACATTCCAGAATGGGAAAAGTGCGGGCCTCGTGAAGAGTCGACTCTGGGGATGTTGTGGCGCTTTGATGGGATTTGAACGCTGAAACACCTCTTTGCTTACTCCGTTTTTTCATACATACTTTCCTTTTTCTTGAAGGGATTGTCAGTTCCATTTTTGGCTCATGTTCGTATTATATCGATATGAGATGAACTGTCAAGGTGTAGGAACAAATGTATATGGTAAGGTAGTGGTCACCAAAAGGCTGATTACGGAGGTGACGTACTGGCTCTATCACTCTTGTCCGCTCCGTGTCAGACCAAGTCTCTCTATCAGTCTCTTGTTGATCACTACCCATGCAACTTCTGCGGTTTTAAAATAAGTGTGGATTCCAACGTTAGCGCGAACCCGAACTGAGCTTGAAAGAGCCATGAAAGCCTCGGGTAAGCGTGGAATTTTCTAACGTAATCGCGGAATAAGTACAGCATTCTAGTAGAAACGCGAACTCTGTCTATCGAGCGTGAAAAGGCTTTGAAGGATGGGAATGTCTTCAACATTCACCGTAACTACTCCTTTTACATACTTATAGAATGACTATTTCGCGCTTACTCTGGAAACTTTTATTGGTCACTTGATACTTATTTCGCGTTTCCAGTAGAATCTTTGCGGAGTTCGCACTTACGTTGGAATCTACAAATAAGAATACCACTTTTTTCAAGCATCACAAGCAAGAAAACAGCACCAAAATCGCGGAAGAGCCAAACTTTGGTTGAAACCGCACTGATAGACATCTGCCCAGTATTTTCGTTCGATCATTCAGCGCAATTACCAGTATAGCAGCGATACAAATTAAAAAATTGGTATTATGGCACCATGTGGAAGTGGTCCAACAGTACGGAGAGGCATTGGTTTGTTGAAACCGCCTGGTTCAAATCCTACAACACGTATGTCGTACGGGCCTCGTGGAACAATAACGGGACCACGCAAGGTGGTTGTGCAATATTTTTTCTCTGTAGAATCACCTTTTCGTGGCTCTACAGATTCATAGGCAATTCTCCATTTTCCCTTATATTCGGTATCTGGCCCAACCATAAATACATCTCCAGAAGCTGTTTTTGGATCACCTTTAAGAAGTTGTCCGTTTTGTTTTGTATCCACCTCTTCAGGTAAAGGTTGCCAACGCCTGCGTAATTTTTTTCCAAGTGATCGTACCAACCGCCGAAGTCTTCTATCAGATGGATGACGCGGATTTGTCTCATCTTCACCAATAGATTCAGGATCGAAATTCATGAACTGATGAAGAATTAAAGCTGAAGCCGGATCATGTGATATTTCACTCGTGCTGTTAGGTTGCTCTGGTTGCTTGCCACGCCGCTTCTTAAGCCGTCTCGTCTCAGTAGTATTTCGGTGCCCTTCTGAGACATTAGAAGCATTAGAAAAAGATAGTTCCAAACGTGGTACTCTGGCACGACGTGGAAATGGTCCAGCAACACAGAGACGCAATGGTTTGTCGAAACCGTCTGGTCCAAATCCTACAACACGTATGTCGTTCGGGCCTTCTAGAAAAAGAACAGGACTATGCGAAACGATACTGCAATATTCTCTCTCTGTACCATCTTTTGGTAATTCTCTCTTTCCAGATATGATCTTCCATAGCGACCTGAGAAGTCCTCTCTCTGTACTATATTTTGGTAATTCCCTCTCTGTACCATCTGTTCGTACAGTTTCATAGACAATTCTCCATCCTTCGTTATATGCTTCTATATCCTCTGGCCCAATTATAAATACATTTTTCCAACCTCCTAAACTCATACGAATCTTATTTATCCTTGTTGTGAATATATTTTCAGTTTCTCTAGAAAATACGCTTGGATTACCTTTAAGATCTATTCCGTGTTCTGTTAGAGCCTCCTCTAGAGTTTTCCAATGGAACCAGTGTGTTACTTTTCCAGAAGCTACGATTAACATAAGTGGACGAAGAAGATTCCGAAGAGATTTTTCATGGCATGAAAGAGGCGGATTTGTCTCATATTTTGTAATAGATTCAGGTTTGTTTAACTGCATGAGCCAATGAAGCGTTAAAGCATCATCCTGCTCACTCGTGCTTATAGATTGCTCTGGTTGCTTGTCAAGCTTCCGTTTCGTCATCCCCGTTTCCCTGCCTAGGTCAGTACTTAGGTTCTCTTCTGAGGCATTAGAAGTAAATCCATGGATGTAAACGCCGGAGACTTCTGCGCTGTGCTGCTGGCCCCGCAAAAATGTGTATACGCTATCTGTTGGTCCGTGCGGGTTAGTAGCTGCCCCAGAGATTATCGTTTGCAAAGGGAGTCTGGACGGACCTTCTTGTTTATCAACTGCGTCTTTTCCAAGTTCCTTACCGAAATTGGTATCTTTTGGTAGCATAATATACTCTCCTATTCTCTAGATACATTTGCTAGATATTTCTCAAAGCGGGCAATATAAGACTCTCTCTTTGCAGTTTTCTCAATTGAGAACCAGTAAGCAGGTCTTGAGGAAAGCATATCAGGATGTTGCATGCTTTTCTAGGGAAAAAGAGGGACAAAAGAGTGACAAGTGTCATCACACTTTGGTGAACTGTGTCCTTGCTACTAGAGACATTCCAAAAAAGTTGTGAGTGATCGTCTATAACAATGAGGAGAAATTTACATGAACCAAAACAACCAGAATCAGGAACAGGTCGTCATTGATACTCGGCCATATCCTGCCTTATTCTTTCTCTCCGTCAGGCCCGCCTTGGGAATCATTGCTATAATTGTATTGTGTGTGCTGGCTCCAATAACGCACATACAAGTATTTCTGCTATTGGCATTATTGACACTATTGTATGTCATACTTTGGTTTATTTACCGCTGGATCAGATGGCTGACTATACGCCTAACTATAACGGATAGAGTGGTCATCTATAAATGGTATAACTGGCAACTGACGAAGAAGCAGAGAGAATTTCCACTTGATAGGATCACCAGTGTCGATACATCACAAAACCTATTCGAGAGACTTTTAGGAGCGGGCGACCTTGTCCTGAAGACCCCTACAGGAGAAGAAGCAATTGCCGACGTTCCTCATGTTGATAATGTAAGGGATACTATTGTTGATTTAATGAGGGGTTCTAGCAATTAAACAACCTACTTACCCATTCTCAATAGAACTCCAAGACAGTAGCAATACTACAAATGGCATACTCCAATATGTCATTTGTAGAGTGGACCAATAGCAAGAAAGGGCTCCGTACCGTCTCTGCTATACATCAATGACCACGAATTACCAGGGGATGTACGCGCAGGGCAACCGAATAGATCGATGCAAATTTCTCTGGTGTACTATAGGGTAGTTGCGCGATAAAGTCACGATATTTTTCCACGTAGGTTGGCAACTGATCCGCAGGAGGATCATCCGAGCTCATCTCCGCCTGACCAGTGATAACTATAATGTCACCACCCTTGCCATTCCCATCAAAATTGAGGGCGACCCTGGGGTTCTGTTGCATATGTGCCAGACGTTTAGCATCTGCTCGACTATAGATGAGGAACGTCGATGTGGCTTCATCCCACAGAAACCAGACAGGAGTCGGTTGCGGTGTACCCTTTGCATCAACGGTTGTAAGCCAGATTACAGGTTCGTTGCGCAACCGCCGAGCAACCCGCTCACCAAATGGGCTCGATGGATCTGGAAGTTGAAATGCCATGGTATTTTCCTTTCTCTCTAGAAAAACAATCCCTACCAGCTTCTTTTTGCTGGCTTCCAGCAAATTATCATTCATTCCCAGACCTTCAGTGTATCATGTTGTGGCTGTTGCTCGCAATTAGCTTCTCATCAATAACGTCTTTAGTATATAGAATAACAATTACCAATGTTATTCTACATTTTTATAATGCTTTTCGGTATTACAACGCCTTTTCGCATCGATAATAGAACTCGCCTCTTTCGCAATTTTCGTCTTTGAGACTTGTGTCTGTAGTCTCGAATCTGTGAGTGTTGCTGTATTATTATTTTTCACTAAATTTTTTATATCAAATGTGCCTATGCGTAATTTCGTTCTACAGCATGTTATATAAACTACAGCAAGTGCTGCCACATTAGCGCTGGCTACATCATCAAAATACGTATAAATCTTTCTGCCTAATAAGCCATTAATACCTATACCTGTATTTAATCCACTTAGTAATGTAAGCATTGCTCTTACATACTTTGTTTTTTCTTCAGGATAGCCATATACAATAAGCTTTACTGGCTTTTTTGCTAATAATGCATCTGTCATTGTTTTATTCCTTTCTTTGAAATGATCAGTCTCCCTCTATTCAAGGGCTACAGCCTTTCCCAAGGTCGCTGATAAGAAGAAAACACAGTGAACAATTTTGCTCACCTCGTATATAAAATAGCACTGCTGAATTAACGGTGGCTTATGAGTACGTTATGAGAGTGTAAATTTCCTTCCTATCATTTGTTAAGTATGGGTTATCGCGATGAATTGTGCTAAATTTTACGGTAAGTGTAAATAAAAAAGGCACAGGATGGAAAATCCTGAGTACTTGATATCCATGATCTATATGTGCTAGAAGTGCCTCAAGTAACTCTTGCTGATCTTTCGGGAACATTTTTCCCTCAGAATCTCTTGACTTTTGGGCACATGTCCGATTATACTCCAAATAGATGCCGACTATCCCCCTAGAGGGGTAAGTGGATAGCCTCTAAGAAAGTGAAAGAAACGATGACACACCGAACAAATTCGACCACTCGTGAGGACATTGCCAAACGCTTGGCACGCGTCGCTGGTCATGCAAGCAGTCTGAAACGGTTCTGGGATGAAGACCGCGACTGTGATGAAATGCTTACACAGATTGCGGCAGTTCGCGCTGCTCTTGATCAGGTTGGTAAAGTCATTCTTGAGCATCATATCGAGCATTGTGTTACCGAGGCTGCTCAGAGTGGAAGTGCTGATCGAGCTATCCGTGATCTGAAAGATGCTCTTGATCGCTTCGTCTAGGTGTCTCTCTGCCCATGATGCGAACGATGACCTTGTTCCTCTCAGACTAACATCCGATACTTGTTACACACTCGACTATTCTAAATAGAGCCAAGTCGCGGTTGGATATATGCTATCGGAGGTTGAGTGCTCTTCATATACAAGGAGAAGTATGTACCTAACATCTATTTTCTTACTGTTAGGAGCTGCTGGGGTGGTTGCTATCCTCCATTCCATCCTGCCAGATCACTGGGTTCCACTGGCCGTCGTTGCTCGGACACAGCGCTGGAGCCTCCTGCATGTCGGACGGGTGACCCTACTGGCTTCACTTGGACACGTGATCACATCTCTCGTGCTTGGAGGGTTCATTGCCTTGATTGGTCTTCAGTTTCAGCATGAGATTGAAACCCAACAAGGTCACATTGTGGGCGCAGTGCTTGTTCTCACAGGAATCGGCTTCTTCATTTGGGGATTGGTTGGTCATGGGCCACATGGGCATCATCACGATGAGGACCACGCCCACGATCATGAACTCGGACATAAGCGCGACCATCCCCATGAGCACGAGCACAGTCTCAGAAAAGAGCAGCCGTTGATCAAACGATTGGCAGCGATTGCCGTCCCATTTGGTATGGCCGCATCACCTGATTTGACAATCCTTCCTGTGGCCCTGGCGGCAAGTGCGGTCGGAACGGTAGCTGTCGTCAGCGTGCTCAGTGTATTTGCTGTTTTCACGATTGCCACATTCATCAGCCTCACAGTAATTGCGACCCTCGCAGGTTATCAGATCAAAGGAGACTGGTTAGAGAAAAACGCCAATACCATCACATCTCTTGTTCTGATTGCCATTGGCATTGTGGCATACTTCGGTGCCTAACAAAGTCCACGTGGGATTTCCAGTCGAGAAAGCAATGGATGGAGAAAAATGAGGATGCCTGGGGAGTTGGCTGATCCTCTTGTGCCTGAGGGAATAACCCATTACCCTTCTTTATAGAGAGTAAAGTCTCCATCAGGCCTTAGATGTCTTGGATCATGATGCGGGTCGAAGTTAATTCCGTGTAAGACACCATCCTGACTGACGAGAGCGTAGAAATGGGAATCGAGGAAGATATTATTGCCGTTTAGTTGATAAGGATTCGTGTACATTATCAACGTTCCTGTACTACCATACTCGTTGATAACCTCCTGTAGCCTCTCCTTATCAAGGTATCCAAGACTGTTGATATTATCGACAACACTTCCTTTAGTAGTTGTGACAGCTCTGTTGAACGCAGACTCAGTTATTGTACCGGAGAACGTGGTGCCCTGAATATTGTCGATGCGCAATATCATCGGAGTTTGGTAGTTACCAACATGATCATGTTGATAATAGGTTCCTTGCCAAGTGCTGCCTGCAGTGAATGCAGACGTAAGGCCGATGTTGGTAGGAGCCTGTAGCTGAGAAGTTGCAGAAGCCGGTTGCTTTAGCGTCCTCAAAGTATTGAATAGTAACAGCACAACCATCACTGCAAGAACAGCCGTTGATATTTGCCAAGCATGACGGCGATAAAACGGTTGTGTTTTCAACTTCCCACTAGTGTAGTACTGTTCTTCTCCTGGGTACGACGGTTGTGTTTTCAAGTTCCCACTAGCGTAGTGGTGTTCTTCTCCTGGGTGCAGAAAACTATCCGGCCCATCGTCCTGGGGCAGTATGTCGTTATTCATGTTCCTTCCCTTTACTGGAGAACCGCCATCTTAGCAAGTTCTCCTTTTGTTAAGGTACATCTCTACCGACATTATAGCATCAGATTAAGAGTGATTGCGACACTTGCAAGCTATCTGATCAGAGAAGGCTGGTTAGAGAAAAAGGATTAATGCTGTATATACCAGTCCGTCGTCGTGATACCCTGATACTGCGCCGTTTTCTTCACGACCCCGCTGGGAGGGCCAGGGAAATCCTTGACGGGGTGTCCCTGCTCGGCCAGTAGCATAGCGTCATGCCAGATGGGCGCGGCACCCATAATACCATTCACATTGACCATTGCGGAGTTATCGTCGTTGCCAGCCCAGACGCCTATCACGTAGCCATCGGGTGTATACCCCACAGTCAAGCTGTCCTTGAAATCGTTGGTCGTACCAGTCTTAGCGGCGGCTAGACGAACTGTACCAGGATTGCCTGAGTAACACTGAGTCATAGTGTTGCTGTAAAGCCAGAGTGGGCTGCATTTACCGAACTCGGGTGTACGTGCTACATTGTCGCTCAGCACATTCGTCATGACGAAGGCTGCCTGAGGGGTTACAACCTGCTTGCTATTAGTCTTAACATTAAACTGGTAGATGAGACGACCTTGGGAATTCTTGATAGTGTTAATCGCGTGCTTTTCAACATGGAGACCATTATTCCCAAAGGCTCCGTACGCCGACGTTTCATCTACCAAGTGAGTGCCTAGCGATCCCAGCACTAATGTCAGGTTAGGACTGCCGACATACTCGGTGATGCCCATCTTTTGGGCGGTTGCCAGGGTATTCTCATAGCCGATCTGTGCATTCAGCTTGAGCGCAGGAATATTTAGCGAGTTCTGCAAGGCTGTGCGCCATGAAATCATACCCATATAGGTACCACCATAGTTGTGCGGTGTGAATGCTGGCAGCCCACAGCACATCTGGAAGGTGGTTGGACCATCGAACACTGGCATACCGGGACTGATGCCCTGCTCAAATGCTGTAACATAGGCGAAGGGCTTAAATGATGAACCAGCCTGACGAAAACCCTCTGAGGCCACATCAAATTGGTTTTGATTTGGATTGATATTACCTAGCAGCGTCCGAATAGCCCCGGTACGATAGTCGATAGCTACCTCGGCCGCATCTGTCACATTGTGCCCTTTCAAGGCTGTGATCTGCTGTTGAGCAGCCTTCAAGACCTGGTTCTGGTATGGCAGATCGAGCGTCGTCGAGACAACTAGACCGGAGCGTGAGAGATCTGATAGTTTGACATGTAATATTTTAGTCAGTTCATTCTGCACATAATCGTTGAAGTGTGGAGCGAGATTAGGAACGGTCGCGGCTCGCTTGAGGAATTTGGGCTGCTGAGCCTCATAGATAGCCTCGGTGCGTTGAGAAGCAGTGATATAATTCTGCAGGTACATCTGCTGCAGCACTTCTTTCATGCGGTCCAGGGCTGCATGGGGATGCAGGTATGGATCATGAGCAGAGGGCGAACTCACAATACCAGCTAGCATGGCAGACTGGGCAATATCCAGCTGGGAAGCAGCCGTAGCTGTGGGCGTGTCTTGCAAACCATAGTAGGTCTGGGCAGCAGCTTCAATGCCGTATGACTGCTCACCATAGTACGTAGTATTCAGATACATGGTCAGTATTTGCTCTTTAGTATAGTAATGTGTCACATCTGGAGCCAGGACGATTTCCTGCAGTTTGCGCATTACGGTCTCTTTATTGCCAACAATCACATTCTTAATCAGCTGCTGAGTAATGGTGCTTCCCCCAGAGACGACATGGCCACGTGTCATATCGTCCATGGTTGCACGTACGATACCTGCAATATCATACCCAGGATTTTTCCAGAAATTCTGATCCTCAATAGCAATCTGAGCATTCATCATATTACGCGAAATTTTAGAAAAAGGGACACTGATCTGCAAGCCTTGGTCAGTGGCTTCATAAATTGGCTGACCATGCATATCATAAAGGCGTAGGCTATCCCCAGGAAGGACATCTTCAAGCCGTAAGACCTGATTGCCAAAACGCTGCTGAGTTGCTCCCATAAAACTAACAAATGCAGCAAAGGCGATGGATGAGACTACCATCAGCATGAACAGGCCAATGGCCATATTACGCAAGGTGAGTGTGCTTTTGTGCTCCATGATGGCTGCATGCATCAGGTTGAGGCGCAGCTTCTTACGCTTGGCATGCCGCTTTATATACCAGCCAGCGGGATGCGTGTGAAGGTGAGATGCACCATACATGAAACCGGCGACAGGTTTCTCGGGAACACCATAGAGTCGCTGTGCAACAGCTGCCTGACTATGTGGAGGCAGTTTAGCTGGAGTGACTGCCCTGCGAGAGCCGTTCTCATGTTCATTGGCCACCTGCCTCTTCTCTGTCACAGCTACATCGAATTTCGGCTGAGAAGATGTATCCTCTGAGTGATTTTCAACCCGCATTTACTAAAACCTCTTTTCTATCCTCTATCGTTAGAGCCTCACTCTAAATAAAATGACCTATAGGACTCCCTCATTATGGTACGCAGCAGGAGTGTATTACGATGCGAGAAGGGTTAGGTTATTTAGGACAGAGTCCTTACTCTTAACGAAAGCGGCACGGGAAGTCCCATCCCCTTGTAGTGGATTGGGATGAAAGTGCCGCCTGTTCGCATATGATTCGTTGCCATATTTCCGCATTTCATCCTCCAAATAGGAATACTATCATGTTACGTATTCGAATATGCTTCGTTGTAAATAGGAGAAAACAAAAAGAGAAAAGAGCGCGGCTTTATGGAAACAGTCC
>Ga0207416_1001969_pt1 | contig 24234 bp, 32 predicted proteins | sample PaiPotPPM11metaG_FD_184107 | JGI IMG/M metagenome (GOLD analysis project Ga0207416, IMG submission 184107) | Iron sulfur acid spring bacterial and archeal communities from Banff, Canada, to study Microbial Dark Matter (Phase II) - Paint Pots PPM... ... | reverse complement strand
CAATCCCCTCCATCAGAGTCACGACTGCATTGATCTAGCTATAACTCGGGGCGGGGTCGTTGAAATCACCTCTGCCGGACTTCCATACCAGGAAGACTATTGGCAGATCGATGGAATTAACCGAGTAATGAAACATCGAGCCGGCCATTCTATCCCAGTATGACCTTGTGTCAAGTCTCGACCGAATCTCGAGGTGTTAGCGCACGCTCGGGCATTTTCATTGACGCCCAATATTTGGCATCTGCAAGCCAATTATAGCATGAGGAGGAGTTGCATGGCAGTTATGGAGAACACCACCCTGACCGTCGAAGTTCATCTCGACACGGACGAGGCACATCGGAAGATCGAAGAACTCCGGAGAGCACTCGGGCGCGCGCGCGCATCAACTCAAGTACGCAAGTCGAACGGCTACCTGTCCGGCATCAAGTGCCCGCACTGCGCGCAGTGGTTTAATCCGATGCAACCGCAGGAACCGGCCTAGGAACCTCCTCTAGCGCTCGCCATCTACCCGTCACTTGCCGCGCGGATGCCAAGCACGATCCAAGTGCAACTGCATCAGAGATTCTTCCATGCGGATCAGATGTTTGAATACCGCGCCTAGGTCCTGCATGGGGGCATAGACAGTCGTATCATAATCGCCGTCCTCATGCGACAGAGTGAGCACCAGTTCGCCGTCTGCAAGATGTATTGTCAGATCAACTGTGCGTCTATTGCCGTCATGTGCTGTAACGTGCTCGACCATCACTCCCAGTATAGAGGGGAACCTACATGGCCGGTCCTGGTAATCTTCCCGTCGGCGCTGAGCCGGATAACGTCGGAACACCGGTTCCTCATGGACCACCGCGGTATCTCGGACCGCCGACGAAAAGTCACCTCGCGCAGGTCGGACCGTACGTGGAAAAGAAGTTTCTGCCACAGCTCCATCCCTGGAGACGCGGCACACTCATAACGCAGGGTCCCACAATGACAACCGTCCTGGTCGCAGGCGTGGGCGAGCAGGTGGCGGACGGCTATCCCTACGACGTGCTCTGCGCCTATAGCTCATCAACGGTCGGCGCACTGGGCGGACCGCAAGCGGGCGATGACTTGCACATCGGTCACACCGGGACTGAGAAGCAGTACGTCGCGGGCTACTTCCCCAAGAAAGGGACAGTCTCAGCACCCCTGCCGAAGACTATCCAGGGCGGTCAGACGACGCTGACGATAACGAGCCTGAATAGAGGCACCGCTTCCATTTCGTTTAGCCCGGCCTATGTCAACCCACCCATTGTACTCGTGAGCATGGTTGGCTGGTACGGTGTCACCGTCTACGGCGTCGGCCCGGTCACCGACGCAGAGGGCATCACGGCCACAGGGTTCACGCACTCACTCTACAACCCGCTGGGCACCACGCAAGCCCTGGTCGCGAATTGGCTGAGTTGGGGCTCTTGACCTATGGCGTTGATACCGGCGTCGGCGTGCACGGATAGATGCCGCAGCGCAGATCGATGGTCGGCACGGTTGCTACCGGCGTCCACGTCGGCACGGCGGTTGCTGTCGGGCGAATCGATGTTGCCGCGATCCTGACCTTCGCACCGATGGTCGCCGTCGCTCGGACACGAAAGTTCAGGAATCCCGCGCCGTGACTCGCCGCTGGCTGTGTGGCCAGAACCACAGTGATCGTGATCAGGCTGGCAACGAGTAGGCGTCGCGTCGGCACTCCTCATGCTTCCCTTTGCCTAGCAGCATAGCACGCAACGGCTTCCCCATCTCGTAATCACCTGCCCCGCGCAACATGGTCGGGGCCTTCTCATTCCAAGGAGTCTCCCGCATGGACGCATCTGCCGGATTTGGCGGCGACCTGACCCTCCGCATCAATGGACAAACGCATAACGTTCCTCCGCACGTCGCTGAATGGCTGAAGGAGATCGGGCATGACGCAAAGACGCTGGGGAATTGGTTCTCATCCAGTCTGGCCGCGGATCACTACCGACCGCACCCCAAGGGCAAGCACATTGCCGGCGTGCATTTTGGAGACGAATCGCACTCGCTCTATGGGACTCCGCATAAGTTGCTGAACCATCGTGAGCTGGGTTCGGGGCTGGTGACGAACGTGGGCGTTATGGCGCTCGCGAATGATTTCGCCTGGGCCCAGAACGCACAGACGCTTAAGCTCTCTAACTGGCATGCATCAGGAACAGGTACCACGGCCGCTGCTGCAACTGACATTGCGCTACAGACGAGCGCGGGCCCATCGCCAGTAGCTGGCACCCAGACCCTCGTGAGCGCCGCCAATTCCCAGACCTACAAAACAGTAGCGACTCTGACATATGGCAGTGCGCTCGCAATCACAGAATGGGGATTGCATACCTCCGGCACCCTCTCCGCGACCACCGGAACGCCGCTAACCGCTGTCAGTACGACAAGTGCCACCGTGACCGGCACACCGTACACCGCATCATCGGCATCCGTCCAGGGTGAGCAGCAGTTCATCATTAAGACCGGCACAACCGCGTCTTACATGCTGATCCTGTCGAACACGACCAGTGTGCTCACTGGCCCTGCCTGGTACAAGACGGCCGATGGCACGGCAGGAACCACGCCCGGCGCGACCGAGGCATTTACGCTACTGCCCGTCATGTGGGATCGAAAGGTTTTCGCCCCCATAAACGTTGTCAATACCGATACGATTCAGTATTCATACTCCTTGCTCTGCTCAAGCGGAGGCTGATTTCGGCTTCGGGATGCGGTAAAATGAGGTGTCCGGGCGTGCGGTAACACCCCGGACGTGGAAGATCACACTAGCTAGGAGGTGACCTTCGATGAAGTTTAACTGCCAGCACTGTGGGGACAAGTTTGTGGCAGTGGACATGCAGTTCCATTGCCGCGGAGTCGGTTCTTGTCCAGATCAGACCTTATATGATTGTTAAGAGGCCGCAAGCGGACTTGGTCCTTGCCTTCATGCGCGAGCGTAAGGAAAAGGACAGTACTCCGGATCATTCCTGGCAGCAGGAATACTGGAACCAGATGGCAGTACTGAACAAGCGGGGTCCTGCCCGTGGCTAGTACAGCAAAGCGCGCGTGGTATCAGAGCAAGCTCGAAGACCCGAGCATTCTCGATCATGCCGTGGACCTCGGCTACGATCTGGCCGTGCCAGTCGGTGGCAAGCGCCGTGGCGGGTATGTCTGCCCTCCCGACCTCGCCGCTTACAAGGTCACCATGGAAACGTTAGCGCGGCATGACGGCTTTCCGAATCTCCGGATCATTCCCGGCAACGACGAGGTCCCGGACAACATCTGCTGGGGCGACGATGGCCCAGCGCTTCCGAACACGAATGACGATGACAGTTGGGCCCGCTTCGATGCCGCAAGAGGGCAGTACTTCGGATACTCGGATCGCGCCATCAGAAGCTACATCGAGCAGAAATACGAATCCTACGCCACCGATGAAGCGGTCGTTCGCTACCATCCTTCCGACTCGGAGGCGACATGCCGCTGACCATCTCTTCCTCCTTCACCGACGTCTCGGGAAATGGCCTCCCCGGCTACATCGTCACCGCCGCGCCCGTCGCATCGCCGACGTTCGAGTCTTTCTCCGGCGTTTACAAGGAGATTGAGGCGGGCAGTCGTCCAGCTCCCGCCATAACCGGCGCCGACGGCTCCTGGTCGCTCACACTGCCCTGGCCATCCCTGTCATCAGGCGGAGTATGGCAGATCACGATACCGGATGGAGCGGCGTACCAGGGGCCGGTACCCGAGGGCGTTTCAGGGCCGCTTGCACCGAAGGACCTGGTGGTCACGTACGGCTGGACCATTACCGCCAAACCACGCTAGGAGAACCGTTCTAGCGGATAGCCGTCACGTCGCCTGATAGATCACGGGTTTCTTTTTCCGCCTGATGACAGAGCTGTTTCCATGCCCTTCCCCAGCGCAGCGCATCATAGAGCGCCTGCGCCTTTGGCGGTAGGTACCAGTATCCGCCGCTATGCCACCGACGATACGGCTGTACCATGTACGCCGCTTCGGTCTCAAGGATTGCTCGATCGGCAAGTCCGACCACACGCCGCTTCGTCATGCCCAACTATAGTCCCTCAAGGAGTTTCCATGTCCCGTCAACCATCGCGCGTTTTGCCGCGTCAGACCGATTCCGGACCCAACGTTCAGGACCTGCTCGCGCAATCTCAGGAGGCGCGCAACCAGCGCGTCCAGATCGTGCAGCAGATGCAGCAGCAAATCGAACAGATTCAGCAGCAGATCAACGCGGAGAGCCTGGAAGTGCTTCGTCTCGACGGCGAGATTCGGGCGTATACCGCGCTCACCGCTGAACCGTCATTCATTGGTCAGGACGTCGTCGAGAACAGCCACCAGCAAGACGAGGCGATCCCTGCCGAGTAACACCCCGCGCCGCGCCATCCGCTAGGAGGTACCTGTGGCATTTACTCTGACCTCGATCCTGACGGACGTGGCCGGTAATCCGATTGCGAATCAGACCGTCATAGCGCGCGCGGCCTCCACGCCTTATTTCCAGTTATTTAGTTCCGTATGGAAAGAGGTAAGCGGCCAGTTATCGAGCGGCGGCCAGTTCTCAACACAGACGGATGTCAACGGCTCCTTCACCTTCACACTGCCCTGGCCATCAACTACGTGGCCGGCAAACCTGCAGTGGCAGGTTGTACTGCCCGATGGCACAATTTTCCAGGGCGTGGTCCCCGAGGGCGACTCCACGACGCGCAATCTCCAATACCTCGCATCGCTTGCGGCGCCCAATAACTGGGTGGTCGTCGCAGGAGCGGGCGCCAAGGTAGGCAGTGGCCTGATAGGGCCGGCGGGACCAGCCGGCGCAACCGGGCCACAAGGCGTTGCCGGCGCCGGCGCATCCGTCGCTACCACCGCCGCCATCGGCTCGGTCAAAGTCGACAACAATGCCGGCGGCAATCCGATCGCGCTTACCACTGCCGGCATGCTGGCCAGCATCCTGGGACTGACGACAGCCAATCTTGCACCGGGAGCGGGAGTCACGCTCTCGCAGCTCGGCGCGTCCGGCGCAACCGCAAATCAGGTGCCGCAGTGGAATGGTACGGCGTGGGTTCCAGGTACCGTCTCCGTCTCTGCGTCTGCCGCTACGACTACCGTGCTCGGTACCGTTAAGGTCGACAACAACGCGGGAGGATCGCCGGTCGCCATTACCACGACCGGCATGCTCACCAGCATTGTCGGCCTGACCACCTCAAACCTTGCCGCTGCAGCAGGCATACTCGGGTCACAACTTGCAGCCGCCGCCGGCATCACATCCGGGCAGATCGCCTCCGTCGCTGCCTCTACGATCACCGGGACTGTCGCCGACGGTTCGCTTTCGTCCAACGTCGCTCTGCTCAACGCAGCGCAGACGTTCACAGCGCTGAAGAAGACCAACGTCGCCTCGGGCAATATCTACCAGGGACAGACCGCCGGCGTCGACAAATTTATCGTCGACACGACAGGGGCTATCGCTACCGGCATTATTAATCCCTCATCCCTAACCGGCTCCGGTACCGTCCCCCTGGCAGCGCTCTCGGGCATCACACATACTCAGCTCGCCGGAGCAGCCGGCATCCTTCCCGCACAGATATCAGCAAGCGGATCCACCACAGGCCAGGCTCTTATTACGCCCGACGGCAACACCGTGGCCTGGGGATCAGTGGGCGCCACTTCTCCGTTTATTCTGTCGGCCCAAACCGCCACGCAGATCCCACTGATCGTCCGCGGCTTTGCGTCACAGACTGCGGACCTCTTCGAGGCGCAGAATTCGGCCTCAACCGTCCTCTTCAAGATTGACGCAAGCGGCAACATCACGGCGGTCGCGGGCACATTTTCCGGCCTCCTGACCGTCAACGTCGCGAGCGGCAACATCTTCACCGGGCAGACGGCAGGGGTCAATAAGTTCGTCATCGACGGCACCGGAACCATTACCACCGGCATCATCAACCCGTCGATGCTGACCGGCTCGGGCTATGTGCCGCCAGCGGCGCTGGCCCTGACGACCGGCGTCACGAATAACATGGTGCTCGCCTGGCAGACGGGCGGTGCCATGGCCTGGGTCGGACAGTCTGGCGGCGCCACGTCGCCGCTTGTCCTCACCAGCACGGCGCAGGCGCAAATCCCGCTTACCCTCAAGGGAATCGCCTCACAGACCGGCGACCTGCTGGAATTCCAGAATAGCACCGGTACCATCCTCGGCAGAGTGGACAAGGTCAGTAACATCAGCGCGCCGATTCTGGATACCGGTGGTGCAGTCATCAACGTCAAGGCGGCTCCGTATGGCGCCGTCGGGAACTGGAACGGCTCGACGGGCAATGATGACACCGCAGCCTTTGTCGCGGCCATCGCTGCGCTGCCAACACAGGGCGGAAAGCTCATCATTCCGCCCGGTCAGTACAAAGTGACGCAGCAGCTAAAAATCACCGTCCCAGTGACAATCGAGGGGAGTGCTAGCGGTAATCGGTACAGCGAGAGCAATGCATTCAATCCGATCTCGTATCCATGCATCATCTACTTCACCGGAGACACATCAGGTTTTGTGCTCCAGGGAAGCTATAATCGCGTCCGCGATATCGAGTTGACAGGGACGGGCAGCGGTGGCGTGCCGACCTATGCGGGTGGAACATCCGATGGCCTGGTCCTCATGGGCGGCGACTCGCTCATCGACAACGTAGCCTGCAGTTACTTCTCACGAGATGGTTTCCACTGTGAGAATAACCTCCCATCCTCCACATCAGACAATTCGATATTCCTACGCTGTATTGCCGTCGGGAATAAGCGTCACGGGTATTTCAACCAGGGCGGCGACTCGCAGAATATGGCGTTCCATCTCTGCAACGCCAGTGCGAACGGGATCTACGGTTTCTACAACGGATCTGCTGCCTCGCTCGTGGTCAGCGCGACGACGACAACCGTGACAGTCACCGCAGGAGACGGCAAACTGTTCCAGCCAAAGACGATTCTGAACGTCGATCCCAACGTCACGGCAAACAAACGCGTCATTAGCTCCATATCGAGCTCGGGCCTGGGCGACGTTCTGACGCTGACGCCTGCTTTTTCCACGACGCCAACCGCGAACCAACTGCTACGGGGCGGAGCCAAAGCGTCAACACTGGCGAGCGTCAACGGCCTGGTATCGTGCACCGTAGCTGCCGGCGATGGTGTCCTCTTCTCGAATCAGCGTCCAACGCAGCCCATGACGTTCATGCTCATCACTGCGGCATCGGTCACCCAGAACGGCACGGGCACGATATCAGGCGACACCATCACCTGGACCACTGCCCCCGGCACGACGCCGAACGTCGGCGACATGATCTATATCAATGGCGCTCCAGCCGGCTCGAATCACAACTCATTTTACTCCTGCCACCACAACTCGAACGGCATCGGTGCCGTCTATGAGAATGGTACTGGAAATACCTATATCCATTTCTACGCCGAGGGCGGAACCGGTAGCCTGGCAACGATTGGCAAGGAATCGTCTAGCGGGACCTGGCTGCACAACGGCACCTATGCCGACGTCACCACCTTCACCATCGACGCGCTGGCCAAGCCGAGCTGGTGGGTACAGCGTTCCGGCAAGGCCTCACTGCCCGGCGCGATAGGTGCCGCCAGTGTCACGACCGTCAATAGCGTGATTCCCTACTACGACGCGGGCGGGACGCTGCTCGGCTACATCCCGATCTATACCACGCACACGTAAGACCCTCATCGCCGGGTCTTGGTCATTGCATGAGGGACAACCATGCCTCAGTTCATCGCGCGCCCTCCGCGCAGCATGTGGACCATCGCTGCCGCCGTCATCGTGCTCACCGTCATCATCATCATGGCACCGGTGATCCGGCATCCATCGGCGCATACGCTCGGAAAGCACCACAAACCCACGCCAACCGCGACGCCCTATCCGTCGAGTACACCCCTTCCCACGCTTGCGCCAACAGACACGCCGGCGCCCACGCCAACGACTCAGGCGACGCCTTTTCCCACAAGCACGCCTGCCCCGACCGTTCCACCGACGATTGCCCCCACCGCTACCCCAGCGCCGCAACCTACACCGACACCAACGGTCGGGCCTGCTCTGTATACCGTCCCTGCATCCATTCCGCATGACTGCTCGGTCACCGTGGAAGGGCAGTTGATGAACTTCTTTGCGACGGTGCCGGATGGCTCAACCATCCAGTTTCAACCGGGCGGATGCTACGGACAGGACGGAACGATCACGCTTGCCGACCGCAACAACCTGGACATCGACGGCAACGGATCGACCTTCGAGGCATTGACGACGGGAGCGCCCAACCGCGCCAACTGGCGTATCGAGGGCGGCTCGAACATCAAGCTAGAGCACATGACGGTCTGGGGTGCCGATCCGATTGCGAGCACCACGGGTGCCGCGTATAACACGACCTACGAGTGGCAGCACGGCTTCGCCTTCGACGGCACGCAGGGTGGCATCCTCAATCGCGTATCCGTCCATCACGTCTACGGCGACTTCGTGGAGGCTGAGCCTGATCCGCGGCTCGGTGCCGTCGCCTCGCCGCCGGCCCGGAACATCCTGGTACAGGATTCCACGTTTGATGGCGCCGGCCGTATGGGAGTCGGACTCACCGACGTCGACGGCTTTGTACTCCAGCGATCCTCCCTAGGAAACGTGACGTGGGACTCGGTCGACCTGGAACTCGACATCGACCAGGAACATGGAAGCAATATCCAGATCCTGGGCAACACCTTCGGTCCTATGCGCTTCGACCTCTTCTCGAATGACGGGGCAGGCTCATCGGCGGTCGGAAACGTCACGATCTCTGGAAATAGCGAGCAAGCGCTCTCGCCAACCTGTGCCGCACCGGTCGAGGTAACCGCGCCGTCCGGCGTCTACCGCTCCGGCTACACGGTGCAGAACAATACGTTCTACGCCTACGGCGACGGCACATCGTTCATACGAGCACAGAATGTCGCTGTTTCCGGTAACACGATCCACTTTACCAACGGAGGATGCGGTTCGTTCGTTGGCGCACATCTGACCGACTCACACACCGTGGGTATCACGAACAACGCCCTGGCCGGTGCCGGCGGCGTTGACTCTGTGGATAGCCTGAGTAGCGGGGTCACGGTCAGCGGCAACACGCTCTAGCGTGCGTCCTCGTCCCACCATGCGGGAGGTGGTCGGTGCTTACAACGCTCGACTTCTTCCGTGGTGAGGTAGTTCCGCTCACAGACAGAGCACCGATAGCCGCCCATATCCGGCGAACCAAGTCCGATGTGCTCGTAGTACTGCTGTTCTGACTCGATTCCTCTAGCCTCGCTATTCTCAAAAACCGTGTCATGGCCTCGTATAACGACGCCGGACCCACTCTGATTCGGAGGAATGATGAGGCCCATTGAAAAACGCCCTGGTGGAAGTTGGATGATTCCTCCCTCGATCCCAAGTTCCTCGTAGGCCTCGCGCATCGCCTCACGATTTTCTTCCGACGTCGCGTCATCGCGGAGGCGGACCACTACTGTTTTCATGACGTGCTTGCCTCTTCGCGCACATAATCCGCGATCTGGTCCCTGATCTTCTTCATCCCCACCTTCGTGCTCTCTGCGAAGTAGTCGTACATCTGCTCGGATTGCACATCACGCATCTCCCTGAGCGTGATGGTAATCACGTCACGCCAGAGCTCCAGTTCCCAGTGCGGCACCATCTGCGGCGTGAGGTCTGCGCCAATTATTCTCCCAAATTCCGCCGTGTCATCAGTCACGGCCTCACCACGACCTCCCCCCAGAATACCCGCTCGTCCATCTCCGTAGTGCAGCAGGGGCAGTGCCGGCCTTCCACCGACCATTCTATGCGAGGTCTCATGACGACCGCCTATCCGTACCTGGTCCAGTCAACATCGGGCGGCGGAACCGCAAGCGCTGCTATTACTCCATCGCTCTCAAACTGCTCTGCGGGAAACCTGCTAGCCTTCTTCCTCGGCGCTACCGGCGTCATCGCCGCGCCCGCCGCTCCCGCCGGATGGACGCTGACAAGCGCGGGCACCGGCAGCGCTCAGAGCAAGCGCTATGCGGCTCTCTACGTGGCGACTGCGGCAACCGGCACGAACACCTTCTCGGTGACCACCGGCGGACCTTACAACTATGTGATGGCGGAGTTTGCGAATGCCTCCTATGCCGGCGCTGGGTTTGACGCGTCGGCCTTTAACAGTTCTGCCAGCGCTAACCCCAGCATCGCGCAGAGCGGCGTCGCCTTTGATTGCCTCGGCCTCGCGATTATCCAGAGCACCTCTGGAAATACGACGTTGCCGTATGTTCCGAACTGGACGAGCCTCGCAAGTCTGACGAATGCCGGCGAATTCAACGCCGCCTATTCGGTGGTCGCCAGTCAGACGGGAGCCATCGCCTGGACGCAGGCGACCAGCACCACCTATAGCTTTGGCATGGTCATGGTGTTTGCCAACATCCTCCCCACCCTGAACATCGTCTCGCAGGCGCTCAACCGAGCCAGCACTTACTAGGAGTCGCTCATGGCCAATTACACCGTATCGCGGTTTGTCGATGCCTCAGCCGCCGTGACAGTCGCGCGTACCATGCTGCGGCTCGTGGCTCCGGCCAACCAGTCGATCACGGTCTACGCCTGGTGGATCGAGTTTGACTCGGTCGCCTCATCAGACAAACCGATCCGCGTCGAGCTGCTCTCCGAGACCGCAACGGTTTCCGCACCGACCGGCGGCACTGCGGTAACACCGTTACCGCTCACGCCCGATACGGCGGTCGCCAACACGACCTGCATCTGTGACGCCACGTCAGGCGAGGGCACGGCCACCTACGCGGCAACGGCGTTTGAAAACCACTTCATACCGGCGACCGGCGGTCTCTACGTGCAATATCCACTTGGCCGTGAGATCGTCATCGCCAAAGCACTGGCCTTCCGCATCCGTGTGACTTGCGTCACGAACACCGTGAACATGAATTACGGCGCAGAATTCTCTGAGTGACATTAACTGTGCTACAATGGAAGCATGGTATACCCCAAGAAGCGCCGCCATCGTAATACTGGTTCAGTGACAAGGTCTGGCGAGAAGTGGCGGGCCGCGCTTACTCTCGGTCATTACGGCACAAAGGATGAGGCAGAGAGGGTCCTGCGCGAGGCACGGGCGTCTCTTGGCCTGCCCAATAGCCTTGAGGAGGCCTTTAGGCAACGCATCGCACGGAATGATCGGACTGCGTGCTGGGAGTGGACGGGTCCATACGAAGCGTTCGGCTACGGAAGGTTTTGGATCAAGGGTCGGGGCAGGCACTACAAAGCACACCGCGTTGCCGCGTGGCTCTGGAAAGGCTTTGACCTAGACTCTGAAATGCATGTGCTTCATCACTGTGACAACCCTGCATGCGTCAACCCCGATCACCTCTATATCGGCACAAATGTCGAGAATGGCCGAGACCGCTCCGTCCGAAGGCGCTGCCGAGTGCCGCATCCAAGGGGCCAGGGAGAAGCGAATCACAACGCTGTCCTCACCGATGCCATCGTCCGCGACATTAAGGCGAGGGTCCGTAGCGGCGAGCGCCAGCACCTACTGGCAAAGAAATACGGGATCAGCCAAGCGCATGTGAGTCGTCTTGTGCGCGGCAAATCCTGGGCACACGTCAAGGAGGCGAGCGACTAGTTCTCCCGCCTCAGGGAGAACTCCATGCCTCGCCTTGGCCGATCTCAGTCATTCCGGCCCATATACATCCGGGCGACTCCGTCAGCCGCGACCAGTAACCAGTACACGCAGGCGCTCGCCGCCGCACTGACGTTCGTCGGCGCGCCAATCAATCGGGCCACCCAAGCGGCCCTTTCTTCCGCAGCGCTCACTTTCGTCGGCCAGGCCGGCAAGGCCACCGGACGTACGCTGGTAGCCGCAGCGCTCACTTTCGCCGGCACGATCCAGAACAGCACATCACGCCTACTCCCAACAGCAGTGCTCAGCTTCATCGGCCAGTTCGCGCACACCGCCGGCAAGAGCCTTACTGCCGCTTTGTCCTTCGTGGGCACTCGCGGGCCAATAGCCATCGCGCATGGTCTGACCGCCGCGCTGACGTTCGTGGGCGCTCCGATCCAGAAGGGGATCACGCGGATTCTGCCGGCTGCGGCGCTTACGTTCGTCGGGTCAATGGCCAAGAGCACCGCGAGAATCCTGCCCGGAGCGGTCCTGTCCTTCATCGGCACTCTCGGGAAGCAGGCGGCCAAGGCGCTGTCAGGGTCCGTATCGTTCGTGGGCTCGATTCCCCAGCGAGTTATCACGCGAATACAGACGGCGGCGCTCACATTCGCCGGAACCATCCAGCGCTCGACCACTCGGAGCCTGCCCAGTGCAGCGCTCAGTTTCGCTGGAACGCTGGCCAAAGGGACGGGTCGAGCTCTCGGAGCCGCGCTCTCGTTCGTGGGCTCGCCGATATCACGAGCGGTCACCAGGGCGTTGGCCGCGTCCCTCGCGTTCGTGGGAACCGCCTCGAAGGGGGTCAGTCGGGCATATTCTGCCTCTGTATCGTTCGCGGGAGCCGTCCAGAAGCAGGCCGCTCGCATCCTCTCCGCTGCTAGTCTCGCGTTCGTAGGCGCGTTAACCGCCGTCAAGAACGGTGGCTCTCACGCCTATACCCAGACGCTGACAGCAGCGCTCTCGTTCGTCGGGACGCTGCAACGCGGCACCAGTCGAGTCCTGCCCAACGCTGTACTCAGTACATCAGGAGCGCTGGCGAAGCAAGTGGGTCGCCAATTCTCGGCTATCGTTTCCTTCATCGGATCGATTCCGAGCCGTGCAATCACGCGTGGGTTTGCCGCTGTCTCAAGCTTCACTGGAACAATTCAGCGTGGCACGACTCGAATCCTGCCCGGTGCCGCACTGTCCTTGTCCGGAGGCGTCGCTAAAGGGTTAGTCCGGCAACTGGCAGCCGGCGTTTCCTTCGTTGGCTCGATTCCAGCTCGAGCGATAGCCAGAACGGTCGGCGCTGCCCTCAGCTTCGCCGGAACGGCGCAAAAAGGCACTGCCAGGGCGTTCTCTGCTACCGTGTCGTTCTCTGGGTCGATCCAGAAGGGAATAAGCCGGATCCTTGCCGCCGCGGTACTGACCTTCGCCGCTGCGGTGACCACTGTCAAGAACGGTGGGAGTCACGCCTACGCCCAAACCCTGACGGCTGCCCTGGCTTTCAGTGGCGTGCTCCAGCGTGGGACGAGCCGAGGACTATCCGGAGCGCTGACGTTCGCTGGAAGCCTCACAAAGGGAATCGTCCGGCTCTTGCCGCCGGCAGTCGTTAGCTTCGTAGGAAGTGCCGCCAAGGGCACGGGCCGAACATTCTCCGCCGGCGCGTCGTTTGTCGGGTCGTATGCTCGTGTGGTCGGTAAGAATCTCATAGCCGTGCTTGCTCCAGTCGGGACGCTGCAACGCGGAACCGCGCGAGGGTTTACGGCCACGGCATCGTTTATCGGCTCAGTTGGCAAGGGCATTGGGCGCGCGCTGGGCGCAATCCTGTCGTTCGGCGGCATCCTGACTGCGATCAAGAACCTCCTGAACCAGCCGAGCGGCACGGTCACGATTATCGCGCTCCACCCGAATACGGTAGCAATCTCCGCCGTCCATCCGAACACCGTCAGCCTCGTTGCACAGCACCTCAGCACCGTAGCTATTGCATCGCTCCACCCGAGCACGGTTGCCGTCGTGGCACTGCACCCAAACACCGTGACCATCCAGCGGACCGCTGGCGGCTAGGAGCTGTCCATGGCTGTTATTATCCTGCCCAACGAACCGTATGGCAATAACCCGACCTACCAGATCACCTTCCAGCAGAACAACGTCAACACCGACCCTAGCTCCGCCGTGGTCAAACTGACGGATCCCAAGGGTGTGAAGAGTCTGCCGACGCTCACGCACGTGGGAGCGGGCGTCTATACCTTCACCCTCTACTGCAATGTCTCCGGCACCTGGAGCATGAGGTGCTACGCGCCATTGGGTAGTGGCGCAGCGTCAGTCAGCGCCCAAGTAACCGTGGACGATGAAATCAATCCTTGACGGAGCGCTGCGCGAGCTCCAGATTCGATCGCGAGGATTCGATCCAGTCCAGTGCCTCGTCCCACCGACCGATCAGGACGTAGTAAAAGGCGGTCTGTAACGCTCGCATGGCCTCTTCTTCGGGCGAGTCTCCATAGCGTTCCCGTAGATCACGCTCATAGAGTCGGCGCGCCAGATGAAACGAGTATGGGAACGGGATCAATCGCTCCAACATAGGCCGATACTAGCAAATCCCTCAAAAAGGACATACCGATGGGCGATCACTACGACGCATCCAACAGACCGATCAACGGCTGGACCGTCGGTACCCTCAAGGAATACATCGAAACCAGGCTCCGCGACCGCGAGGAAGCGCTGCGGGAGCTGACCAACTCCAACAAGGTGGCGATCGAACTCGTCGCCGCCGCCAATCAACGCGCCATCAATCTCGCCGCCGAGGACCTCGCTCGCCGGCTCGAATCCATGAACCAGTTCCGCGACCAGATCAACGACGAGCGACGCGATTACCTCCGCCGCGACTTCTTCGAGACCATCATCGGCGGCTTCGACCGCCGATTCGAGGAACTTGCCTCCCGCCTCACGGTTGTGGAGAGCACAAGGATAGGTGCCCGCGAGCATCAGATAGCAGGCCGCGAGTCCTTCGGCATATGGATTGCCATCGGTAGCCTCATCGTCTCCGTCGCGATTGTTATCGTGACGTTGCTCGTGCTTTTCCATTGAGGCTCCTGCCGCCGGGAAAGGAATCATCATGCATATTGGACGAACGTGTCCACATTGCGGGCATCAGAACACAGCCATTTTAACCCTCCGCTGCATGCGGTGTACGCGCGACATGAACGCTCCTACCTTCGCGCAGACCTTCTCACCAGCGGAGCAGGAGGTACTTGGGAAACTACAGGAGCGCTATCAGGAGGGAGTTCGTCAGGGAACGGAAGCTTTTACCGCGTGGGAGCTTCGGCGGCTGGATTTCGCGCGCTGGAATCTGGAGCACCACGGCGACGCCTGTGAACTCGAACGCATGGCGTAGGCGGGGTCCTGTGAGACGGCATGCGGCGCATTTGCCAGATCAGCGCAGTTTCGGAGAACGCGCAGCAGACGTAACGGCTGCCGCAACTGGATCGTGGACGTTCATATGGGCCTTCTCCGCACTCACCGCCGCCTGGCTTGGCGGCAACGTTATCATCTGGCGGTTCGACCCCTACCCCTGGCAGGCATACACTGCAAGCGTCTCAATTTTGGCGATCTTGCTCGCCTCCCTCATTCTCCTTGCCGGCAATCGCCAAGCAAAAATTGATAGGGATCATGCCGAGGCTGCCTACCGGCACCTCGACGAGATACTACAGATACAGCATGAGCAGATCACAATCCTGGAAGGGCAATCAAAAACGATGCTCACCCAGCACCGTGAGATGTTGGCTGAGCTGGCAGAGGTCCGCAAGCGGCTCTCGATGCCGATTACTGTCAAGCAGCGAGAGAATTGACGAGAATAAGGAGGGAAACGATTGGCGGATTTCGACTTCGTGACAGGCAGAGTAGCGACAGGTGGCGCGATTCAGTCCTCAGCCGATACTGATGCGCTCGTGGCTGCTGGGATTTCTCATGTTGTTGATGCAAGAGCTGAGATGGATGACGCGCCATTCTTCGTTGCCGTGCCATCAATCAGCTATTTGTGGGATCCAACTCAAGATGATGGGACCGCGAAGGCCGCCGATTGGTTTGGTCGTGCGATCGAGTTCTGCCTTTCGGCACTCGCCAAGCCGCATACCCGGTGCCTCCTGCATTGTGCGAGTGGGTCAAACAGAGGACCATCGCTGGCCTACTCAGTGCTCCTTGCGCAAGGTTTTCCAGCCGACGTAGCTGAGGTACTGGTCCGAAAGGCGCGGCCCGGCTGCGGTCTGGCATACAAAAAGGATGCCAACCTAGCCATCCCCATCCTCGGATACGACTAAAGGAGAATACGTCATGAATCCTACCGCTATGAGAGTCGCTACCATCGCTGCCGCCCTCATCCTGTCCGGAATTACCTTATACTGGGTGTTTGTTCAGCATGCGCAGAGTCCCGCGCACGTCGTCGCGGCATGCCTTGCCGTCCTCATAGCCATTCTCGTGATCTTTCCGTAAGGAGGTATAGTGCCATGCCCCTATTCGAGCAGAATCCGTTGCTCCTTATCCCAATCGTCGTCCTCATCATAGAAGGATGGGCAGCGCTCAAGCCGTACCTGTTCGCAAAGGCTCGGACGTGGAGGCGCTAGCCCGTCTGCAGGCGCAGATTCACCAGCGCTGGGACGTCAAAACTGGGGCTGACCCGGATAACCGAATCGACCATACCATCGTCGATAGCACGATTGCCGAGCTCATCACTTTCCCGCCTCCGACTCTGCTTGTTCCCACAAGTCCTCGGATGTCGCCCGTTGAGACGACGATCTACCGGCTCACGGCAAAACTTGTGGGTTATAAGATTGAATCTGACGGCGACTACCATTGCATAATCAGCGACGATCAGCAGCAGACCCTCATCACAGAAATTCCAGACCCCGCGACGCTCGATCCTGGGACCGTCTTCCGAGATGAGATTACGGCTGCCCGCACTGCGTTCACGGCGCGGTTTGCCCTGCAGCTCAAGGCGCTGGCGGCTGCGTCGACGCTGCTTGGGCACGTCGCGTTAGGGATCAACGCCGCGATTGAGCCCCCGATGATTAGCCATGTCAACGTGCCTGTGATCGTGATTGGTTTGGGTTTCTTCGATTTCGCACACAACGCGACAGGGGCCGCCAGAAATTGCGTAGAATGTCACCCCGTACTCTCCATTGAATTCCCATAGTCTAGAGAAACGTGTTTCCAGGTACGCCGCCGAAGCACGTCCTTGATGGTGCAAGCGCTGAGTCCCAAGAGACGTCCTATGCGATAGTGACCAAGACCAACCTTCTGGTACTCTAGGATTTCACGGACAATCTCAGTAGTCAGAACGCCGCGCCCGACACCCTCGCCGCGAGGCGTTCGGTCGGGTTTCGTATAATGCCCGTTCCGGGCCCCGCTTGCCCTTCGGCCCTTCATCATCGAGCCCATATCCATCCCGATACCGGCTTTCCCTCCAAATCCAGCAGCGTGTGCCAAGAGCTTCGCACATCGGCCCGTTCTTGTCGTACTTCGACCAGAAGTGGTCCTCGGGATCCGGCAGAACGAGGCCCTAATTTGCATGCTCACGCGAGCAGTACTTCCGTCGCGCCGACGGCTTATCCTTGAACTCCGCGCCACACAGAAGGCAGTAATATAATGCCATGTGCACCACCTCCTCGGCAATTGTGGTGCACCACGTCCCAGGGCTGTAACCGCAGCCGCTGGGACAATTTGTTCTTCGTCTATTTTACCGCATACAGCCGCCAAATATGAAGAAGCCCGCCCACAGGTCAGCAGGCGGGCTTCTTCACTGACGAGTACCGCGACCGACAGATAGCAGAAAGCGTGCGAATCGTTCTACGAGTTGGTGCGACAACTGAGACATCACCCCCTTTCACCCGGTGCTGTCGATCGAGTTTCCTTCATCATAGAATGTGCTAGGCGGCGCCGGTTCTTACGCCTGTGGGCGCTGTCTCACGAGGTCGGCGTTTGCGGCGCGCGACCTCTTCCTTTCGTAGGAACCTGGTGGCCACATGCGCTATACCCGACCTTCTTCCGTCATTGTCTATGGCATACTCCTCGTCCTGGCGCTCGCTCTGGCCGCTATCGCGCACGGTCAGTCCGCCGTCCGTCTTGAACCCGCCTTCCACACCTACTGGCAAATGAATCCCGATGTACGCAAGCGCTGCGGTCGCATAACGGCGCCTGCGTGGTACTACGGGAATCCGAAGGAGGGTTATGGCGCGTACATTTCTCAGTGGACAGAATGGTGCACGCTCCAGGCTCACGTCACGGTACAGTTCGCGCACCCGTTGCATCCTTACATCGAACACAGCAGGTAGAGCGCGCTCAGGAGTCGAACCTGAATCTCCTATCGACGTATCGGGTTCCCGCATGGAGCGGGAGTGTCCGACACCATAGGTATAGCTGCCGTTACTACCAGCGCCCTCAAAGATAGCGCCGGCGCGTCTACCCATTCCGCCAACCCGACGGGGCGCTTGGCACATCCCACAATGCGAGTGCGGGTCTCGAACCCGCATGCGCCGTCTCGACCGGCACACCAGCTGCTAGCGATTTATTCTACACAACGTATTGGCTCCTGCATCCGCCGATGGTCACGGTGCGGGCGTCGTTCTGCGCTATTCCCCATGTACTTATAGTAGTGGCAAAGGCCGCACGCTCTCCTGGTCTTGCGATTGCCTTTGCGATGACCACCGTGATAGCGGCGTGAGGTTCCGTTGCGCGCGTAACTGCGTGACATGCTGCGTCCTTCGTGCCCAGTCAACGCTGGGCTAGGGTGTCAGCATGTCGAACCTCCGGATGATCTGCTAGCGGTTGATTATACCCCTCCAGAAATAGCTGAACGGGACGCGAAGGTGCGAACGCGTCCCGTTACCGCCGAGCAGGCTATGGCCCACCCCACTTGATTGAGTATATCAGGATCGAGAACTGGGCCAAGTCAGCGGGGGAGGCCGGCTAGGGTCTTCCTGAAGATGCAGCATAGCCAGACGGACGAGGCCGCCGTGGCGAATACCCACTTCACCGCGCTCCCAGCGGGCGATCGTGTTGGTTGGGATGCCGAGACGCTCGCCGAGCTGACGCTGATTCAGGCCAGTTTTCCGGCGAAGCTCGCGGAATTCTTCTCCGGTCATCAGAGTTCTTCGCTGTCGATTCGTCGGTGGATCTCGGATACGAAAGCGCATGCCTCATCTACTTGCAATTCCTGCTCCGTCATCTCCTTTCGGACAGATTGCAGGTAGTCCGAGAGGCGAATATTGTGTCCGTTGGGCCATATCAGGATCGGTCCCCCGATTGGGGGGTCGAACACGAGGGCAGAATTCGCTCGCTCTGTCATGAGAGTAGGCCCATCTCGAAATCCCACCGCTCCTGCCGTCGTCGAATCTCATCATCGACGCTGGATTTGCTAATGTCCACGGACCATTCCTGAACCCACGGATCGGTAACGGCTCCGCCCCACTCACAGTGGACCTCAAGACCACTACCGTCAGGGAGACGATAGAGCGTCTCAGTATTCGAGAGGTGCTCCCATGAATAGATCACCTCTCCACTCTCGCGAGCCTCATCGATTCGCATTTGATCCACTGTCATCTCACGCCTCCAAATTGGCATGCCAGAAGTTGGTGGACTCTGCTATGCAGGATCCGCAGAACTCGTGTTCGGACGGGCTCAATATGGCTCCGCAGGAACTGCAGTAGTTTTCCACGCTGGCCGAATAGTCCCTCTCATCCGAACCCTTCGTCGCCGCTCCTTCTACGGGATGCGCCCTGTTCCATTCTCTATCAGCCGCGTCCTCGACCTCAGGCCATCCATTCATCTCACGCTCGTTCATTTTGTCTCTCCTTTTCCTCTCTCTACGCTTCTCCGCGCGATGTGCGCGCCCCGAGGCTCTGATGCTCCAGGATGGCCGAACGCAGGATGTCCTGCGCATCGTCGTACCGCAGGTCTATCCATCGCCGCGCCGACGGCTCCTCGAGTAGGCGCCGAGCAATCTGGCGGAGAACCTTGACCTTGTCCTCGTTCCCCGCGCCAAAACGGTCTTCCTGGGCGTCAATGATCGACTCCCACTTCTCCGCGAACTGGGATCGAATCTGACTGGCCCAATCGACCTGCTTGGGCGAACCCTGCAGGGCTGGCCAATTCTCCTGGTGCTGCTGGACCTCGAGTTCTGCGTTCATCTCTTCCTCTCTTTCTACCCATATTATATACGATACGCACATATCAAGCAAGGGGAATTTTCCCATGAAACGACTCCTCATCTGTCTCGCGGCCATGCTGGCCGCGACCATAGCAGTTCCCTCGTCGGCGCTGGCCGACAATATCGTGCCCCCAGTTTTCCCGGTTCCCGCCTCAATCTTTCCGAGCGGTGCCGATGCGCAGTATGTCGCCTATGAAGGGAATCTCCGATACTCGTGTGACTTCGCCGTGGACTGCACGCTAGGCGGGCCGGCTCTGCATAGCACCGATGCAGTGAGACTTGGCCGCATCTGGGGATGGGTCGAGCGCTTCAATTGGACCGGCGAGAAGCATAGCGCGTATTTCGAGGTCTACGACAATATCTACGCCGACGCGGCCCATGCGAAGGCCGCCAGCGAGGACCTCATGAGCCAACTCAAAATGCTGCAGGCAGTCGAGGCCTCGCCGCCGATCATGCCAGTCTCGACAAACCTCCGCACATCAAACGCCAACCTCGACCCATCGCAGGGCTACATGCTGACCTTCACCGTAGGCAGCCAAGAGATTGAGGCAGACACCATCTACACAAAGTCTGACCACGTAGCTCGCAAGACCGCCCGGTACGACATCATCCATGCGGTGCGGCTCCTGGCCAGTCAACTGTGCGCGAAGGCAGTCCCACAATGCCCGTGAAACGTCCCGTCCAGGTAGCCGCCATTATGACCGTGCTCATCGCCGGCGCGATCAGCGGCTGCAAGGCACAAGACCCGACTGCACCGGCACATACCCAGCGCATCCATCCAACCGGGCTGACGCCGCCCTCATTCCGTCATCTGCTGAAGCCGCTTCCCCCGCGCCTCTTGCGCGCGCTCAGAACGAGCGCAGACCTACGCGGCGCCGCTCCGCCCGTGAGAGATCAGGGCCGGAATGGCAGTTGTGCGAGCAACGCGACGACCAACGATGTCTACGCTGAGCGGGCCCTTGCCGGCGCACGTCCGACTGAAGACTACGCCGTCATGTACCAGTACGTGCAACTCACAGGCGTCAATAATCCGAACGCCGGGACCTCATTTGGAAAGAATCTGAATATCGAACAATCGCAGGGCGCGGTTCCGATGTCGCAATACCATTCGGGCGCAACCGGCGCCATGCTCGACGATGCCACCGTGCCAACAGCAGCAGACCACATCGCGGCTGGCGGTCCCGCGATTACCGGGTATTCCAATCTCTGGTCCTCCTATCCCAGCGGCGGTGGGCAAGGCGCTGTCGACGCACTCAAGGCATCACTCGACGCAGGCATTCCCGTGCTAACTGGATTTATTGTGACCGAGAACTACATGTTCTGGAGAGGCGGCGCACCCATCCAGGCAGGCGGAACCACGGTCTACGGTGGACATGCGAACCTCGCTATGGCCTATGACACCGGCGGCATCTGGATGCTGAATTCCTGGGGAACGTCTTGGGGTGTCAACGGCTGGGCGTATGTAAGCTGGTCCTTCATCGCTCAGATGGTCGAGGAGGGCTGGATTATTACCGGCGTCACGCATGCCGGAGCCACGCCAACTCCGCTGCCCACTTCCGCACCGGCAACGCCAACCGCGACGATCTTCCCGACCGCTGCGCCTACCCTGACCCCCACGCCGACGCCAACAATGGCGCCAACGCCAGTGAGCACACCGATTCCATCGCCTCATCCGACGGCGACCCTGCCCCCGATTCCTCCCCTGCCTCCGAAGCCGCGTCCGAGCGCTACGCCGATCCCCGCGAACTTCTTCCCCGTCACGGCTTGGCAGGCGTGGACAACGAGGCATCGCCGACCGGCCATCCCGTACCTCAGCCATGGCAACCTGCGACCCATCGCGGAATACTGGTGGAGGCACGCATTCCTGGGTCGCTCAGACAGGACCGTCTGCGGCGCGGTTACTGGATCAGTCGTCAAGAGTACGACCCAGTTCTCGCAGCGCTTCCAGGGATGCCGTCTGACGCGCTACCTCCAGACGGGCACGATCATCCTGTCGCTTGCCTGGTGGATCCCATGAGGAAGCAAACTATGCGTCGCGTTGATTTCCCTGGTGCATCCTTTCGGAGTTACGAGGTTGGCCACTGGCAATCGGAGCTATGGCAGTGGACACTTGGTGGCCTAGCTGGAGAGGTGTCTCTCCGCTTGCGCAGGCTAAATAGTCGGCGCCAAAAGCCATGGCTGACGAAGTTGAACCGTTGGTTGTACGAGCTGCACTGGCTCTTTTATGAGCCCTAGAGGAGAGAGATAACTCATGTACTTCAGACACAACCCGCGCCGCGCCGTTTGGGCCTTCATCATAGCGGCCACCACCCTCATTCTCAGCAGTTGCGGCGGTCACGCATCGCCCAAACCTCGTCCTACGCCAATCGCCATCAGGACGGTGGCCACGCCCATACCCACGGTCAGGAAACCGTCGGTTACGCCCATAGTCACGCCGGCACGGAAGCCGACGCCGGTGTCGACGCGGGTGTTCTGCCTTGGGTGCCGGCCGGACCCAATGCCAATTCCGACGCACGCAACAGCGACGCCGTTCCCGCCACTTCCGACGCCGATCACGCCGCCTCATCCGACCACCATACCACCTCCGAGAGGGAGAGGTTGATGGTCCTCTCTGACACTGCCATCGCGCAGTTTGCACGTGGCGCCGGATTCTCCGGCGACGGTCTGGTCTGGTCCATCGCCGTCGCGCTCGCCGAGTCTGGCGGCAATCCCGCTGCACGAGGCGCGAACGGCCCGACGGACGGCTGCCCGAACGGCTCGATCGATCGCGGGTTATGGCAAATTAACACGTGCTGGCATAGCGAGTGGACGGACGCGCAGTGCTACGACCCGGCGACGTGCGCCAAAGCCGCCTTTGCCATCAGCACCAGAGGCACCGACTGGATGCCATGGAGCACGTTTCAGGATGGTTCGGCAACCGCCCTGCTCCCTCGCGCCCGAGCCGCCGCCGCACCGCCGGCACCGAAGCCACCGCCCAAGCCCGCTCCGAAACCCGCTCCTGGTAGGCTCATCCGACCGCTGAAGGGCAGCCCTCCGATCACGCAGGCCTTTGCAGAGGTCAACTCCTTCGAACCTACCGGCTATCTGTCTCCCGAGGGCACCATCGCCTATCAGCCTGCGAGCTACGACCACTACCACAATGGCGTCGATTACGGCGTCGCGTGCGGCACGCTCGTTCACGCCGCAGCCGCAGGCACGATCGTTGAGGCTGGCATATCGAGCGTCGGGTTCGGGCTGCGGCTCATGATCGATCACGGCGCAATCGGCACGCTGTATGCGCACCTGACGGACATCACGGTCAAGGTCGGGCAGAGGGTCAAGCAGGATCAGATCGTGGCGCATACCGGCGGAGGCAACGGCGATGAGCGCGACGGAAACTCCACCGGCTGCCATCTGCATTGGAGCGTCTACTGGTATCAGGACGGCGTCACGGTCTACCTCCCGCCTGCAGCATTCGTGTATGGCAAGGGACTCTTTGACTGATGGCCACGAAACAGACAACCGACCTACGCCGACTCCTCGACCAATTCCTCGAATGGGTCATTGAGGTTGATATCGAGTGTGACTTCGACTCGACCCTCGGGGACCGAGAAGCCACCCTCGATCGATACGTTGAGTGGCTCAGGGCCCGAGGGGAACCGCCCGATGAGGTCGTCGAGTTATCCGTCCTCACCGATGACTCTGAGAACCCTATCCCGTGGGCACGTCACGTCGTTCGCTGGCAACATTTGCCCTGTCTTCGCTGCGGAAAGCGCGGCAACTACCACACCGGCAGCGTAGGCTACGAGCCAGGGGAGGACTATCAAGGACTCCGCGCTTGCTACTGCGGGAACTGCCCGGTGGACTGGCTCGAGGCCTATACCGAGGAGGAGTCTGAATGATGAAACACACCGACAAGGGGTTAGGATGGAATCCTGACCTGCCCGATCAGAGAGACCACCTGTACGCCGCACCGGTGGAGCGGCTGAGTCAGTTGCCGCCGAGTGCCGATCTCCGCCCCCAGTGCCCGGCGATAGCGGACCAGAAATCACTGGGCAGCTGCACGGCCAACGCCATCGGCGCTGCCATCCAGTTCGAGCGCATGAAGCAGAATTTGCAGCCCGATTGGATACCGTCTCGGCTCTTTATCTACTACAACGAGCGAGACATGGAAGGGACGGTCAGTTCCGACAGCGGCGCCCAGATCCGTGACGGCATCAAGAGCGTGGCTGCGTCCGGTGTCTGTCCGGAAGACGAGTGGCCGTACGACATTGCGAAATTTGCCGACAAACCATCGGACCAGTCCTATCAGGATGCAGCAGCGCACAAAGCAGTCACGTACCAGCGCGTGGTGCAGAATGTCAACCAGATGAAGGGTTGCCTCGCCGACGGATACCCGTT
>Ga0207416_1001968_pt1 | contig 24236 bp, 21 predicted proteins | sample PaiPotPPM11metaG_FD_184107 | JGI IMG/M metagenome (GOLD analysis project Ga0207416, IMG submission 184107) | Iron sulfur acid spring bacterial and archeal communities from Banff, Canada, to study Microbial Dark Matter (Phase II) - Paint Pots PPM... ... | reverse complement strand
GGATGGGGGCCGCGTGCCTGCCGCCGCCGGCATCGTGTTGAAGAAGCAGCTCGCCGCGCCGGTGTGGCAGGCTGGGCCGACCGGGTCGACTTTGACGAGCAGACAGTCGCTGTCGCAGTCGGTGCGCACTTCGCGCACATAGAAGAAGTTGCCGGACGTGTCGCCCTTGTGCCACAGCTCCTTGCGGCTGCGGCTCCAGAACCATACTGTCCCCGTCTCCAGCGTCTTTTGCGCCGACTCCGGGTTCATGTAGCCGATCATCAGCACGTCGTTCGTGCTCGCGTCCTGAATGACGGCCGGCAGCAGGCCGTTGTCTTTAAACTGCAACTCCGCCGCGCTGGTTGCCGCAACCGTCTCGCTCACGCGTTTGCTCCTGTTGCTTGCTGTTCGGGCAGGCGCATCGGCAGACCGCGCCGCGCCAGCTCGCGCTTCACCTGCTCGATGCTGTACGTGCCGAAGTGAAAGATGCTGGCCGCCAGCACGGCGTCGGCCTTGCCCGCGGTCAGCGCCTCGTACATATGCTGCGGGCCGCCGGCGCCGCCGCTGGCGATCACGGGAACCGTGACCGCTTCGGAGATGGCGCGTAGCTGGGCCACGTCGTAGCCGCGCTGATGGCCGTCCTGGTCCATGCTCGTCACCAGCAGCTCGCCGGCGCCGAGCCGCACCGCCTCTCTCGCCCACGCGACCGCATCCTTGCCGGTCGGCGAGCGGCCGCCGTGGGTGTAGACCTCCCACTGGTCGGGGCCAACCTGCTTCGCGTCGATCGCGACCACGATCGCCTGCGAGCCGAAGCGCTCGGCGCTGCGGGCGATCAGACCGGGGTCGTTTACGGCCGCCGTGTTCATGGAGATCTTGTCCGCGCCCAGCTCCAGCAGCACGCGCACGTCCTGGTCTGAGCGCACGCCGCCGCCCACGGTGAATGGGATGAACACTTGCGCGCAGGTGCGCTCGACCATCTCGTACACCGTCGTGCGGTCGTCGCTGGAGGCGGTGATATCGAGAAAGACCAACTCATCGGCGCCGGCCGCATCGTAGGCGCGGGCCAGCTCGACCGGGTCGCCGGCGTCGCGCAGCTCGACAAACGAGACGCCTTTGACCACCCGGCCGCGGTTCACGTCAAAACAGGGGATGATGCGCTTGGTCAGCATGAAATATGCCCGAATCTGGTGAGTGCGGAGCGCTGGCTGCCGCGCGGCGCCGCTCCCCGGCCGCCGTGCGGTCATCTCGGCCGGCTACGCCGGCCCAGCGTGGCTATGGGCGTGTGGTGCGACTGGGCCCAAGCATCGGCCGGCCGCAGCGCCGCCAGCGCCTCGGAAAGCTGCAGATCGCCGGAGTACAGCGCCTTGCCGACGATCACAGCCTCAGCGCCGGTCGCGGCGATGGCCGGCAGGTCGGAGATGCGCGTGACGCCGCCTGAGGCGATCACCGGGCAGCCCGCCGCGGCGATGAACTGCCGCAGCGCCGCCAGGTTCGGTCCCTGCAACATGCCGTCCACGCCGATGTCTGTGTAGACAAAGCGGCCGACGCCCAGTTCGCGCAGCTCGCGCGCCAGATCGAGCGCCGCCACGCCTGCGCTCTCAATCCAGCCGCGCGTGCGCACGACGCCGTCGCGCGCGTCGATGCCGACGACCAGCGCCTCGCCCAGCGCGGCGACAAGCTCCCGCACCAGCGCCCGGTCTTCGACCGCGGACGTGCCCAGGATCACGCGGGCCAGGCCGGCGGCGCAGTAGCGTCGTGCGTCCTCGGCCGTGCGAATGCCTCCGCCCACCTGCACCGGCACGGCCACGCCGGCGGCGATGCGCTCGATCAGCTCGCGGTTGCGCGGGCCGCCGTCGCGGGCGCCGTCGAGATCGACGACGTGCAGCCGCGTGGCGCCGCCCTCGACCCAGCGCCGCGCGACGGCGAGCGGATCGGCGTCGTAGATGGTTTCGCGCGCGTAGTCGCCCTGCACAAGGCGCACGCAGCGGCCACCGCGGATGTCGATCGCGGGGATCAGTTCCACTACTTCGCGCCCCCGGCCAGCGCCTCGCTCAGAAAGTTGGTGTAGATCTGCAATCCGTGCGCACCGCTCTTCTCCGGGTGGAACTGCGTGGCGACGATGTTGTCGCGCGCGATCATCGCGGCGAACGGCTCGCCGTATTCGGTCACGCCGAGCGTGACCGAAGCGTCATCCGGCTCGACCACAAACGAGTGCACGAAATAGAAGTACGACTGGTCGGGAATGCCGCGGAAGATCGGATGCGGCCGCGCCTGGCGTACCGTGTTCCAGCCCATATGCGGGATCTTGAGGCCGTCGCCGCCGCGCAGCCGCCGCACCCGTCCCGGCACCACGTCGAGACAGGCCTGCTCGCCGTGCTCCTCGGAGAGCGTCATCAGCGTTTGCAGCCCGATGCAGACGCCGAGAAAGGGCCGCCCGCTGGAGATATACTGCTTGACCGGCTCGACCAGACCACCGTCGCGCAGGTGACGCATCGTATCGGCCGCGGCGCCCTGGCCCGGCAGAATCAGCGCGTCGGCGGCCAGCACGTCTTCGGGCCGCGTCGAGAGCAGCGGCCGGTAGCCCACACGCTCGATCGCACGCAACACGCTGCGCAAATTGCCTGCCCCGTGATCGACGACGACGATGCCCGAACCCAACACTGCACCTCGGCCCGAAAAGTGTATCACAGCGGGTTGAGGGTGCCCGGTGATCGACGGCTACGCGGGGCACCTAACCCTGACGCCTAACGGCGTCTGTCCCTTCCCGAAACGGGAAAGGGACTTCTGGAGCGCTCCGAGCGGCGCCGGACGGCGGCGAGGCAGCGGTGTCCTTGTGGAACCACGGCGGCCTGGTCTCCCACCCGATCGGGTCTCCTCCAACCCCACCCTTCCTGTGTCGGGAAGGGACAGCTTTGCCGCAAGGCAAAGCAGGGTTAGGTGCCCCGCCCGGCTGCCCCATGCGCGTGCCGCCTGTTGTTATTGAATTACAGAACACCTGATCGTATACTGCCGGCATGACCAGCGAAGAGCGCGACTACCAGGCGGCGAAACAGCGCGTCGAAGAGCTGCGGGCGCTGCTCGCCAACGCCAACTACCGCTACTTCGTGCTCGACGATCCCGATGTCAGCGACGCGCAGTACGACGCCTGGCTGCGCGAGCTACGGGAGATCGAAGCCCGCTTCCCGGATTTGATCACGCCCGATTCGCCCACGCAGCGCGTCAGCGGCCAGCCGTCGGCCAATTTCGCCACCGTCGTGCACCGCGTACCGATGCTCAGCCTCGGCAACGCCTTCAGCACCGACGAGCTGCGCGCCTGGTATCGCCGCGCCTGCGAGCGGGCCGACGAAACGCCGCTTGAGCTGGTCTGCGAGCTCAAGATCGACGGCCTCGCGGTCGCGCTGGTCTACGAAAACGGCGAGCTGGTGCAGGGCGCCACGCGCGGCAACGGCGTGCAGGGCGAGAACATCACCGTCAACCTCAGGACGATCCGCAGCGTGCCGCGGCGCGTGCCGGACGGCCCGCCGCGCTTCGAAGCGCGCGGCGAAGCGTACATGACGCGCAGCGGCTTTGAGCGGCTGAACGACCAGCGCGGCGCGGCGGAGGAACGACTGTTCGCCAACCCGCGCAACGCGGCCGCCGGCTCGGTGCGCCAGCTCGATCCGAAGATCACCGCCTCGCGCCCGCTCAGCACCTTCATCTACCAGCTCGGCTGGGTGGAGGGCGCGGAGCCGCCGGCGACCCAGTGGCAGGCGTTGGAGCTGTTCAAACGGCTCGGCTTCCGCACCAATCCCCATATCCGCCTGGTGCCCGACATCGATGGGGCGATCGCCTTCATCGAAGAGTGGGGGCCGAAGCGCGAGACGCTCGACTACGACATCGACGGCATCGTGATCAAGGTCAACAGCCTCGAAGTACAGCGGCGGCTCGGCTTCGTCGGCCGCGACCCGCGCTGGGCGATCGCCTTCAAGTATCCCGCCGCGGAGGCGACGACGAAGCTGCTCGACATCGGCCTCAACGTGGGCCGCACGGGCACGCTCAACCCCTACGCGATCTTAGAGCCGGTGCAGATCGGCGGCGTCACCGTCGGCCTCGCCACACTGCACAACGAAGAGGACATCCGCCGCAAGGATATCCGCATCGGCGATACGGTGATCGTGCACCGCGCCGGCGAGGTGATCCCGCAGGTGGTCGGCCCGGTCGTCTCGAAGCGCACCGGCGAGGAGCAGCCCTGGTCGATGCCCGAAACCTGCCCCGTCTGCGGCACGCCGGTGGCGCGGCCCGAGGGCGAGGCGATGGTCTACTGCCCCAACCGCGCCTGCCCGGCGCAGTCGTTCCGCCTGCTCACGCACTTCGTCAGCCGCGCGGCGATGGACATCCAGGGCATCGGCGAGGCGCTGGCGCAGGCGCTGCTGAACGCCGGCCTCGTCTCCGACCCCGGCGATCTGTACAGCCTGCAAAAAGAGCCGCTTGTGGCGCTCGAACGCATGGGCGAGAAGAGCGCCCAGAACGTGCTGGACCAGATCGAGGCGAGCAAGCAGCGGCCCTTCGGCGCGGTGTTGTTCGCGCTCGGCATCCGCCACGTCGGCGAGGAGAACGCGAAGCTGATCGCGGCGCACTTCGGCACGATCGACGCCATCTCCGCCGCGGCCGAGGCCGAGCTGACCGCGGTGCCCGGCGTGGGTCCGCGCATCGCTCAGAGCATCGAGGAGTTCTTCCAGGACGAGCAGAATCGCGCCGTCGTCGAGAAGCTGCGCGCGGCCGGCGTGCGCCTGGCGGAGGCACCGCGCGAGCGAGTCGCAGGTCCGCTGAGTGGCACGCAGTGGGTGATCACCGGCACATTGGACGGCCTCGGCATGACGCAGGCGGAGGCCGAGCAGCGGCTCGAACAGCTCGGCGCAACGGTCGGCCAGAGCGTGACGCGCAAGACGTTCGTCCTGGTCGTGGGCGAGAAGCCCGGCTCCAAGCTGCAAAAGGCGCAGCAGTACGGCATCCGCACGATCGACACGCAGCAACTCGCGCAGGTGCTGCAATCGGGATCGCTGCCGGAGTAAGGTCTGTAGCCCCTTCGCCACTTCAAAGCTGCCTGATCGGATATCTTCAGCGGTACATGGCGCACTGCCGAGAACGCCCGATCACGGCGGTGCATTAAGATGGAAGGTCTACTTCCCGGAAGGAACCCTCTGCAGAGTGAATTGAACGCTGCTCAGTGCTTGCTGCATCCGACGCAAGCGGCTGGTTATGGCTGCAGACGACGCTGCCGTAGTATCGTCCAGCGCGAACCGCGCACGCCGGCACACTCGCTTCCGGTGGGTGCTGTCGGCACACGACGCTCGGCAAAGAGAAGAGGGCCAGCATGACCGTCGAACCGCGTGTCAAAGCAGACCTCCCGGCAGCCACGGCTCTGTTCCGCACCTGGTGGGAAGGCTCTCGCCTCTCTCAGGCCACGCTCGTCGCGACCAAGCTCGGCATCCCCGACTTGCTCGCTGACGGCCCGCGGGCGAGTGTGGACCTCGCCCAGGTGACTGGCACCCATCCGGCAGCGCTCTTTCGGCTCCTCCGCGCGCTCGCGGCCGCCGGGTTGCTGGTCATGGACGAGGCGCAGCGCTTCGGGCTGACGCCGCTGGGCGCGAGCCTGCAACGCGGCCTCCCTGGTGGTCTGCGGGCCCACATCTTGTTCCACCACGACCGGGAATATCAGGTCTTCGGGGACCTGCTCTACAGTGTCCAGACCGGCAAACCGGCGTTCGACCACCTCTACGGGCAAAGCATCTGGGAGTGGTACGCGGCAGACGCCGAGGCGAGTGCAATTCACGACGAATCGATGGCGTCCGAGACGAATGTGATGACGGCCGCGCTGCTCGCCGCCTACGACTTCTCCCCCTTCGGCACGATCGTCGATGTCGGCGGGGGGAACGGTGCCCTGCTCACGGCTGTGCTGGAGGCGACGCCGAGCGCGCGGGGCGTCTTATTCGATCTCCCGCATGTCGTCGCTCAGCCGCACCCGGCGCTCCGCGCTCCCCTGCTGGCCGAGCGGACCAGCCTGGTGGGCGGGAGCTTCTTCGACGCGGTCCCCTCGGGCGGCGATGCCTACATGCTCAAACTGGTCTTGCATGATTGGGATGACGAGCACAGTCTCGCTATCCTGCACGCCTGCCGTACCGCCATGGCGGGCCAGGGGACGTTGCTCGTTCTGGATCCGGTCCTTCCTGAGTGGGTCGAGGCCTCGCCCACGGCAACGGTCGGCACCCTTGCCGACCTCATCATGCTGACCTGGACGCCGAACGGGCGCGAGCGCACGGCCGCGGAGTTCCGAACCCTGCTCACGAGCGCGGGCTTTGCCCTGAAGCGCATTGTCCCGGTGATGGGTCCGGCGTGCATCATCGAGGCGGTGTCTGCGTGAGCGACGCAGGGCTGTTGCCCAACTCCTCACAGCGCCGTCGAGACGTGAGCTGGGGAAGCGCCCGGCGCTGAACGTCTGGACCGCTCGCGCAGTAGCTGACACTACGCCACATGCCACTGAGGATTCCCCACCACGTACCGCTGAAAGTGACACACAGTACCGGCCTTTGGCCATGTATGTGGGGAGCAGAAAGAGGGGTGCAGTGAGCGCGTCGCTGGACAGCATCGGTGCCATTACCTTGTTCGTAGCGGATCCGCAGCGCTCGAAGGTGTTTTACCAGGACACTTTCAACCTTCCTGTCATCCACGAAGACGAAAACTCCGCGGTATTCAGGTTTGAGAACCTGCTCATCAACCTGCTGAAGCTGCCCGCGGCCGACGCGTTGATCGCGCCTGCGGTTGTCGCCAGTCGCGCGGCCGGGGCGAGCTTCCAGCTCACGATCTGGGTGGTTGGCGTAGATACGGCCTGTGCGGAGCTGGCGAGCCACGGAGTGACCCTGCTCAACGGTCCGATGGATCGGGAATGGGGTGTGCGCACGGCCAGCTTCACAGATCCTGACGGTCATATCTGGGAGCTTGCGCAGGCGCTGTCCTGAGCCAGCGACGCATTGCGACGGCCCGCGGTGCCTCTCAGCGCTGAAAGTGACACGCCCCATTGCCCGGTCGTGACCAGTTGTCGCTTCGGTTGAGTTGATTACTCGATCGAAGCACAAAATCAGACCGTTTCGTGCGGCCTTCTCCGGCCGATCCGGCTGCGATATACTCGATAGGCCGTGCGCCGCGGCGGCCGGCTTTGCCGTGCTCTGGCGCGGCTGGCGAAGGGAGTCGCACGCCATTGGCTTTTAACCCCCTGTCGACGCTCTTCGGGCTGTTCTCGCACGATGTCGGCATCGACCTGGGTACTGCAAACACGCTCGTGATGGTGAAGGGGAAAGGAATCGTCATCGACGAACCGTCGGTCGTGGCCATCGACCGGGGCACGAAGCGGATTCTGGCGATCGGCGCCGAGGCGAAGCGCATGGTCGGCCGCACGCCCGCCAACATCGTCGCCGTGCGGCCGCTCAAGGACGGCGTGATCTCGGACTTCGAGGTCACGGAGAAGATGCTGCAGCACTTCATCCGCTCCGTGCATGAGCGCTTCGGCTTCGGCTTCCCCCGCCCGCGCGTGGTCGTCGGCATTCCCAGCGGCGTGACCGAGGTCGAGAAGCGCGCCGTGCATGATGCTGCCTTGAACGCGGGCGCCCGCGCGGCCTATCTGATCGAGGAGCCGATGGCCGCGGCGATCGGCGCCGGTTTGCCGATCATGGAGGCCAGCGGCACCATGATCGTCGACATCGGCGGCGGCACCACGGAGGTCGCGGTGATCGCCCTGGGCGGCATCGTCGTCAGCACCTCGATTCGCACCGCGGGCGACGAGATGGATCAGGACATCATCGCCTACGCCCGCCAGGTGCATAACCTGCTGATCGGCGAGCGCACGGCCGAAGACATCAAGGTTCAAGCCGGTTCCGCCTACCCGCTTGAGCCCGAGGTGCAGGTGCAGATCCGCGGCCGTGACCTGGCCACCGGCCTGCCCAAGTCCGTCGATGTGAGCAGCGTCGAGATCCGCGACGCACTCTCTGGCTCGATCAACGCGATCGTGGACGCGGTGCGCTCGACGATCGAGATCACGCCGCCCGAGCTGATCGCGGACCTGATGGCGCACGGTATCGCGCTGGCCGGCGGCGGCGCCCTGCTGCGCGGCCTCGACCGGCGCCTGTCGCAGGAGACGCGCTTCCCGGTTTATGTCGCGGAAGATCCGCTCACCTGCGTGGTGCGCGGCACGGGCGACGTGCTCGAAGAGACGGCGATGCTGGCGAAGGTGCAGGCGCGGCTGGCGCAGCGGAGGCCGCCGCGATGAGGAGGGTTTACGTGCCTTCCCGGCCAAGTGAAAACGCGCTGCCCTGTCGATCGCGGCTGGCGCATCATGTGTCATGTGGGGTCGTTCACGAACGACCCCTACCGAAATTCGGTGGACCCGCGAGGCGCAGATCAGCGCCTCACCGTGTGGGCCGGGCCTGATGTCGCTCTCACGGCCGCTCACCTGGACGCTCTCGATGCTGTTGCTTGCGCTGGCGGCGCTGGGTTTATCTCGTGTCGGCGCGGCGAATCCGGTGGTGAGCGTGGCCGCCCGCGTGCTCGATCCGCTCGCGGGCGGCATCCATGCCGTAACCGCGCCGGTAGCCGACTTCGTCACCAACGTGGGCGACTACGGCTCACTGCGCAAAGAGAATCAGGATCTGCACGACGAGAACCAGCGGCTCAGCACGCAGCTCAACCAGTTGCGCGAGCAGCAGGCCCAGCAGCAGCAGGTCAACGACCTGAACGGAGCTACGCAGCTCTTCCCCAACCAGGACTTCGCCCTCGCCAGCGTGATCGCGCGCGACCCGAGCAACGTGCGCGACGCCGTGCTGATCGACAAGGGCACGAACGACGGCGTACGCACGGGTATGGTCGTCGTCGGCAAAGACGGCGCCCTGATCGGTACCGTCTATCGCGCCCTCGCCGGCTCCGCCTGGGTGCGGCTGATCACCGACCCGGACAGCGACGTGAACGGCATGGTGCAGGAGACGCGGGCGATGGGCACGATCACCGGCCAGCTCGGTCACAAGCTGCAGTTGCAGTTCGTGGCCGAGGGCACCGACGTGAAGCCGGACGACACGGTGGTCAGCTCGGGGCTCGGCGGCAACTATCCCAAGGGACTGCTGATCGGCCGCGTAACGAAAGTCGAAGGCAAGCCGCTGGACGTGCAGGAGAAGATCGAGGTCGAGCCGGCCGTGCGGCCCACGACGTTGGAGAACGTGCTGGTGATGACGAGCTTCGTGCCGTCGCGCGTGGATGCGGGCCAGTGATCTGGTACGCGTCGGTGCCGCTGACGCTGCTCATCGCGCTGTTGCAGATCGGCGCTGCGCCCTCGTTCTCGTTCTTCGGCGTGCATCCCGATCTGATCGTGATCTGGCTCTGCTGCTGGGGCGTGATTCGCGGCCGGCAGGAGACGATGGCGCTGATCCCCATCGCCGGCCTCGTGATCGGCCTGGCCGGCGGCGAGCCGCTGGGCGCCTCGCTGCTGGCGCTGCTGCCGGTGGCGGCGCTGGCGGCGGTCGTGGAGGCGAGCCCGGCGCGCGGCCGCTTCCTCGCGGCGATCGCCATCACGGGGATTTGCAGTATTCTGTATACGTTCATCCACGCGGGCGCTTCACTTGCTGGCGGCGAAGGGCTGGGACCGCCCCTGAACCTCGTGCTGGTTGCGCCCCGCGCCGCGGCGCTCGATCTGATCACCGCGGTACTGTGGTTCTGGCCGCTGCGGCTGGCGTTCGGGCGGCGGGCGCGGGCGGGCAGCTTTCGGCGCATCTAGCGTCGGCAGCTCCTCAGCAGCTCCAATGAAGCGAACGAACGGGCGAGACGTGGGGTGGGGAAGCGATGGGACTGTTCAGCCGGGAACGGCGCTGGCGTTCGCAGCCGCGCCGTACACACACGGAGGAAGACGCGAGCAGGACCAGCAGCCGGCGGTTGATCGTCGTGCGGCTGGCCGTGGTGCTGCTCTTCTGCGCCCTCTCATTGCAACTGCTGCGCTTCCAGATCTGGAGCGGCGGCCGCTACCAGCTCAAGGCCGAGAGCAACCGCCTGCGCCTGGTGACCGTGCCGCCGCCGCGCGGCCTGCTCTACGACCGCAACCACAATCCGCTCGTGCGCAACGTCGCCTCGTACACCGCGGTGATCGTGCCGGCCGACCTGCCGAAGGGCCAGGAGAACGACGTCTATTTCCAGCTCAGCAACGTGATCGGCGTGCCGCCCGACCAGATCCAGCAGAAGGTAGCCGACTCGCTCAAGCGCAACGACCCGTTCACGCCGGTGGCGATCAAGGAACAGCTCAACCAGAACACGGTGCTGACGCTGGCCGAGCTGCGCCACACCCTGCCCGGCGTGGACATTCGCTACGACACGGTGCGCCAGTACAGCGACCCGGTGCTGATGTCGCATATCTACGGCTACGTCGGCCCGATCAACCCGGACAATCTCAGCGACTACGAGGCGCGCGGCTACCAGCAGGACGACAAGGTCGGCCAAACCGGGCTGGAATACACCTACGAGGATCAGCTGCGCGGCACGCCGGGCAAGCAGCAGATCGAGGTCGACGCCACCGGCCGCGAGCTGCAGCAGCTCGGCGAAGACCCGCCGAAGCCGGGCAACAGCCTCGTGCTGTCGATCGACCTCGACCTGCAGCAGCACGTGACCGACATTTTGCAGCAGTCGCTGAACCAGACCGGCTCTGACCTCGGCGTGGCGATCATGATGGACGTGCACACCGGCGAGATCCTGGCCTACGCCTCGTTGCCGAACTACGACGTGAGCAAGTTCGCCAGCGGCATCTCGCAGAAGGACTTCGACGCGCTGCTGAACGCCACCGGCAAGCCGCTTACCGACCACGCGATCCAGGACGCCTACCCGCCGGGCAGTACGTTCAAAGTGATCGTCGGCTCCGGTGCCCTGCAAGAGGGCATTGCCACCACCAATACCACGCTGATCAGCCACGGCGCCTTCAACGTCACCGGCGATCCGGCGAATCCCGCGTATGTCTACGATTGGGCCGACCTGGGCAAGCTCGACTTCCTTCATGGCCTGGCCATGTCCTCCGACATTTACTTCTACTGTCTGTCAGGCGGCTGTCCATTTCTGCCGGGTGGCGGCCTCGCCAGGGGCCTCACCGCCGACCGCATCGCCTACTGGGCGCGCGAGTTTGGGCTCGACACGGCTACCGGCATCGATCTGCCGAACGAAGTCTCGGGGCTGATCCCCGATACGACCTGGGCGGCGAAAAATCTGAAGAATGCGGACGGCAGCCCGGCTCACTGGTACATCGGCGACACCTACTTCATGGGCATCGGCCAGGGCTACGACACGGCGACGCCGATCCAGATGGTGCGCGTGGCGGCGGCGATCGCCAACGGCGGCGATCTGCTGCGGCCGCACCTTGTGCGCGAGGTCGACGACGCCAGCGGCAACGTTGTCGTGCCGCCGCAGAAGCAGGTCGTCAAGCACCTCGACGTCAGCGACGCGAATTTAGCGATCATCCGCCAGGGCATGACGATGGCGGTCGAGGGCGGCAGCGCCGCCACGGCCTTCCTGCCAGGCCAGCATATCGCCGGCAAGACCGGCACGGCCGAGTTCGGCGCCGCGATCGCCAAGCCGACGGGCGACTCCGAGAACCTGAACCCGCTGCAGAACGGCACCTACAACGAACACGGCTGGTTCATCTCCTTCGCGCCGTACGACAACCCGCAGGTAGCACTCGTCGTCTTCCACGACAAGGGCGGCGGCGCGGCCACGGCTGCGCCCACGGCAAAGAAGATCTGGGACTACTACTTCAACCAGTACAAGAAGGGCAATCCGAACCCTGGAGCGAGCCCGACGCCTGCATCCACGACACCGGCGGGAGGCTAAGCCGTGGTTCGCGATCTGCGCCGCTTCGACTTTCTGATGCTGCTCGCCTGCCTGCTGCTCGTCGGTTACGGGCTGGCGCTGATCTACTCCGGCTCGCTGGCGCGCTACGGCTCCGGCCACGCGGCGATCACGCACGTTGTCGTGAAGCAGGCCGCCTTCGCCGCGTTCGGTCTGCTGCTGATGCTGCTGCTCACGCAGCTCGATTACCGCGTCTGGGACGCGCTCGCGCCGGCGCTGTACACGATCTCTGTGCTGGCGCTGATGGCGGTGCTGGTGATCGGACACAAAGAGTTCGGCTCACGGCGTTGGTTCCCCACGCCGGTGCTGCAACTGCAGCCCTCCGAGCTGGCCAAGCTGGTGACGATCGTGTTTCTGGCGAAGTATCTGGCCGACGATCACCGCCGCGTGCGCACGGCGCGCGGCTTCCTGATCACGCTCGGCCTCGCTGCGCTGCCCGCGGGCCTGGTCTTCATCGAGCCGGACCTCGGCACGGCGGTCGTCTTCCTCGCCGTCTGGCTGGGCATGATCTACGTCGCCGGCGCCCGCATGAAGCATCTGCTGACGTTTCTGGGCGCCTGCGTGGCGGCGATCCCGTTCACAGTGCTGATCGGCCTCTCCGGCTATCAGAAGGACCGCTTCCAAAGCTTCATCGATCCAGCCAAAGACCCGCTGGGCGCCGGCTACAACATTCTGCAATCTGAAGTAAGCATCGGCTCGGGCGGTCTGTGGGGTAAGGGTTTTACCCACGGGCCGCAGACGCAGCTCGCCTACCTGCGCACGCAGACCACGGACTACGTGTTCAGTGTGCTGGGCGAAGAGCTGGGCTTCATCGGCGCGATGGTGCTGTTCTTTCTCTTTGTGGTGCTGCTGTTCCGCGGGCTGCGCACGGCCAGCCGCTCGCCCGACGACTTCGGCCGCTACATCGCCACGGGCATCGTGATCATGATCGTGGTGCAGACCTTCATCAACATCGGCGTGAACGTGCGGCTGTTTCCGGTAACGGGCATTCCGCTGCCCTTCATCAGCCAGGGCGGCAGCTCGCTGCTGACGATGTTCGTGGCGGTCGGCATCTTACAAAGCATCGCCGTCAGACGCAGAGCCACGCCGTTCCGCATGTGAGGCACAGCATATGTGCCTCGAATAGACAGCGGCCATGAAATCAGATCCAACTGATGCAGGCTCCTTGAGACCGCGGTGGCTATTCGCTTTCGCCTTCCAGCAACGGCAACTGCCCGCGTATCTGAGGATTCTCACAGCGGATGTCCGGATGCGCTACCCGGGTGAATCTCTGATCCCACGATAGTAGCACGTCGCAATCCAACCTCAGAGCCGATGCTAGATGGATGGCATCATTGGGATATATGCCAAATTGCCTACAGAATCGGTTCGCACTTTCGGCTATATCTCTGTCTACCTCAATCACGTCGAAGAATGATCTCTGAAAGAAGCGAATGAGATAGTCGTCTTGCACAGGATTGAGCGAGCTCGAGTGCCGGGGCTTGTGAACCTCCGCTATGAGCAATGTTGACATGCCTATGCGAAAGGTACCTCTCTCTGCTTCTCGTAGTATGTGATCAACTATGGGTTTGCATGGAATACCGTTTCTCGACTCTCCTTTGATCCAAGCGATGATTGCGTCTGCATCCAAGTACGGCTTCCGATACTGATCAGCCACCGCGAACACTCCGGATGTATTCCTCGGTGCTCAGATCGCCAGTCAAACCGGGATCGCTACCGCCAATATCTTCTATACGCGGAAGCTCGCTGTCTTCAACGATATGCCGGAGGCTCTGTACTTGAATCCGCATCGGCTCTCCGCGAGCATTGGCATAAACGGTACCTATAACGATTGCACGTTTGCCAAGTACGGCGATTGCTTGCTCTAACAGCCGATCCTCGGCAAGGGTACAGGTGATCCCCTTCCCAGTACGAGTGTGATAAACGACGAACTTCGAGCCACGATGAACCGAAACCGTCTCCAATCTACCTTCTACCGATCCGAAAGACTTGCTGCGAACCTTTACAAGTTGGCCAACACTCGCTGCCGCCTGAGCGGAGAGTTGGGCCACGTGGTCAAAGTCGGCCACCTCCAAGCCAGTAGTCCCATCCCTGCCTATGAGGTTGACCACGCGCTGTGCACAACGCATCGAATGTTCGGAGAAATATGGAGGGGTTCTACCCTCCTTTTCGATGATCTCCATACCATCAACGAACGCGCGGGTAACGATAGGTGCGATGTCTGTGTCGTCACCCGTCTGTTGCGACTCCAGCGCGATCGCGAGGCTGCCCATTCGCAGATCGGTCACGACCCATTCGAGCGCCGCGGAGTTGGTTGGCGAGACAGCTTCCTCGAGGTCCGCCAGGATGCGTCGCACATTGTCAATAGCGATCAAGAAGGCGGTAAGGGTAATCTCACGCGGTCGCCCCTGAATCTCTACTCGCAAGGTTGCCATAACGGGCGCCTCTCTCGCGGACTCCCCACCACTCTACGACGGTCAGACATTCGCGGTACACTGACCAACCACGCACCGCGTCCCCACCACCTACAGCGCCAGCGCCTTCTCGACGCCTTCCACCAGCGTGGCGGCCGGATGCAGCTTCATCGTGGTTTGCGGGCGGCCACGGCGCAGGGCGGCGGCGGGCAGCACGGCGTGGTGGAAGCCGAGCTTTTCCGCCTCGGCAAGGCGCCGATCCAGATGACCCACGGAGCGCAGTTCGCCGCTGAGCCCGACTTCGCCGATCGCCACCAGGTCGCCGGGCAGACGCAGGTCCTTGAAGCTCGACGTGATCGCCAGCGCCAGGCCGAGGTCGGCCGCCGGCTCCTGCACGCGCAGGCCGCCGGCCACGTTCACAATCACGTCCTGGTTGTGCAGTTGCATACGCACGCGCTTCGACAGCACCGCCGTGATCAGCAGCAGCCGGTTCGTCTCAATGCCGTGCGCGGCGCGACGCGGCATCGACATCGAACTGGTCGTGGTCAGCGCCTGCACTTCGACGAGCATCGGCCGCGTGCCTTCCAGCACCGGCACGATCACGCTGCCAATCGCGCCCTCGGCCCGCTCGGCCAGGAAGATCTCGGAGGGATTCTCGACCTCGCGCAGGCCATCGCCCGCCATCTCGAACACGCCGACCTCGCTGGTGGCGCCGAAGCGGTTCTTCACGCCGCGCAGCAGCCGGTAGCTGCTGAAGCGCTCGCCTTCGAGGTAGAGCACCACGTCGACCAGATGCTCGAGCAGCCGCGGCCCGGCGATCTCGCCCTCTTTGGTGACGTGGCCGACGATGAAGGCGGGCACGTGGCCACGTTTGGCCCAGCGCATGATGCGCAGCGTCGCCTCGCGCAGTTGCACCACGGTGCCCGGTGCGTTGGGCAGCTCCGGCGTGAACGCAGTCTGGATCGAGTCCACCACGATCAGGTCCGGCTGCACTCGATCAGCGGTGGCCAGCGCCTCGTCGATGTCCGTCTCGGTAAGCAGGAACAGCCGCTCGCCCGTCACGCCCAGCCGCGCGGCGCGCAGCTTGAGCTGATGCGCCGACTCCTCGCCGGAGATGTAGAGCACGTTCTTGCCAGACGCCGCAATATTCGCTGTTACCTGAAGGAGCAGCGTGGATTTTCCGATGCCCGGGTCGCCGCCGATCAGCACGAGTGAGCCGGGCACGGCGCCGCCGCCCAGCACGCGGTCGAATTCGCCGATGCCGAGCGGCAGACGCGGGTGCGCGTCGCCCGAGATCTGCGCAACCTCGACCGGCTCGGCGCCGGAGCCGTTGCGCGATGAGGGCCGGCCGGGCGCCACCGGCTTGACGGTGCGCTCGATGAAGGTGTTCCAGGCGTTGCACTCCGGGCAGCGTCCTTGCCAGCGCAACGACTCGACGCCGCACTCCTGGCAGACGAACAGAGTCCGGTCTTTCTTAGACGCCTTTGCCTGTGCCATGTGCTTCGGTCCTCATTTCAAGGTTCGCCACAGCCGCTCTGCACCGGCCCAGCCGTGCGAAGGTCGCGGCCGGCAGGCGCTCCGACGATCGCCGCTCGCCTGAATTGACGCTGCTCGTGCTAGATGCGTCGTTCAGTCCGCCAGCGCCTGATCCAGCCCACATGCTGCGCCTCGTGCACGCTGCACAGACCCGCCTCGCCGTAAAGCTCTAGTTCCAGCCCGCGCTCGGTCGCAGATGCGATCGCGTCCAGCAGCCGCTGATGCGAGGCCGCCAGCTCCCAGCGCACCTGGTCGAGCGGCAGGGACAGCCGAAGTTCATGCGCCAGCGCGTTGTAGACCGCATCCTGCTCGCCGGTCATGCGCCAGGCGGAGTCGTGACCGGCAGAGATGCGTGCCACCTCGCTGGCTCGGAGGTCATCCCACAGCGCGATGTGCGCCAGGTGATCCTTGACGGACCAGCCATCGAGCGAGCGCTCGCTCAGCAGCTCGTCGCTGAGCCCGGCGATGGCAGCGAGCAGCTCCACGCGCATTTGCCGGTAGTGCTGGAGCAAGCCGTCCCTGTCCTCGGCCATGCCCGTCCCCCGCCCACTTCAACGAGGCACCTGCCAGTGCCGGCGTCAGCAAAAGTGCAACCGCACGTTTGTTCTAGTATAGCAGGCGTGAAGCCTTTGCAGGATGCCCGCCTGCTTCGCACCCACTGGACCAATCTATTATCGCCGCCACACGTCTCGAAAAGGCCGTTGCAACACACCGCTTCACCGATGAGTGGATTGTCTGGCGGATCGGCCGGCAGCTGTGTCGATCTGCTCCGTCCTGCGCTCAAGCCATGGCGAAGCGATCGCAATCCCACAACGCCCTTACCCCTCCGCAGGCTCGCCGCGTACCTGATCGGAAGGCTGGCCCCGTCGCGCAGCACGACGGTTCCTGGCCGCGAGGCGGTCATACGACTGCCGTCAGCCTGATGCATGGTTCGGGCGCAGCCGAATCTAAAACCAATTCGCTCTGAAGAAGGCGTAAACTACAGGTCCCGCCAGCGTGAGGGAGGAGGGCGATGGCAGGGGGACGGCCACTGCAGATCGCCTGGCAGGAGGCCGACACGGCCGCCGCGCTCCGGCAAGCGCTGCAGCGGGAGCGCAATCGGCAGGTCGCGCGGCGGCGGCAGGCGCTGTGGCAACTCCGCGAGGGGCGGGGAATTCGCGCCACGGCGCAGGGACTCGGCGTCGGTGAACGGGCCCGCCAGCGCTGGGGAGCCTGGTATCGTGCCGGCGGGCTCGCCGCCGTACGGGCACCGCAGCGGGCCGGGAGAGGCCGCGCGGCCTTCCTCACCGCCGGGCAGCAGACCGCGTTGCAGGCACAGGTCGCCAGTGGGGCGATCCATGTGGCCCAGGAGGCCGTGGACTGGGTCGCTGCCGCGTTCGGCGTCACCTCTCGGCTGAAAGGGATGGACCGCCTGCTGGCGCGGCTGGGCGGGCGGCCCAAAGTGCCGCGGCCAACGAAGCCGAAGAGTGCTGCCGCTGTACGGGAGGCCGGGAAAAACGGGGGCTCGCCGACGCGCTGAGCGCGGCGGGGATCGCGGTGGCCCCCGGCTGCGCCGTCGCGGACGAGATGCGGGTCGGCCTCCGTGGCATGGTCCGCCGGGTCTGGGGACTGCGGGGGGTGAAGGTGGTCCAGCCGCTGCAATTGCGCTACGAGTGGCGCGCTCTCGTGCTCGCCGTCGACGGGCTTGCTGGGCGGCTGTGGTGGCGCTGGACAATGCAAATGAATATGAAGGCGCTCTCGCTCGCCCCCGTCGTTGCGGTCTGGCAACAGGCAGGGCTGCCGGGGATCGTGTGGGACGGCGCGGGGGACATCGCGGGCAGCCGCTGCGGGACGTAGGCCTGCCGACGGTGATCCAGCCGGCCACCTCGCCAGAGCTGAACCCGGCCGAGCGCGTGTTTGAGGAAGTGCGGCGGGCGGTGGAGGGCCGCACCTACGCCACCCTGGCCGACCAGCAGCAGGCCGTCGAGCGCTTCCTCGATGCCCTGGGCGCCGCGCCCGCCCGCAGCCGCGCGCTGGCCGGCTGGGCGTGGAGGGTAGCTGCACTCCAGCCACGGGCCGAGATCCCGCCTGGTTCATGAAGAATTGGTAGAATGCCCGTGCGTTCGCACTTGTCTGCCCGCAAGCCTTCCGGCGGGGCCAGCGAAGCCACCCGATTGGCCCCACGCGTATTCCTTGTGCACGGATGCAGTGAATTGGCATCTGTCGCGAGCAGCGATGGAGTCCGGGAAAGGGGTCTCGGGATGGCGAGGATCGTGGTTATGGGTGGTGGTATCGTTGGGCTTTCGACGGCGATGATGCTGGCGCAGCAAGGCCAAACCGTCACGGCGCTCGAACACGACCGCGCGCCCATGCCGTGCTCGCCGGCGGACGCCTGGCATACGTGGGAGCGCCGCGGCGTCGCGCAGTTCCGGCAACCGCACTTTCTGCACCCAGCCGTGCGCCAGATCCTTGATGACCGCTTGCCGGAGGTGAAGGAGGCGTTGCTCCGCGCTGGCGGCATCGCATTCGACCCGATCAAGCTGCTGCCACCAACCATTGCCGATCGCGCGCCGCGCCCGGGCGATGAACGGTTCGCGACGGTCACCGGCCGACGGCCCATCATCGAGTACGCTTTCGCCAGCGCCGCCGAAAAGGTTCTCCCTGTCGTGCGCGGCGCGGCGATCACCGGGTTGTTGACCGGGCCGTCCGCGGCAGACGGGATCCCGCACATCGCCGGCGTTCACACAATGAATGGGAAGGAATTTGCCGCGGACCTCGTCGTGGACGCGACAGGGCGACGTTCGAAGCTGCCGGACTGGCTGGAGGCGATCGGGGCGCACCGACCGATCGAGGAAGCCGAGGAGTCCGGCTTCATCTACTACACCCGCTTCTTCCGCTCCATCACTGGCCAGATTCCAGCCTACCGGGCAGGGGTGCTGACCAACTATCACTCGTTCTCGCTGCTCACACTGCCGGGCGATTCGCGCACCTGGTCAGTGACCGTCTTCATCCTGGCCGGTGACCCGGCGCTGAAGGCGCTGCGCGATCCCGCGCCGTGGACCGCTCTCGTCCGCTCCTGCCCGTTGCACGCCCACTGGCTGGACGGGGAGCCGATCAGCGACGTGCTCGCCATGGGCGGCGTCACCGACCGCTACCGACGCTTCGTCGTGGACGGCGCCCCGATCGCGACCGGAATCGTCAGCGTGGGCGATGCGTGGGCGTGCACGAACCCCGTGAGCGGACGCGGGATCAGCATCGGCCTCATGCACGCGCTCGGCACAGCGGAGGTCATCCAACGCCACCTGGTCGACCCCCTGGCGCTCGCGCTCGCGCACGATGCGATGACCGAGACCCGGGTGACGCCCTGGTATCGGGACACCGTGGCCTTCGATCGCAAGCGCACGGCGCAGATCAACGCCGCGATCCACGGCCAACCCGCGGCGCAGCCGGCCGACCTGAGCGACGCGCTTGACACGGCGAAGCTGTACGATGCGGAGATCTTCCGCGCCTCCATCGAGATCGCGTCGCTGCTGGCGTTGCCGCAGGAGGTTATGGCTCGGCCAGGCGTAGCCGAGCGCATCCGGGAAGTAGCCTGCACACGGGAAGCGCTTGTGCCTCCCTGCCCATCGCGGGACGAACTGCTTCGTATGCTGGCATAGCGACCAGGCGGAGTGGGGGTTTAGCGCCTCCGTTTCCGACGGCTCACATATTTGCAGGCGAGAAGAGAGGGCGGGGGTTGGCCCGCCCTCTCGATAACCACTCCGGATATGCCTACGCCAGCGCCGGCTCGGAGACGCCGTTGAAGACGAGCTTGTCCTCCTCGGCGTCGATCACGATCTTGTCGCCGGTGGCGAAGCGCTCCTGCAACAACGCCTCGGAGAGCTTGTCCTCGATCTCGTTCTGGATCACGCGCCGCAGCGGGCGGGCGCCAAACACGGGGTCGTAGCCCTTCTCGCCGAGCCAATCCTTTGCCGCCTCCGTGACTTCGAGCATCACGCCCTTGGTCATCAGCTGCTTCTCCACATCGCGCAGCGACAGGTCCACCACCTGGCGGATGTGCTTGCGGCTGAGCGCGTGGAAGACGACGGTGCCGTCGATGCGGTTGAGGAACTCCGGCCGGAAGACGTTCTTCATCTCTCCCAGCACTTTGTCCTTCATTCGCGTGTAGGCGGCGTCGGCGTCCTTGACCTCGTCCTCGCGCACGAAGCCGAGCTGCGAGTTGCGCCGGATCAGCTCTGCGCCGACGTTGCTGGTCATGATGATGATCGTATTGCGGAAGTCCACACGCCGGCCCTTGGCGTCCGTCAGGTGCCCCTCGTCGAAGATCTGGAGCAGCATGTTGAACACGTCGGGGTGCGCCTTCTCGATCTCGTCGAGCAGGATCAGGCAGTAGGACTTGCGCCGCACGGTATCGGTGAGCTGGCCGCCGTCGTCGTAGCCGATGTAGCCGGGGGGCGCCCCAACCAGGCGGGCGACGGTGTGCTTCTCCATGAACTCGCTCATATCGAGTTTGATCATGGAATCCTCGGTGCCGAACATGAACTCGGCCAGCGCCCGCGCCAGCAGCGTCTTGCCGACGCCGGTGGGGCCGAGGAACATGAAGACGCCGATCGGGCGGCGCGGGTCTTTGAGGCCGGCGCGGGCGCGGCGCACGGACTTGGCGATCGCCGTGATCGCCTCGTCCTGGCCGATGACCTTCGAGTGCAGGCCCGACTCCATCTGCAGGAGCCGCGCCGACTCTTCCGAGGCGATGCGGGCGAGCGGAATGCCCGTCCACATGCTGACGACCTCGGCGATGTCCTCTTCGGTGACTTGGGGCTTATCGTCGTCGCGCTCGGTCTCCCAGCCTTCCTCCATCTTCTCGATCTTCTCTTGCAGCTTGACCTCGCGGTCGCGCAGTTCGGCCGCGTACTCGTACTGCTGCGAGGAGATCGCCGCGTCCTTCTCGCGCCGCAGGCTTTCGAGCCCGCGCATCGCCTCTTTCAGCGACGGCGGCGTGGATGACTTGCGGATGCGCACGCGCGAGGCCGCCTCGTCTACCAGGTCGATCGCCTTGTCGGGCAGGAAGCGGTCGGCGACGTAGCGTGAGGCCAGCTCGGCGGCCGCCTTCAGCGCCTCGTCGGTGATCGTCAGCTTGTGGTGCTCCTCGTAGCGTTCTTTAATGCCGCGTAGGATCTCGACCGTCTCCTCGACGCTCGGCTCCTCGACGACGATCGGCTGGAAGCGTCGTTCGAGCGCCGCATCGCGTTCGATGTGCTTGCGATACTCGTCCAGCGTGGTGGCGCCGACGCACTGCATCTCGCCGCGGGCCAGCGACGGCTTGAGGATGTTCGCCGCATCGACGGCGCCCTCGGCCGCGCCCGCGCCGACGAGCATGTGCAACTCGTCGATGAACAGCACGCAGTTGCCGGAGGTCTTGATCTCCTCGATCACCTTTTTCAGCCGCTCTTCGAACTCGCCGCGGTACTTCGTGCCGGCCACCAGCGAGCCGATGTCCAGTGTGAGCAGACGCTTGCCTTGCAGCGTCTCCGGCACTTCGCCGGCGACGATGCGGTGCGCCAGCGCCTCGGCGATCGCCGTCTTGCCGACGCCCGGCTCGCCGATCAGCACCGGGTTGTTCTTCTGCCGGCGCGAGAGGATCTGGATGACCCGCTCAATCTCCTTGGCCCGGCCGATCACAGGGTCGAGCTTGCCGGCCCGCGCCGCCGCGGTCAGATCCATGCCGAGCTGATCGACGGTGGGGGTGCGGGTCTGCGTGCGGCCGCCCTGCGGCTGTGCGCCCTGCGGCTGGCTCTGCGCGAGGATACGCGTCGTCTCAGCGCGCACGCGCTCGAGGTTGACGCCGAGCGATTCCAGTACGCCGGCGGCGATGCCTTCGCCTTCGCGCACCAGGCCGAGCAGTAAGTGCTCGGTGCCGATGTAGCCATGGTTCAGGCGCCGCGCCTCATCCACGGCCAGCTCGATCACCTTCTTGGCGCGCGGTGTGAGGCCGATCTCGCCGAGCACGGCGCGGTCGCCGCGGCCGATGATGAACTCGACCGCCGAGCGCACCTTATTCAGTTCGACGCCGAGGTTGGCGAGGACTTTTGCAGCGACCCCCTCCCCCTCGCGCACCAGACCGAGCAACAAATGCTCGGTGCCGATGTAGTTGTGGTTGAAGCGCTGCGCCTCTTCCTGTGCGAGGGTCAGGACCCGGCGTGCCCGCTCACTGAACTTGTCAAATCTATCCGGCATTGCTGTCTCCGTTGTGCGACATCCGTCGCGGCGCGCCGTTGTCCCTATCGTTTTGCCGCGCGAGGCGGCGTTGCGGTTCTATTATCGGTCCTGGGTCACTCCTGCGCTATCCGCCGGCGTCTCGCGGCCGGCGCTCTCCGATCCGCCATTGGCGGCCGGAGCGGCGCTGTCGCCCGGCGGTTCGTGCGGCGCTTCCTCCGCGGAAACTGCGGCGCCGCCATCGTCGTCCGCGCGGACACCGGCCTGCTCCGGCGAGACGCCGAGCCGCGGGCCGACGCTGGCCAGCACGTCCGGCGGCACATAGTCCACGCCGCCCTCGGAATCGAAGCCCCAGCCCTCGGCCTCAGCCTGGTCGCGTGCCGCCTTGAGGCTGAGTCCGAGCCGGTGCCGGTCGCGCTCGATGCGCACGATGCGCAGGGGCAGGATGTCGCCCTCCTTGACGACTTCCTTGGGATGGGTAATACGGCGGTCCACCAGCTCCGAGACGTGCACGAGCCCTTCGACCGGGCCATCGATGCGGGCGAAGGCGCCGAACGTCACAAGCTTGGTGATGCGCCCGACGACCATCTCGCCCTGACGGTAGCGGTCGGCGATCTCTTCCCAACGCTCCGGCTGCGCCCGCCGCAGCGAGAGCGCGATCTTCTTCGTTTCGGGGTCGACCTTCATCACGAAGGCGTCGACCTCGTCGCCCACGTGGTAGATCTCTTCGGGCGAGCGGTTGCGGTCCCAGGAGAGTTCGGAGAGATGCGCGAGACCGTCGGCGCCGCCGAGATCGACGAAGACGCCGAAGCTGCGCACGCTGGTGATGCGCCCGCGGCGGATCTCCCCCTCGTGCAGCTCGGAGAGCAGGCGATCCTTCTGGGCGCTGCGCCACTCCTGCATCGCCGCGCGCTCCGAGAGGATCACGCGGTTGCGGCGGCGGTTGATCTCGATGACTTTGACACGGAGCTGGCGGCCGGCCATCGCCGCGAGCGAGTTTTCGCTGACCTCGCCGTCCGGGTGCTCCGGCCGCACGCCGACGACCTGCGAAAGCGGCACGAAGGCGTTTACGCCCTCGACGTTGACGAGCAGACCGCCCTTGTTGTAGCCGGTGACTTCGGCCTCGAAGCTTTCGCCCTCTTCGAACCGCTGCTGGAGCACACGCCAGCCCCGCTCGCCGCGGGCACGGTCGAGCGAAAGCAACACCTGACCCTCCGGCGTCTCCGGCTGGAGGACGTAGGCCAGGACGGTGTCTCCGACCTTGATCCGGGACATGGGCTCAGCGCCGAGCGAGTGCATCTCGTTCGGCGGGATGATGCCCTCGGACTTCGAGCCGAAGTCCACGAGCACGCCGTCGCGGAGCAAGCCCATGACCCGGCCTTCGACCACGTCTCCACGGCGCAGCGTCCGGAAGTCAAGGCTTTCATCCTGGAGCAGCGACTCCATGTCCTGGAAGCGGTCCTCGTCGGTCAATCCAGGACTCCTTCACACGACGTTCGTTCTTCGTTGGTCTATTTCAATCCTCACCTGGCGATCAGGCCGGGTGCGACATGGCCGGTAAGCGGCCACATGCGCTGAGGCGGTGAACCCTCCGTCCGTCGGTCAACATGCACAGGGGACAGTGATCCACACTCTGGATTATAGCACCGGCGCAAGGGGCAGTAGAAGCAAAGGCGACGCGGCCGCGGCGGCCACACGCCGTGGCGGGCGAGCTTTCACCAGATCGTTGCAAGCGCTCCACGGTGAACGCTGAGATCGCGCTGGCCGGCGAGCAGGGGTGTGCGCGCACGGGGTCCGGCAAGCTGTCGCCGGACCCCGTGAAGCATCTTCTGTATCCGCTATGCCAGCGGCGCTGATCGTTCCGCCGGCCGCCAGGTGGAGCCGAGGAGATTCGAACTCCTGACCTCCGCCGTGCAAAGGCGGCGCTCTCCCAGCTAAGCTACGGCCCCGAAGCGCCCGTGCGGGCGCGGTGCATACTGTGGTACGACGCCGGACTCTGCGGGCCGGCGAAGGTGGGCCATTCTGGACTCGAACCAGAGACCTCGGTCTTATCAGGACCGCGCTCTAACCAGCTGAGCTAATGGCCCCCGCGGCGCCTTGCGCACCTGAAGAGCAGCAGGAAGGGGTGCGGGGTGGCCTGGTGCGTGGTGGAGATGGGGCTTGGAGTGCCACTGGCTTCCCGCGGCACTGCCACGCGGGGTGGGCCATCTGCCCTGC
>Ga0207416_1001967_pt1 | contig 24241 bp, 22 predicted proteins | sample PaiPotPPM11metaG_FD_184107 | JGI IMG/M metagenome (GOLD analysis project Ga0207416, IMG submission 184107) | Iron sulfur acid spring bacterial and archeal communities from Banff, Canada, to study Microbial Dark Matter (Phase II) - Paint Pots PPM... ... | reverse complement strand
GATGCCGGGGCCGCCGATCGCCATCGCGGCCCCGGCATCCCCGTTTCCAGCAGCATTCCCCTATCTAAACCGTATCGAGGTTCACACCGCTGCGAGCCAGGTTGGAGGGCTACAGGAGCAAGGTCGTGCCGACGCTATTGGCGATATAGGCATCCGGCAGCGCCGCGGCAATCTGCTGGGTGGCAGCCCAGCCGGTGCAGTGACCCGGCATGACGTAGCGCGGGTTGATCGCCAGCAAGGCCGCCACGGTCGCCGGGATCCGCGGCTCGAACAGCGCGCCGGTGAGGTGGAAACCGCCCACCACCGCGTGTATAGCCGTGACCCCCGTCAGCGCTTGGGCATGGCGGATGACGTTGATAATGCCGGAATGGCCACAGCCCGTCACGATCACCAGCCCCTTGTCCCGGACGTGGACGATGGCGCACTGGTCGTCGTGGATCAGGGGATCGGGCTCCCAGGCGCCCGCGCGCCGGGCCTGGTGGATGGGGAAGCCCGTCTCGAAAGGTGTCGTGCGCGCCACTTCACCGGAGATGAGCACCATGCCGTCGACCAGCAGAGAGGGGCCAACCTCCTCCATCACCTCAATGCCCTCTCGCCGCAGGTCGGACTTCCGGGGCGGGGGCAGGGCCAGCGTGGTCCCATCCGGCAGCACCACGCGGCGCTCCAGATAGGCGTCGGGATGCAGCACCAGCGGCAGCTTGCGCGGGCCCAGCCGGTCGATCAAGCCGGGCAACCCCATGGCGTGATCGGCATGCCCATGACTGAGGACGATGGCCTGCAGCTCCTGCGCCTTGATCTCCATCGCATCCATGTTGTACAGGAGGCCGGCGCGGCTGAGGCCCGTGTCGAAGAGGACTGTGCCCCACTTGCCTTCGCGGCGGACCTCAATGAGCGCGGAGAAGCCATGCTCGGCGATGGGCAGCGGTCGATCGAACGGGTTCGGCCCCAGCGGGAAGCGGCGGGCCACGTCCGATCCCGCCATCAGTAGGTCGACGGCGTTGTCAGTGACGAGCGTGACCCGGACAGCATCTACCGCGGGCAGGGCAATAACAGCAGCAGACATGCTCGGCTCCTCACGATGTCGCGGCAGCCAGGCTGACCGCGCGTGCAGCGACCACCGGCGCCCCTGCCGCGTCATTGAGCTCCCGCCAGGCCGCCGCCATCGCCGGCTCACTGTCGCCGGCAACGCGTGGCAACAGTTCATCGCCAAGCCGGCCGGCCAGCGCAATCGCCTTACTGGTCGAAGTGTCGACGAGGTGGCGCAGCAGCGCGATGGCGCCTGCCCGGTCACCGCGATCCAGCAACTGCTCCGCTCTCCCCTCGGTTTCATGCGCGTCCCGACGGAACTGTCTCTCGAGGGCTGCCAGCGACTCGCGAGCTTCCGGCGCCAGCACAGGCGCCTGGGCAATGATACGCTGCAGCCGCTCGAACACCCACCAGGGAGCAGTCACGTCATAGGTAGCGCCGCCGCGATCCAGCTCGCCTGGCAGCCCGACCGCGAAGGGATAGACGGGACGGAACACGCTCAGGCAAGGGGAGCCAAAGGCAGTCCAGACCGTCGCCGCCAGCTCGCGGGGGCGGTCCGGTCGGAGGTGGGCGACCAGTGAAGCCGCCGTCTCGCCAGTCGAGCCGGGCTTGACGTGCATGCAGATGGACGGCAGCTCGCTCGCTCCCCGCGGCAGGTCACTGCCGTACGACGCGTGGTCACGCAGCAGCGCCTGCATGTCCTCGACGCCGATCCCTTGCCGGTGCCCAGCGAGCACGTCCCGCGCCCGTAGCAGGCGGTAGCGGCGGGGACGCAGGTCTGCCACGGGATCCTGATAGGCCGCCGCGAAGTTGAATGGGTCGCCAGCCCACCCTTGCTGCCGGGCATGCTCTACCAGGCCGGGCGACGCGGCATCCCATCGCTGCTCAATCGTCAGCAGGTTGGAGATGGCGGCGCGGTCGTGGACGCGCTGCGCGGCCCAGCGCCGGCCGGCCGCCTCCAGCACCCAGGCACACGTCGGATCGGCCACGATGAAGGAATTGTGGTACGTTCCATAGGAACCGACTCGACAGTTACCACCCTGGCCGTGGCGCTCGATCAACGCGCCCATCACCTGCACCGCCTCGTCGGCGGTGCGCGCTCGCTCCAGCCCCAGGCGCACCAGGTCCATACCGATCAGCGCCGGCTGCTCCTCGTAGGGCTCGCGCGTCTGGACGGCCTCGTTGCCAACAGCGACACCCCACTCGTTGACCCCCATCTCGAAGCCCCACAGCCAGTAGGGTCGCGAGCCGATGAGCTCCCAGGTCTCGACAACCTGAGGCAGCTCGAGATACTGGCAGCGCGCGACCGAGCCGGAGGGATGCTGCCGGCGCGGCACGTGGCAGAGCGGCTGACACTCGTTGGCGTGCCGGTCGCTGTTCTTGGCGAAGATCACCGAGCCGTCGAGCGTGGCCGTGCCCGCGGCCACCGAAGTATCGCAGGAGAGCAGGTAGCCCATGTGGCATCTCCTCGGGAAGTAGCGCACTGAGAAGCCGGTGTGCTCGGCGTACTGTAGCACGGTCAGGTTGTGATGTCGTGCCACAGCTGGGCAGGGACGAACCGGGACAGATGACCGACGTTCGTCGTGGCAACAACGACGTCATGCCCCTCCTCAATCAGCAGGCGGGCGCTGGCGGCCAGGATCACGTCGCCGTCGAGCGCCTGCCGATCCGCGGTTGGCACGCCCTGTCGCCGGGCCTCGGCCCATAAGGAAGCCGCCTCCCGCAGGACAGGCGTCGTGACCTGCACGTAATCAAGCGTGGCCTGGAGCGCGTTGAGGGCATTGAGGCTGGTCGGCAACCGCGCGAGCAGGAGCTCGCGCCGTACCTCGTAGTCGGCAATTTCCGGGATTCCTAATACGACAACGAGACTTGTGATAGCGTAGGCGGACGATGGACTGGGGAGGGAGGGGGCGATGGCGGCAGCGTACTCGGAAGCGATCGACCTCCTACCTGAGTTGCCGCGGTTGCTGCTCAGTGTGGCGGACGTGGCGGCGATGGCGGAGGAGTTGACGGCCTACCACGGTCACTTCGCGCCGCTGTTCCAGCGCAGCGAACAGCGGCAGTGGGCTGCGGTCTATCTGCGTGGACTGCTGACGGCCGATGTCCCCCGCAAGAACTCCGAAGCGATGGCCCTGCGCCTCTTGGGGGCCGGCGAGGGAGCCGAGGCGCGGGTGCGCGCCCTGCAGCAGTTCATCGGCGAGGGCGGCTGGGATGACGACGCGATCCTGGCGGAGCATCGGCGGCTCGTTGGCCAGAGCCTGGGCGAGGACGATGGCGTGCTGATCGTGGACGAGAGCGCCATCCCCAAGCGCGGCGATCACTCCGCAGGCGCGGCGCGGCAGTGGTGCGGCGCCCTCGGCAAGCAGGAGAATTGCCAGGTCGGCGTCTTCCTGGGCTACGCAAGTCGCACAGGATACACACTCCTCGACCGCAGGCTCTATCTCCCGAAGGAATGGTTTGCGGTTGATCACCGCGAGCGGTGGGAAGCCTGCCGCATCCCGGACGACACGCCACTGGCGAGCAAGGCGGACCTCGCCGGCCAGATGCTGGAAGCCGCCGTGGGGGGCGGGCCGCGCGCGCGATGGCTGACGTGCGATGAGTGGTACGGAAGGGACCCAGGCTTTCTGGACCGGGTCGCCGGCTTGGGGCTCGACTATCTGGCGGAGGTCTCCAAGCACACCATGATCTGGCCGCTGATCGAGCCGGCCGATGGCGTGACGCCACGACCGTCGCCGCAGACCTGGCTTCCACCGCGCAACGCCTCCGGTCGAGGGCGCACGCCGGTACGGGTGCGCCGACACCCGGACAGCGCAGCCCCGCTGCGCGTTGATGCGCTCGCCGCGCAGCTTCCCGCCACTGCCTGGCGACGCTTTCGGGTGCTGGAAGGGGCACGAGGCCCGCTGGTGGCGGACTTCGCCGCCCTGCGTGCCGTGGTCGTGCGCGAGGGGTTGCCCGGGCCCGAGGTCTGGCTCCTCCTGCGCCGTCCCCTCCCCAACGCGGAGGACCAGCCGGAACTCAAGTACTTCCTCTCCAACGCACCAGCCGCCATCCCGTCGACAGCGTTGGTGCGGGTGAGCGGCATGCGCTGGCCGATCGAGACCTGCTTCGAGGAAGGCAAAGGGGAAGCGGGGCTCGACCACTACGAACTGCGCTTCTGGCGAGGCTGGCATCACCACATGACGATGGTGATCCTGGCCCACCATTTCCTGGTGCGGCTCCAGCCGTTGCTGGAGCCGAGAGGGGGGGCGCCAAAAGCAACCAGGCGAGCATCGATGCGTGGAACCGGTGGTCTGTCTGGACGGGGTGCCCCTCGCCGCCTTGTCTCGCGCGCTGCCACCGCAGTGGCCTCGCCTGCCAACCCTCCCGCAGGTGCGGCTGCGCCTGTGTGCGGCCTTGCCGCTGCCGGTCCTCACCGTGGCCTTCGCGCTGGCGCTGGTCGGCTACTGGCAGCGCCACAATCTCACCGCCTATGGCGCGCATCGCAAGTGAACGCTCCAACGGCTGCGCCAACAAGCCCCGTGAACCAAGTCTCGTTGTCGTATTAGCAAACAATGGTGTATCCTGCGCGCGGCGCCCGAGATCGCGCGCACGCGATTCCATCGGTAGTAGCTGGGCCGCCGCACCTCGCGTGCCCCGCCCTTACCGCCGGATTCATCCCGGCCGCCCAGTTTCCCTTCCGCCGGCGGTCTATTGCAGTGAGAGAGTGCGGTGGGAGAATGTCGCGTGCCCGCGGACCTGACAGAACGAGCTCGGACCGGGGACGAGGACGCGTTTCGCGAACTCACCGAGCCGTACCGCAATGAACTGCAGTTGCACTGCTATCGGATGCTCGGCTCCTTCCACGATGCGGAGGATGCGCTTCAAGAAACGCTGCTCGCGGCCTGGCGAGCCTTGCCGTCGTTTGAAGGCCGGTCATCGCTGCGCACCTGGCTGTATCGGGTGGCCACCAGCCGCTGCCTAAACATGCGGCGATCGAGCGGCCGGCGAATCCCAGCCGAAGTGCGCATCTCCGAGCCCGATCTGCCGCCCCCGACGCGAACGGGTGAGGTCCTGTGGATCGAGCCATATCCCGATACCCTGCTGGAAACCCTGGCCGACAGCGCGCCCGGACCGGAGGCGCGGTACGAGACACGAGAGGCCATATCCCTCGCGTTCATAACGGCGCTGCAGTCGCTGCCGCCGCGCCAACTGGCCGTCGAGATCCTTCGCGACGTGCTCGGCTACCACGCCAAGGAGGTGGCGGACATACTCGATACGACCGAAGAATCCGTTACGAGCGCCCTTAAACGTGCGCGGGCGACCCTCCAAGTGAGCGTACCCGCCGAGCCGTCGCCCCTGCCGCGATCCGCCGCCGAGCGGGATTTGCTCGAGCGCTTCACGCGCGCCTTTGAATCCGACGACGTGGAAGCCGTCGTCAGCTTGCTCACGGAGGACGTCTGCTGTGCCATGCCGCCACTGCCATTTGAGTGGCTGGGCCAAGACGCGGCGCGACAGTGTCTCATCGCCATGCAGATTCCAGGACGGCGCCTCGTCGCCACGCGCGCGAACACCCAGCCGGCGTTTGGGTTGTACTTACCGGACCCGCGCAGCAATGTGCTGCATGCCATGGGGCTGCTGGTGCTCAGCCTACGAGGAAACCACATCTCGGCGATCACATATTTCGAGACCATCGTGCTTGCGCACTTCAGGCTTCCTCGCACCTTGCGGCCACGGGACCGCGGCGCCAGCTAGCGCGTACCAGGCCAGCACGCCCACTTTGGCGCCCTGGCGGTGTCAATACCAGTGACAGCTGCGTTCACGCCGCTGATCACGTCCCGCTAGCCAGGAACCATGTCCCTGGCTAGCGGGAAGAAGTATCAACACGGGGAGTATCAGACAGTTGGTAATCGAACGAGTTAAGGACACCGAGCTGGCGGATCAGATCGCACAGCTCAACGTTGGCTTGAGGGAGCGCATCGCGGAGGCTCAGCTGCAGGGTTTCGCGCAGGCGATCCGGGAGCTCGTGGGCAGCGATGTCGCCAAGCGCGCGGTGACGACCGGCATGCGGGCGCCCGACTTCTCCTTACCGGATCAGACGGGCCGGACGGTGTCGCTATCGACAGTCCTGCAGCGCGGGCCGGCCTTGGTCGTGTTCTACCGCGGCGAGTGGTGTCCTTACTGTGACCTCACGTTGCGCGCCTACCAGCGCAGCTTGCCCGACATCACGCGACTTGGCGCTTCGCTGCTGGCGATATCGCCGCAGACGCCGGACAGCTCCCTGTCGACTGCGGAGAAGAAGCACCTCAGCTTTTTCGTGCTGAGCGACGTGGGCAACGTCGTAGCCCGTCAATACGGCCTCGTGTTCGTGGTTCCAGAGCTGGCGCGCCATCCAGGCATCCCCGCGGCGAACGGCGACGAGTCGTGGGAACTACCCATCCCCGGCAGCTACGTCATCGGGCAAGACGGGGACGTGAAACTTGCGTTCGTCGATCCTGATTGGACACGCCGGCTCGAGCCGGCAGCCATCCTGAAGACCCTCGAAGACCTCAGGACCGCATAAGCAGGCTGGGCCGGACCTCGACCGGCTCAGGAAGCGGCGGGCTCATCTCCAACCTCGTTCCACGCGCCCAGCTGAGCGCCACGACGGCGAAGGCAAGCGCTGCAGCGAGGAGCAGGCTGTCGGAAAGGCGGTGACGATCGATTGGGGTCCGCCCGACGGCGTCATGCAGACGGTGAAAGTCGCGCCGGCGCGGGCGATGGCAGATGCCACAAAAACACAGGAGTAAAGAACCATGGCTCAATTAACAGGCAAAGTTGCAGTTGTCACCGGCGCTTCCCTAAGGCGAGAGGGAAAGCCATGAAATTCAAGCCAGGAGACAGGCTGCCGGCGACGGTGATGGAAGCCGTGACCGGGGAGGCCATAAACCTCCCCGATGCAAAGCGCCCTGTCCATCTGCAATTCCGGCGCTTCGTTGATTGCCCGATTTGCAACACGCATATCGCCGAATTCAGGAAGCGCGCGAGAGAGATCGAAGCTGCCGGCATCAAGGAAGTGATCGTGTTTCATTCCTCGCCGAAATCAATCCGCTCGTACCAGAAGGACGTCCCGTTCTTGATGGTCGGCGATCCGAAGAGAGCGTTTTACAAGGACTTCGGGGTCGAAACCTCGCTCGGCTTCATAAGCTTCAAGGCCCTGGGGGCCGCGATTCGCGGTATGGCGCACGGTCATTTCGGCCTGCGGCTTGCCGGGGGCCCCTTGGGGCTGCCGGCCGACTTCCTGATCGCGCCGTCCGGACGGATCAACGCGGTGAAATACGGCGCCGACGCCTACGACCAGTGGTCCGCCGATGAGCTACTCACCCTCGCGAAGGGCGTCGCCGCCCAAGCCCTTTGAAGGAAAACACCATGTCGCCGCGCCCATCTGGATGACCTACAAACAGGCGCCAGGGTTGACGTGATGCTGTTGGCGTAGACGGCGAGCGAGCCGTGCTCGCCCTTCCGCACTTGCGCGCACAAACAGGTAGCGCAGGCCCGTCGCGGCGACGCGGTCGAGGAAGGAGCTATCCCGCCCGTACCACTCGTCGCACGCCAGCCGGCGCGCCCGCGGCCCGCCCCGCACGGCGTTGTCCACCCTCCGGCCGGCCATCTCTCGTTGTCGTACTAAACGACTCCCTTCCCGGAGGCGGTCGCGCACCCACGACCTCAGCGCGGGTGCGGGCCGGGAGCGAGCCAGCATGCCCAGGGGCCCACTGTCCAGGAGGATTATCCTACTCATCAACAAACAAAGGACGCGCCCCGACCGCTCGGCGCGACTCGTACAGCGCCCGGCGTAAGGTCTGCCACGCCGCCTCATCGGCCTGGGGATCGCTGCGCTCTCCGAGTGCCCACAACCGTTCGAGCGCTGCTAATTGATCGTCCGCTCCGAGCACAATGCTGACGCGCTCCCCTACCGAGGTATTTCGTTCCGGTTCTATCGCGCCCTCCGTTGCACCTGCATGATACGCCGATAGTTCTGAGCCGTATGCTACCCTCATTATGGATGGCCACGGCGTGACAGGGAAGGGCATGCAATACCGGATACTGGGCCGGACCGGCTTGCGAGTCTCGGAGTTGGGCGTCGGTGGGGCCCAGATCGGCCTGAAGAACTATATGGCCCCCTGGGACCCCTTTACGGAAGCGTCGGCGCAGCAGATCGAGCGGATGCTGGATCGCGCCCTGGATCTCGGCTACAACTACGTCGACACCGCGCCCGGCTACGGCGCCGGCCGCGGCGAGGAGATCATCGGCCGCGTGGCTCGTCGCCGCCGGGGCGACTTCTACCTGGCTACCAAGACATCCGCCGGCACATGGGCTAAAGGCAAGGCCGAGGTGAAGGCAGAGGCGGAGGCTAGCCTGCGCCGTCTGCAGACCGACCACGTTGACGTGCTGCAGTTCCACGGCGGCGACTACACGCCGGAGCAGGTCGACCACCTGCTGCAAGGCGGCCCCGCCGACGCCTATCGCGAACTGCGGGAGGAAGGGAAGGTACGCTTCCTCGGCATCACCGCCGAGGAGCCGGTCACCCTGCGTCCCCTCATCGTCAGTGGTCTGTTCGATGTCATCCAGATCCGCTTCAACGTCCTCTACCAGAACGCCTATCACAACTTGCTGCCGGAGGCCGTAGCCGCCGGCCTCGGCGTCGTGATCATGCGCCCGGCCACGAGCGGTCAGCTCTCTAAGCTACTCCGCACTGCCTGTCCAGAGCTGGCCGACCGCTACGACCTGCACGCATTCGCGCTCAACTTTGTCCTCTCCGCTCCTCAGGTTTCGGTAGCGATCGTGGGCACGCGCACCGTCGCGGAGGTGGAAGCCAACAATCGCCTCTCTGACGACACAGCCCGCCGGCTCGATCAGGACTGGCTACACCAGCGGTACGTGTAGGTGGCCGGGGACCCCTCCTCACCCTCCCCGCCGCGGGGAGGGGCTGCCCGTGACTTTGTGGCTCCTGCTCGGCGCCACTTAACGTGAACGCGGCTTTTCGGCATGGAATCCAGAGTTGCTCGCGGCAGCCGTCGTCGCCGGCCATCGTCAGTGACAGTGGACGATCCGACCTTGCACCGTTCCCTCCGTCGCCGCCCCCTCCCGGCGGCGGGGAGGGTGAGGAGGGGTCACCCCGCCGCCCCGAATGTCTGCCACGCCTGCCGGCGCTGCTCGTACGCGCCAATGTCCGCCGCGTGCTGCAGGGTGAGGCCGATGTCGTCGAGGCCGCGCAGCAAGCAGTCGCGGCGGAAGGGGTCGATGTGGAAGCCGGCGGAGAATCCCTGCTCATCCGTCACCTGCTCCGACTCTAGATCAACAGTGAGTCGAAAGCCCGGTGTGCGCTGCGCTCGGGCCAGCAGCTCATTTACCTTCGCGTCGGGCAGGGTCACCAGGAGGATGCCGTTCTTCGCGCAGTTGTTGCTGAAGATATCGGCGAACGAAGGCGCGATCAGCGCGCGGAAGCCGTAGTCGAGCAACGCCCAGGGGGCGTGCTCGCGCGAGGAGCCGCAGCCAAAGTTGCGCCCGGCCACCAGGATGCTGGCCCCAGCGCAGGCCGGCTGGTTCAGCTCGAAGGCGGGGTTGGGCTGGCCGTTGTCGAGGAAGCGCCAGTCGAAGAAGAGGAACTGGCCGAAGCCGCTGCGCTCGATGCGCTTGAGGAACTGCTTGGGGATGATCTGGTCAGTATCGACATTGACCCGGTCGAGCGGCGCGACCACGCCGGTGTGGCGAACAAAGGGTTCCATCGGTCCTACTCCTCAAACTGCCAGTGGCGCACGTCGGTCAGGTGGCCGGTAATGGCCGCGGCGGCCGCCATGGCCGGGCTGACCAGGTGGGTGCGCCCGCCCTTGCCCTGGCGTCCCTCAAAGTTGCGGTTGGAGGTGGCGGCGCAGCGCTGCCCCGGGGCCAGGATGTCGGGGTTCATCCCCAGGCACATCGAGCAGCCGGCGTCGCGCCAGTCGAAGCCGGCCGCCGAGAAGACACGATCGAGCCCCTCAGCCTCCGCCTGCGCCTTCACCTGCATCGAGCCGGGCACTACCATGGCGGACACGCCGGAATGCACACGCTTGCCGCGGACGACGCGAGCTGCCGCGCGCAGGTCTTCGATGCGAGCGTTAGTACAGGAGCCGATGAAGACGCGGTCGAGCCGGATCTCCTGCATGGGCGTGCCCGGACGCAAGGCCATGTACTCCAGCGCCCGCTCCGCCGAGCGCCGGTCGGCCTCCGCGTCGAAGCCGACCGGGTCCGGCACCGACCCGGTAATGGGAACTACCTGCCCGGGGTTGGTGCCCCAGGTGACATACGGGGTGAGCTCGCTTCCGTTCAGCACGACGGTACGGTCGTAGACCGCGCCGGCGTCGCTGCGCAAGGCTTCCCAGTCGCGGACGGCGGCATCGAAGGCCGCGCCCTGGGGCGACCGTGGGCGGTCGCGCAGGTAGGCGAAGGTCTTCTCGTCCGGCGCGACCATGCCGGCGCGGCCACCCGCCTCGATGGTCATATTACACACGGTCATGCGCCCCTCCATGGAGAGGGAACGGATCACCGGGCCGGTGAACTCGACGGCGTAGCCGGTGGCGCCATCGATCCCGATGCGACCGATGATCGCCAGGATGACGTCCTTGGCCGTCACACCGGGCGGGAGCTGCCCGTCGACCCGAATCTCCATGGTCTTCGGCCGCGACTGCTGCAGGCATTGCGTCGCCAGCACGTGCTCGACCTCGGAGGTGCCGATGCCGAAGGCCAGTGCCCCGAAGGCGCCGTGCGTGGAGGTGTGGCTGTCACCGCAGACGATGGTGAGACCCGGCCGCGTGAGGCCGAGCTCGGGACCGATCACGTGGACGATGCCCTGGTGCGCGCTGCGCAGGTCGTGCAGCTCGATGCCGAACTCGCGGCAGTTGCGGTCGAGGGTCTCGACTTGCTGGCGGGAGATCGGGTCGGCAATGGGGAGTAAGCGGTCGCGCGTCGGCACGTTGTGGTCGACCGTGGCGATGGTCTGCTCTGGGCGGCGGACTGGGCGCCCGGTGAGCCGGAGGCCCTCGAACGCCTGCGGCGAGGTGACCTCGTGGACGAGATGCAGGTCGATGTACAGGATGGCCGGCTCGCCGGGCGCCTCGCGGACGACGTGCGAGTCCCAGATCTTGTCAAACATAGTCTTGCCGGGCATGGGCTCTCCTCTCTTCTGGCAACAGGCTACCCATCCGCTGCCCAGTTGTCTATGCTATCAGTGGCATCGTCTTCATAACGGATTGGAATGGCTCGTGGAGCTGCGGCAGTTGCGCTACCTGCAGGCCATCGCGCGTGGTGGCAGCTTCACCAGCGCGGCCGACGCGGAACAGGTGGCGCAGCCGGCGGTCAGCAAGCAGATCCAACGACTAGAACGCGAGCTCGGCGTCGTGTTGTTCGACCGCCGGAGCCGCGGCGCAACCCTCACCGAGGAGGGCGCCGTAGCGGCCCGCTATGCCGACCGCGTGCTCGGGGCACTGGAGGATCTGCGAGCCGAGCTGGCCGATCGGGCGACGCTGCTGCGTGGCAGCCTCCGGCTGTGCGCCACCGAGACCGTGATGGACTACCTGGTACCGACCGCGCTGGCAGCGCTGCACCGCCGCTACCCCGGGCTCGAGGTGTCGGCGGAGATGCTCGGCACGGACGACGCTGTGGCGTTGCTGCTGGACCGGCAGATCGACGTGGCCATCGTCACCCTACCGCTCAGGCACCCGGACCTGGTGATCGAGCAGCTCTTTTCCGAGGACATTGTCCTCCTGGCGCCGGCCGGCGACCCGCTGGCCGGCCGGGATACAGTCGCGTTCGCCGAGCTGGCCGGGCGCGAGCTGCTCCTCTCCATGCCCGGCCATGGCCTGCGCTCGTCCGTCGAAGCGGCCTGCCGCCGCGCCGGATTTTCGCCGCGAGCGGCGCTGGAGCTGCGCAGCCAGGAAGCGCTCATCCGCCTGGTCGAGCAAGACGCCGGATTGGCCTTCGCGCCGCGCCTGTGCGTGCAGCGACCGCGCCCGGGAGTACACGCCTGCAAGCTGACACAGCCGACCTTGCGCCGGGCCATCGGGTGGGCCCAGCTGCGCGACCGCCATCTGCCCCGAGCCGTGGCGGAACTGGTGAGGGAGCTGGGCGACGCGGTCAAAGCGCTCGGGTGAAAAAAGAGACCGACCGATCGAGTCGTCAGTCAGAAGCCGGCCGGGACGCGTTAGGCGGTCGCAAGGCGACTGAGCGTGGCCGCCTTGCCGCCGACGAGTTCGACGTCTGCCATGGTGCGTGGCCAGCCGGCACGGCAAGGAGCGGGCGACCGGGAGGTGGGCCTGTGGCCATGTAAGAGGCGTGCAATATTCGGCTGCTACACTCCGGTCCAGCTTGGCGGCCGCGCGAGATATTCGGCGGCGTCGCCTGGTAGTTGTGCCAAGGCGCAGTCAGCGGAGGAGGAATGGTGCAGATCTCGTCCAAGGGAGCGACAGTCTCCGACCTAGATTCAAGGCGGCTGCCGGCGGCGCGCGCTGCCGCGCTGGCCCTGGGCGGGATCGTCACAATCGCGGCGTTAGCTTACGTCAAGTGGGTGCCGCTCGCGCACAAAGCAGCGGCAGCGCTGGCCAAGCACAGCTACAGCGCCACGTCGATCCTCACCGGCGGCGCTAGGCTCCCGCCGGCGCCCTCCTGGCAGGCAGCTTGGAGTTTCGCCCAGAGCTACTATGGCGCCGTCTGGACGGCAGTTCTCGCCGGCATCGTCATCGCCGGCGCGGTCCAAGCGCTGGCGCCACAACGCTTCCTTCAGCGTTTCCTCGCCGATTCCTCCTTGAAGGCGGTGGTGCTCGCGACAGCGGGTGCGCTGCCGGCGATGTTTTGAACGTGCTGCGCTACCCCACTGGCAGTGGGGCTGCGCCAGCGCCGGGTGGCGCTGGCTCCGGCGTTGGCCTTCGTCATGGCGGCGCCATCGCTCAATGTGGCAACCATCACCTTCATCGGCGTCGCGCTGGGCTGGCGGTTCGCCGTGCTGCGCGTGGCAGCGGCGATCATCGGCGTCGTCGGGCTGAGCCTTCTGGCCGCCCGTGTCGCCGGCAAGCAATCGACCAAGTTGGACGTAGCGCTGGACGTGGAGCCTGGCGCCGAGGCGAGCAGCCGAACTGGGGTGGCCGGTTGGCTCGCACGCTGGCTATTGGCGTGTCTCAAGCTGGCGGCGGTGCTGATTCCGGTCTACGTCGTGATGGTGCTGGTGATCGGCTTTGCACGCGCCTGGCTCTTCCCCATCGCCGGAGCGGCGGGTTGGGGAAACGGCATCGTAGCGCTCATACTCATCGCTCTGGCCGGAACGCTGTTCGTGATCCCAACGGCCGGCGAGGTCGCCATCGTCCAGGCGCTCCTGGCGGTAGGGTTGGCCATCGGTCCGGCGGCAGCACTGCTCATCACTTTGCCGATTATCAGCCTGCCCTCGCTATCCATGCTGCGCACCGCTGCGCCGACGCGCGCCTTGCTGGCCATCGCCGGCGGCGTCTGGGCGCTGGGCATCGTGGCCGGACTGCTGGCAATGCTGCTACTCTGAGCGCTGTCGTGGTCCCGCCGCTGGTGGCGGACCCTCACCCCCGGCCCCTCTCCCGCTCGGCGGGCGAGGGGTGCTGCCACGGCCAGGATCTCGGCCATTCCTGGCAGCCATAGTTCGTGCTGCCGCGAAGGACACCGGTCGTCACCGCTCAAGCTCCCCTCGCCCGCCGAGCGGGAGAGGGGCCGGGGGTGAGGGTCCGCCACCGCATTCGCCGGGCGCTCCGCCGAGCTTGCCGCGCGAATCATGAACACTCGTTCAGGGGTGTGCCGCGAGCGTCCCCAGTCGCCGCTGCATCGCCTCGAAGAACTGATTCATCAGGTGTTTGGCGGTGGGCACAACGAGCCGACTCCCAACGGAGAGCACTGGCCCGCCGACTTGGGCATCGCCATCCACGCGGACGACCGTGGCGATCGGGTGATCCGCCGGCCCATCGGGCTCGAGCGTGATGTGTCCCACGCCTTTCACGAAGCCGGGCCGCCCGCTGCCTTCGATCTGCAAGTCGTAGCTACGCGGAGGGATCTGGTTGCTCAGGCTGACCTTGCCGTCGTAGGCGCCTTTGAATACCGCGATGCCGATGCTCAAGGTGGCGTTGTACTGACCATCGCCCAACGGCTCGAGCTTCTGACAGCCGGGAATCGCCGCGGCCAGCGCCGCCGGGTCTAACAGCAGCGCCCAGACCTGTTCCGGCGGCGCGCCAAATCGGTAGCTTCCCACGATCTTCATAGCTGTCAGGTATCAGCTATCAGCTATCAGCGGGAACGCGCCACTGTTGTGTTCGTGGCCCATGCTGGATAGCTCCTCTCCAACTGCTGACCTGCTGATGGCTGGTGCCTGATAGCTGATAGCTAGAGCAACGCTCGACGGAGCGCGCGCTGCGTCAGCACCTGGACCAGGTGGGCTCGGTAGGCGGAGGAAGCCTGCAGGTCGCTCAGGCAATCGAGGCCATCAGCGGCATGGGCAGCAGCAGCGGCAATGGCCTCGGCGGAGATTGGCTTGCCTGCGAGTGCCGCCTCGGCGGCAGTTGCGCGCGACGGCTTGCCGGCAGCGCCAGTGACGCCGACCGCGACAGTGCTCACCGTACCGCCGGCCGTCTCCACAGCGACGGCGACCCCGACGACGGCGTAGCCGGAGGCTCGGTTGCGCGCCTTTTCATAGGCGGCTCGGCGACCAGGATTGGGGATGCGGATCTCTGTGAGCACCTCATCCGGTGCCAGCGCCGTCGTCAAGATGTCTAGGAAGAAGTCGCGCGCCGCGATACTGCGCTGTCCACCGGGCCCAAACGCCGTCAGCGTGGCATCAAGGGCGAGCGCCGCGGCCGGCCAGTCACCGGCCGGGTCGGCGTGGGCGAGGCTCCCACCAATCGTGCCGCGATGGCGCACCTGGACATCGCCGATGTGCGGCGCGACCTCCGCCAGGAGCGGGCAGCGCTGACGCACCAGCTCCGAATGCTCGATGGCGCTGTGCGTCGTCGTCGCGCCGATGACCAGGGTGTCGCCATCCATCCGGATGCCGGCAAGCTCGGGCACGCGGCCGACATCGATCAGTACCGGCGGCTGCGCCAGGCGCAGCTTCATGGCCGGCAGGAGAGAATGCCCACCGGCAAGGATCTTGGCATCCTCGCCATGCTCCGCGAGCAGCCGAACGGCCTCGTCGAGCGAGCGCGGAGCGAAATAGTCAAAGGCGGCCGGGTACATCTCTCTACCTTCCTATTTTCCGCCGGCTCGCTGGATCGCCTGCCAGACCTTTTCCGCTTTCAGCGGCATGTCCAGGTGCTTGATCCCGAGCGGCGCCAGAGCATCCATGACGGCATTGACCACCGCCGCGCTGGAGGCGATCGTGCCGGCCTCACCGATCCCCTTGACCCCCAGCGGGTTGTGCGGGGAGGGCGTCTCGGTGCGCCCCAGCTCGTAACGCGGCAGGTCCGACGCCTTCGGGATGGCGTAGTCCATCATCGTGCCGGTCAGCAGTTGCCCATTCTCGTCGTAGACCGCCTCCTCGTAGAGCGCCTGGGCGATGCCCTGGGCGATGCCGCCGTGGAGCTGGCCGTCCACCAGCATCGGGTTGATGACCTTGCCGCAGTCGTCCACCCCGACGTAGCGCTTGATCTCCACCTCGCCGGTGTCCCGCTCGACCTCAACGATGCAGACGTGGCAGCCGAAGGGATAGACGAAGTTGGCGGGGTCGAAGAAGTGGCTCTCTTCCAGGCCCGGCGTGACCCCTTCGGGCATGCTCCAGGCCAGGTGAGCGTGCAGGGCCACCTCGGCCATTGTCTTGTTAACGCCGGTTGCTCCCTTGATCCTGAATACCCCGTCGGCGAACTCGACGTTCTGCGGCGACGTCTCCAGCATGTGCGCCGCGACCTTCTCCGCCTTCTCGCGCACCTTGCGGGCGGCCATGGATACGGCGGCGCCACCGACCGTGGCCGTGCGCGACCCATAGGTGCCCCAGCCGAACTGGACCCGATCGGTGTCGCCGTGGACGACCTCTATGTCGTCGATGGCGACGCCGAGCTCGTCGGCGGCGATCTGGGCGAAGGCCGTCTCCTCGCCCTGGCCGTGCGGGCTGGCGCCGGTAGTCACGGTCACCTTGCCGTGCGGATGGACGCGGACGATGGCGCTTTCCCACAGGCCGCCCTGGAAGCCCATGAAGCCCGCCGCCGCGGACGGCGCCAGACCGCAGACCTCCACGTAGGTGGAGAAGCCGACGCCCATGAGCCGGCCCTGCTGGCGGGCCTGCTCCTGCTCCCGACGCAGCGCCGGATAGCTCACCATCGCCAGCGCCTTGTCCAGCGTGCCGGGGTAGTTGCCGCTGTCGTAGGTCAGGCCGCCCGAGGCCACCGTGTAGGGGAACTTGTCGGTCGGGATGAAGTTCTTGCGACGGAGCTCCGCCGGGTCCATTCTCAGCTCCCCGGCCAGCAGGTCGACCAGGCGCTCGATCACGTAGGTCGCTTCCGGCCGCCCGGCGCCGCGATAAGCGTCGGTGGGCGTGTTGTTGGTCAGCACCCCGTAGACAGTAACGTCGGTGTTCGGGATGTGGTAGCAGCCGGGCACGATCAGGCCGAACAGCCAGGTTGGCACGCCCGGCGCGGCGGTGGATAGGTAGGCGCCCATGCTGGCCCATGCCTTGATGCGCAGCCCGGTGATAGTGCCGTCGCGCCGGGCGGCCAGCTCGACATCCTGGATGTGGTCGCGCCCGTGCGTGGTGGCCACGTAGTTCTCGGAGCGGTCTTCGCTCCAGCGTACCGGCCGGCCCAGGTCGCGCGCCGCCATGCAAACGAGCGCCTCACCGCCGTAGACAGGGATCTTGCTGCCGAAGCCGCCGCCCACGTCCTTGGCGATGACGCGGATCTTGTGCTCGGCGATGCCGGTGATGTTGGCCATGTGGAAGCGCAGGATGTGCGGGTTCTGGGTCGTACACCACAGCGTGAGGTCGCCGCTGCCGCCGTTGAATTCGGCCACCGCGCCGCGTGTCTCCAGGGCTGTCGGGAGAAGCCGCTGATTGAGGAGGCGCTGCTGCACCGTCACTTCGGCGTCGCGAAAGGCCGCGTCGACGTCGCCGCCGGCGAAATGCCAGGTGAAGGCCAGGTTATTGGGAATCTCCTGGTGAATCTGGGGCGCGCCGGGCTGGACCGCCTTCTCCTGGTCGACCACCGCCGGCAGCGGCTCGTAGTCCACCTGGATCAGGTCGAGGGCATCACGCGCCAGATAGCCATCCTCGGCGACGACCATGGCCACGCCCTCACCGTAGTAGCGCACGCGGTCGGAGGCCAGCGCCGGGTAGACCGGTACCTTCAGTCCGGCATTGGGGACGAGCCAGGCGCATGGCATGGTCCCGATCTTGCCCTCCAGGTCGCGCCCGGCATATACGGCTAGCACGCCCGGAGCCTTGCGAGCCGCCCCCACGTCGATTCGCGTGATCCGGGCGTGCGCGTGCGGACTGCGCAGGACAGCCATCGTCGCCATGTTCACGAGGCGCACGTCATCGGTGAAGGAGCCCTTGCCGGTGATCAACCTGGGATCCTCGCGCCGCTTGATCGCCGCGCCAAACAGCTTGGTAGGTGGGGCCATGGCCATGGTGGATTAACTCCTCTCGCTTCCATTCTGCCGCGGTCGGCGGTGCATCTAGGCTCCTACTCTCGCGGCGCGTCACGCATCTTCCCGCCGGCGTATTTGATCGCTTCAATAATGTTCTGGTAGCCGGTACAGCGGCACAGATTCCCCTCGATGGCGTGCCTGATCTGCGCCTCGCTCGGATCGGGATGGTCTCTGAGGAGCTGGATGGAGGTCATGAGCAGGCCAGGCGTGCAGAAGCCGCACTGCAGGCCATGCTTCTCCCAGAAGCCCTCCTGAACCGGATGGTACTGCCCATCCTTAGCAAGCCCCTCTACCGTGTCGACGGAGCCGCCATCGGCCTGGACGGCAAGGAGCATGCACGACTTCACCGACTGGCCGTCGAGCAGCACGGTGCAGGCGCCGCACTGCCCCGTGTCGCAGCCGACGTGGGTGCCGGTCAGGTTGAGCTTGTCGCGCAAATAATGGACGAGAAGGGTGCGGGGCTCGACCTCCAGGCCGGTCTCCCGGCCGTTGACCGTTATCGCAATACGCTGCATTTCCACGGATCACCTCCCTAGGATCGACCACAACGTCCGGATGCATTGGTAGCTCGGGCGGCAGAAAACGCGACAGGTGGCGCGTTGGGGTTTCGCTCGGCCTCCTCCCATTGACGCCTCACGCAGCACCGGAAAGCTCGTGGCCACGTGCTCGCGAATGGCGGCTCGATCGTGCGAATTGCCGCCAGTATATTCAGCAGCCCGACCGTGGTCAAGCGCGGGGTATCGCGAAGTTTACGCAGAACATCGGTCGCTGCCCGGTGAAGCTGCCAGCCCGGGTTCGTGACGCTGAACTGCTGCCGGGCCGCGTCGACCTGTTCCCGGACCTGAGAGCGCTGATTCGGGCGTGGTCGTGTCCGCTACACGGACTTGTAGTAGTCGGCGAGCTTGGCGTTCATCGTCGTCGCGGCGCTGTGCAGCGCGTCGTTGGCGGACTGCTTGCCCGTGAGCACGTCGTTCTCCATCGTGCTCACCAAAGGGTTGAGGTCGCCGGAGATCGGGCTGTCGATGGTCGCGCCGACGACGGCGCTCTTGAAGAGCGGTAGCACCTGCTGGCGGCCGAGCTTGGCGCCGACGATGCGCGGATCCTCGGCGGCAGCGATCAGCGCGGCCACGTCGGAGGAATTCTTCTGCACCAGGTACTGCCCGTCCGCCGATCCCTCGAAGGCCAGGAACTGCCAGCCGGCGCTGACATGCTTGGCGCCGGTCGGGATCGCCAGCAGCGCCCCGCCGCCGGCCTGGGCCACCGGCGGCGCGCTGCTTTCTGGACCTTGCGGCAGCGCGGCGACGCCCCACGGCAGGTCGGGGCTGAGCGTCTGGATGCCGTTGAAGAGCCAGTTGCCCCACCAGAGCAGCGCCAGTTGGCTCCGCGTGTACAGGGTTTGCGGCGGCGGTCCGGAGCTGGGGAGCGTGGTCTTGACCTTGTTGTACCAGGTGTTCCAACCGTTGTAGCCGCCCTGATACTGGGCGAAGACCTGCAGGTTCCAGTTGAGGGCGCTGATGGCGGCGGCCGTCTCGAAGGCGACCCGACGCCCTTCAGGCGACAGCACAGCGAGGCCGTCGGAGATGAAGCTCGTCAGCGACCAGCTCGTCTGGATCAGCGTCGGGACAAAGCCGAGCTGCGTGTACTGGTCGCCCTGCTGCTTGATCAGCTTGGCCGACGCATTGGTGATGTCGCTCCAGGTCGCCGGCGCCTTCTCGGGATCCAGGCCGGCCTGCTGGAAGAGCGAGCGGTTCCAGAAGAGGACGTAGCATCCCTGGTGGTGCGGCATGCCGTAGCGCTTCCCCAGGAAGCTTACAATCTGCGTGCAGACGGGCCAGAAGCCGGCCATGTCGATGTGGTCCTGAGCGAAGGATGCGTCCAGCGGCATCAAGGCTTGTTTCATCGCCAGCGTCGCCACGTCCCCCTGGTTGAGCTGCATCACGTCCGGCGGGTTGCTTCCGGCGATGGCCGCGACCAGCTTCTGGACGTTGGCGTTGGTCACCACCTCGATAGTGAAACCGGGGTGCGCCTGCTTGAACGCTGCCACCTGGTCGACCATGGCGACACCCCCGCCGGTCGTGCCCCAGCCGTGCCAGATCAGCAGGCTGCCAGTTGTAGCCGGCGCGCTACCTGCAGCACTTGGAGTGGCGGCGCTACTCGACGCCGCTGACGCGGCCGTGCTCACCGCGCTGGTGATGGTCGCGGCCGGTGTGCTCGCGGCGGGTACGCTGGCGACGCTGGAGCTCGGCGCGGCCGACAGAGACGGGGCTTGCGCCTGGGGCGCCACGCGGCCGCAGGCCACGAGCAGCCCCGGCACGGCCAACACCACGAGGCCAATCGACCGACGCACTACGCCTCGGCGCGAGATGAGGCGACCGGACCGGAACACATGACCGGACACATCCATCGCTACTCCTCTCGGTATGAGCGGAGTATACGACCCAGGCGCGAGAGAGGCCCCATTGCTTGCCGTCCGCTGCGCCCCCGGCTATGATGTCTACGGCGCACCTATTGCCTGATGGCGCCGCGCTCGACGGCTCACAGCGCAGTCGCCCTCCCAAGATGGAGCCGGAGAGAGCGATGCACGAGGTATTGCCGGCCCTGGACCGGTGGTGGGCTGCCGGCCGGCGTGCGGCGATCGCCACGGTGGCGCGCGCGCGCGGCTCGTCGCCTCGTCCGGTTGGGGCACGCATGGCGATTGCCGAGCACGGTGAATTCGCCGGCTCGATTAGCGTCGGCTGTGTCGAGGCCGATGTCTTTGACATGGCGCAGCAAGTGATCCGCGATGGCCGGCCGCGGCGGCGCCACTTCGGCATTGCCGATGACCTTGGCCTGATCGTCGGACTGTCCTGTGGCGGCGAGATCGACGTCTGGATCGAGCCGGACTGGCTGCACCGCCCGGATGAGGAAGCCGTGGCCGTGGCGCTTCGCCGTTCCCTCGCCGCTGAGGAGGGAGCGTGTCTGGCCACGCTGTTCAGCGCGGAGAGTCCGGCGCGTCATGTGTTGATCGCCGGTGATGGCACGGTAGTCGGCGGTTCGGGACACGCCGCGCTCGACGCGACGGTGGTGGCGGAAGCACGGGCATGCCTGCATAGTGGCGTCTCGGCGACAATCGAGATCAAGCGGCCCGATGGCAGCGCCGTCGAGGTACTGCTGGATGCCTATCTTCCCCCGGCCACCTTACTGGTCTTTGGCGGCACCCACGCGGCCATGGCGCTCGTCGCCTTTGCCAAGAAGGCGGGATTCCGCACCATCGTGGTGGATGGGCGCTCCCGATTTGCCGACCCGGCACGCTTTCCCGAGGCCGATCAGGTGCTGCTGGCCTGGCCGGAGGAGGCGGGGAAGCAGCTGCGGATCGACGGCTCGACCTACGTCGCGGTGCTGAACCACGACCCCAAGTTCGATGAGCCCGCGCTCAAGCTGGCGTTGGCACGCGGCGCCCGCTACGTCGGCGCCCTCGGCAGCCGCCGCACCCACGGGCGCCAGATGGACCGGCTGCGCGCCCAGGGTATCTCCGAGGAGGACCTTGCTCGCATCCACGGGCCCGTTGGGCTGGACATCGGCGCTCGCTCCCCTGAGGAGATCGCGGTCAGCATCCTGGCCGAGATCATCGCCGAGCGCTACCACCGCCCGGGCGGCATGCTCTATCGCAGCACGGGCGACCCGCATTCGGCGGTGGACGCTTGTCCCTCGCCCTCCAGCGACTCCGATTCGATCCGTTGTCGCGACGCCCCAGTGTCGTGACTGGCGAGACCCCGTCATCGACTGCTGAAGGACGGTCGTCCCGGACCGTAGCGGGCGTGATTCTTGCCGCCGGACAATCGTCGCGCTTGGGCCGGCCGAAGCAGCTCTTGCCGCTCCACGGCCAGCCGCTGCTGCAGCACGTGGTCACCGCCGCCTGTGATTCCACGCTGGACGAAGTGATCGTCGTGGTGGGCGCCATTGCGGAGAAGATCCGCGCCGCCTTGCAGATCGGGCGGGCGCGGCTGGTCGTGAATGCGCGCTCCGCGGATGGGCAGAGCACGTCGATCCATCGCGGCCTAGAAGCGCTGGGCAACCACGTGCAGGGCGCCCTCTTCTTGTTGGGTGACCAACCGGGGATCACGCCTGCGCTGGTCGATCGTTTGGTGGCTCGCTATCGCGCTGGCGACGCCGCCATCGTGGCGCCCCGCTTCCTGGACGGCATCGGCAATCCGGTGCTGTTCGATCGCGCCCTCTGGCCGGAGCTGCGCCAGCTCCGCGGCGACACCGGCGCCCGCGAGATCTTGCGGGCGCGGCGCGCCGAGGTGCGCGAGATGGCCGTAGCGACGCCGCGACTGCCGGACGTGGACACGTGGGACGACTACGTGGAAGCGCAGAGGAGCAGCTTGTGATCGATCCAAAGCTGGCAGGAAAGGTCGCCATCGTCAACGTCAGCACCGATGGCGCCTCCGGCTTCACCGGGGAGGTCTCCTACGGCGCCAGCAAGCATGCCATGGAGAGCTATGGTCGAGCAGCGGCCACGGAGCTGCGCCCGTACGGGATCACCGGCCAGCTCCTCTACGTCGGCAACGGGCACGTGATGACGCTCTGACGCAATGCCGTGCTCCTATCGGGATACCCAATCCGCTGAGCGAACGCAACCAGGCGCCGAGAGTGGTGAAGGCGCAAGGACCCGTGGAGCAGCCCGCTGCGATGCGCCGCGGAAGGGCCGCCTCACCGTGGTAAGGTTGGCCACTGGCTGGCGAGGGGAGACGACATGCCGTCCCGGCCCCGCGTCGCCCTCGTCCGCGGCGCGACGCTCAATCATTGGGAGATGCAGAGCTACGCATCCCTGACCGTCCGATTTGACGTCACGGCATTCGGTTCTGACCTGGGATCCTTTGACCGCGACAGTGTGCCCTTCCCCGTGCGTACCTTGCCGGGACTGCTCGAGCGCGCCAAGCGGCTTCCCGGTTTCAAGCAGTGGTACCTGAGCCGGTACGAGTACAACGAGGTGATGCTCGGGCTCGGCCACGCGCTGCTCGGCTACGACCTGATCCACACGTCGGAAACGTTCAACCCGTATTCGCTGCAAGCCCTGCATGCGTCCCGGCACAGCGGCGCGCTACTCGTGGTTAGCGTAGCCGAAAATGTCCCCGGTAAGTTCGACGACTTCCCGCGTCTCCGCCGAGCGCGAATGGCGCTAGCCCGGGGCGCCGACCTCTTCCTGGCACTGACCGAGCGCAACCGGCACTGGCTGCTGCTGGAAGGCGTGCCGCCGGAGAAGATCGTTGTGCATCCCACCGGTGTCGACCTCCGTCGCTTTCGGTCCGCTCCCGCCGACCCGGCGCTGCGTGCGCATCTGGGATTCGGGCCGGAGCACCTCGTGGTGGCGACGATCGGCACTCTCCACTGGGAGAAGGGCTACTTCGAGCTGCTGGCGGCGGCGCGCCTGCTGAAGGCCGACCCGGAAGTGGGCGAACGGTTGCGCTACCTGTGGGTCGGCCGCGGCCCCGAACAGACCAGGATCGAGCGTGAGCTCCGCGAGCGGGGCCTCCAGGACATCGTCCGACTCGTCGGCTACGTACACTACGAGCAGATACCACGCTACCACCAGGCAGCCGACATCTTCTGTCTGCCCAGCAATCCCACCCGCTGGATTCGCGAGCAGTTCGGCATGGTGCTGGTAGAAGCGATGGCCTGTGGCAAGCCGGTGATCGGCGCCCTGACCGGCGGCGTACCGGAGGTCATCGGCGACGCGGGCGTCCTGACGCCGCCCGCCGACTTCGTCAGTCTGGCCGCCAACCTGAAGCGTCTGGCGCTCTCGGCGGAGCTGCGGCGCCAGCTCGGCGAGCGCGGCCGCGCTCGTGTGGAGGAGCACTTCGACGCCGATACGCTCGCCGGCAGACTCGCCGGGTATTACGCGGAGCTGCTGGAGCGGCGAAAACAGCATAGCTGATACGTTCAGGCGCAACCTGCCGTCAGCGCACAGTAGGGGCGCCACACGATCCTGTCTCCGCTAACGAATGCCCGGGGCGCCCCAGCTCAGACGCCGCGTACAATCGCCAGCCCCTCCTGGTACGCGTCCAGATTGCCGCGCGCGCAGCGATCCCACGAGTATTCGCGCTCGACGAGCGTTCGCCCTTCCGCGCCGAGACGGGCGCGTAGCGCGTCATCGTTCACCAGCCAGACCAAGGCCGTCGCCGCTTCGTCACGGGCGAAAGGAGCGGTGAGCAGGGCGCCCGCGGTCAAGAGGCTCGGGCCCGCACCGAGTCGGTGAGTCAGCACGGTCGCCCCAGCGGCAAGGGCTTCGAAAAACACCAGCCCGAAAGCCTCGAAGTGCGAGAACAGGGCGAAGATATCCGCCTGGACGTACTGCTCATGCAAGTCGGTGTCGGTAAGCTCGCCGGCGACGTGTACCTCACCGGCCAGCCGCAAGCGAGCCACGTCCGCTGCCAACGCGGCGCCGTCGCCCTCATCCTTACCGACGAAGACCAGTCGGGTCGGACGGGCAAAGCGCGGCCGTGCCTGCGCATACGTTTCTAGCAGCCAGCGCTGCCCTTTGTGACGTCCCAGACGGCCAACGCAGAGGATCACGAGCGCCTTCGGGGTCGGGGGGTCGGGGGGC
>Ga0207416_1001966_pt1 | contig 24243 bp, 22 predicted proteins | sample PaiPotPPM11metaG_FD_184107 | JGI IMG/M metagenome (GOLD analysis project Ga0207416, IMG submission 184107) | Iron sulfur acid spring bacterial and archeal communities from Banff, Canada, to study Microbial Dark Matter (Phase II) - Paint Pots PPM... ... | reverse complement strand
GGGCGGTAGGCGACGCGGAGGGGCAGGGCGCCGTCGGCGGCTAGCTGCTCGAGCAGGGTCACGTCGGTGAAGCTGCGTTCCTCGTTGATCAGCGCCGTGGACTCGGCGCGGAGATAGCTGCCGATGTCGTGGACCTCGGTGATGCCGCGGCGGGTCAGGTCGGCCAGGAGCGAGCGCATCTCCGCGAGTTGCCGGTGGCGGTTGCGGGGCGGAACCGCGCCGACCGCGAGCCTGCCCCAGACCGCCTCGCCGTACAGGCGGCCGGTTGGGTCGCCGCGTTCGTCGCGGGTGATCTGGCCGCCGGGCGGGTCGGCCGTGGTCGCGTCGATGCGGCACAGCTCGAGCGCGCGGGAGTTGAGCACCGCGCGGCTGCGATCGCGGCTGACCAGCAGGAGCGGGGCCGGGCCGGTCAAGGCGTCGAGTTCGGCCAGAGAGGGGAGTTCCTCGTCGGGCAGCACGCTGGGGAGCCAGTCACCGCCGAGCACCCAGAACCCGGGATCGACCCGGCGCACCGTCACTTCGAGGCCCGCCAGCGCTTCGGCGCGGGAGGTCACGTCGGCCCAGGGCACGGACCAGAAGTCTTCGGCCGCCCAGCCCAGGTGGGTGTGGCTGTCGATGAATCCCGGCAGCACGCAGCCGCCCTCGACGTCCAGCACGGCGGCCGAACCGCGCGGCGGCAGCCCCGGCTCCCGGGCCTCCCGGACCGCGGTGATCACCGCGTTCTCGATGTCGACGTGCACCAGCCGGGTGTCCGGAAACGGGCTCCAGGGTCCCGCCGGGAGCGTGGCGTGGGCAATGCGAAGCGGGCTCTGGTCAGGCATCGGCGGCCTCGCGGCGCACCTCGCGGGCGTACACGTCCGGCCGGACGTCATCGAGCGCGCGCAGCGCGCGGCGGCAACCGCGGATACGTTCGGAATCAAGATCGGCCGTGACGACCGTGACCTCGTCCGGCGCGCAGCAAATGATCGTGCCCCAGGGGTCCACGATCATGCTGTGCCCGTAGGCCGCCGTGCCCCCCGGGTCGGTCCTGGCCTGCGCGGGCGCCGCGACGTAGGCCAGGTTCTCGATCGCGCGCGCCCGGAGCAGCGGCTCCCAGTGATCGCGCCCGGTGTGCAGCGTGAAGTTCGCGGGAACGCAGAGCAGTGTCGCCCCCGCGGCGGTCAGCGCCCGGTACAGCTCGGGAAACCGCAGGTCGTAGCAGATCGACAGGCCGAGCGTGAACTCGCCGCAGGCCGCGGTGACCAGTTCGTCGCCCGCGGTCGTGTACGCCGCCTCATCCTGGTCGCGCTGGCCGTCGGCGTGCAGCTGGAACAGGTGCACCTTGCGGTAGGCCGCGGCGATCTTGCCGTCCCGGCCGATCAGCAGGGAGCAATTGGCGGGGTGCCGCGGATCCGCGCCCGGGACCCACATGCCGCCGATAACCACCCGGGTCCCGGCCGAGGCCGCGAAGCGCCGGGCGAGGGTCACGGTCGGGCCTTCGTCGTCCTCGATCATGTCGGCGCGCAGCGGTCCCCGGTAGTTGCAGGCCTCGGGCAGCAGGACCAGGTCGCTCCCGCGCGCGGCCGCATCGGCCAGGCCGGCCTCGATCTGGGCCAGGTTCGCGGCCCGGTCCGGGCCGGAGTCGAGCTGCAGCAGGCTGACGCGCATCATCCGTGCGCCTCCACGCGGCGCTCCTCGGTCTCGGCCGGAGCGCGGGCGAGCGCGTACGGGATGCACAGCGGCGCTCCCGTGCGCGGGTCGGTGATGATGTCGGCGTCGAGGCCGAACACGTCGTGCACCATGGCCGCCGTGACCAGGTCGGCGGGCGGGCCCGCCGCGTAGATCCGGCCGTCGGCGACCGCGACGAGCTGGTCGGAATACTGGGCGGCCTGGTTGATGTCGTGCAGCACCATGAGGATCGTGGTCCCGTTCTCCCGGTTCAGCCGCCGGAGCAGCTCCATCATCTCGAGCTGGTAGGCCACGTCGAGGAACGTCGTGGGCTCGTCGAGCAGGATGATGTCGGTGTCCTGCGCCAGCGCCATCGCGATCCAGGCCCGCTGCTGCTGGCCCCCGGAGAGCTGGCTCAGCGGCCGGTCGGCCAGTTCCATGAGGCCGGTCTGGCCGAGCGCCCAGGCCACCGTCCGGTGATCTTCCTCGCTCTTCAGGCCGAGGAACGTCCGGTGCGGGTAACGCCCGTGTTCGACCAGGTTGCGCACGGTCACGCCGTCCGGGGCGGTCGGGCCTTGGGGCAGGATGGCCAGGCGCTGCGCGAGCTGGCGGGTGGGAACGCTGCCGATCGCCTTGCCGTCGAGCAGAATCGCGCCCCGCTCGGGGCGCAGCAGCCGGCCGATCGCGCGCAGGAGCGTGCTCTTGCCGGAGCCGTTGCGCCCGATCAGCGTGGTGATGGACCCCTCACGGACCTCGTAGGTCAGGTCGCGGATGACGATCTGCGGCCCGTAGCCGAGGGCGAGCTGGTCGATCTTGAGCTTCACGGCACCTCCCCTGGGCAGGTCATGCTCGGCCCAGTCCGCGGCGGAGCTGGGTCAGGAAGTAAGGCGCCCCGATCACCGCGGTGAACAACCCGACCGGGATCTCCAGGGGCGGCAGTAGCGAGCGCCCGGCCGCGTCGGCGACGAGCACGAGAAGGGCGCCCGACAGGGCTGCGGCCGGCACGAGCAGCCGGTGACCGGGGCCGACCAGCCGGCGGCAGATGTGCGGGGAGACCAGGCCCACGAACGCGATCGTGCCGCCGACCGCGACGGCGGAGGCCGCGAGGCTGACGGCCACGGCCAGCACCACGAGCTTGAGCGTCTCCAGCCGCGCGCCGAGCGCCCGGGGCACGTCCTCGCCCAGGCCGAGCAGGTCGAGCTGGCCGGCCAGCAGCCAGGCGACCGGGAGCAGGACGACGGTGAACGGCAGCACCTGCCAGACGTTCATCCAGGAGGTGTTCCAGAGGCTCCCGATCAGCCAGCGCAGGGCGATGTCGATGTCGCCGGTGAACACCGTGAGGACCAGGACGAGCTGAATGGCCGCCATGGCCAGCCCGCCGATCGCCACGCCGACCAGGGCGAGACGGCCGGGGTTGACCACGCCGTGGCGCCGGGACAGGAGATAGACGGCCGTGCCGGTGGCGACGGCGCCGACGAACGCGCCGGCCGGCGTCGACCAGCTCGCGGTCGCGCCCGCGTAGCTGACCATGAGCACCGCGCCGAAGCCGGCGCCGCCGTTGATCCCGACCACCGCGGGTGACGCGATCGGGTTCCTGGTCACCGCCTGGAGCAGCACGCCCGACACGGCCAGGCTGGCTCCCACGCAGGCGCCCGCGATGATCCGCGGCAGCCGGAACTGCCGGACGATCAGCTCCTCGGAGACCGTGCCATGGCCCATGAGGGCAACCAGGACCCGGTTGACCCCCAGGTGCTCCGCGCCGAAGCCGATGCTGACCACGCCGACCACGACGGTGACCACAAGCAGGCCGACGACCGTGAGCCTGCGGCGCCGGGCCAGCGAGCGCGCCGCGGGCGCCGGCTCGAGCCGGGCCGGCGCGCGAGTTGTCGTGGTCATACTGCCCCCCGCCCGCGCCGGGCCAGGTAGATGAAGTACGGCGTGCCGAGCAGCGCGGTGAGCACGCCGACCGGGGTCTCCGTCGGGGGCGCGACCATCCGCGACGCGACGTCGGCCGCCACCAGCAAGATCGCGCCGAGCAGCATGGAGACCGGCAGCACCCGCCGGTAATCGGTCCCGACGAGCCAGCGCGCCACGTGCGGGATGAGCAGGCCCACCATGGCGATCGGCCCGGCGACTGCGACCGCCGCGCCCGCGAGAATCACGACCACGGCGATCGCGGTGATCCGCACCCGGGCCACCGACTGGCCCAGCCCGCGGGCCACGTCGTCGCCCAGTTGCAGCACGGTCACCCCGCGGGCCACGAGCAGGGCCGCGGCCAGCCCGATCACCTCATACGGCAGCAGCGTGTCCACGCTGGTCCAGGTGGTGCCGTCGACGCCGCCGACGATGTAGTGCAGCAGCGAGTACACGGCCGAGACCCGGATCAGGATTGTCCCGCTGACCAGCGCGTTGGCGAGCAGCGCCACGGTCACCCCGGCTAGCGCGATCCGGCCCGGGGTGACGTCGATGCCGGACACCATCGCGTAGACCAGGCCCGCCGCGGCCAGGGCGCCGCCGAACGCGATGAACGGCATCAGCGTGACCGACCCGACCTGCAGCGTCGTCTCGCCGAAGAACGTCACGGCGGCCACGGCCAGGGCCGCGCCCGCGTTGATCCCGATGATCGACGGCTCCACGATGGGGTTCCGCGTGATGCCCTGGATCAGCGCGCCCGCCACGGCTAGGCCGGCCCCGATCATGACCGACACGATCGTGCGCGGCAGCCAGATGTCCCGCACCGCCGCCTCGACCAGCACGCTGCCCCGGCCGAGAATGGCCTGCCAGACCATCTGCGGCGTGAAGATCTGCGTACCGTTCACGGTCAGGCTGAGGACAATGCAACCCAAGAGTATGAACGCCGCCACGACCAGGACCGCGCCCAGAGGGCGGCCGCGGGCCGGTGCCGGGCCTCCGGTGGCGGCCCGGTCCTGCTCGGCCGTCTGCGCGGTCACCGCGCGCCGAGAAGCTGGACGGTCTGGCTGATCATCAGCGGGATCGCGAGCGCGCCCCGGCCCACGGACCAGATGCTCCGGTTGACCGTGAACACGCGGCGTGCCTTGACCGCGGGCAGGTCCGTCCAGAGCGGGTCGCCCTGCCAGGAGTCCGTGATCAGCGTGGGCTCGTCGGGCACCGGGGCCAGGAATATCGCGCCGGGCTTTAACGGCGGCAGCGCCTGCAGCCCGATCTGCACGGTGAGCTGGCCGGGGACGGTGGGGTAGGCGTAGCCCAGGCCCATGCTGGCCATGACCCCGGCCTGCGGGGAGTTGTCGGTGAACGGGAAGAAGCCGGTCGAGTTGGGCACCGCTATCAGGGCCCGCAGGCCGGCGACCGAGGCGAGCTTGGCCTTGGCGGACGCGAACTGCCGCTTGATGGACCGCTCGACGTGAGCCCCCTGCGCGGGCTTCCCGACCGCCTCGGCGATCTTCTGCAGGTTCGAGTAGAAGGCTGACCAGCTATCGGTGTCGAGGACCATGGTCGGGGCGATCTTCGCGAACTGGCTGTAGTTCTTGGCCTGCTCGTTCTTGTCGACGATGATCAGGTCGACGGGATGCGAGGCCAGCACCTCCATGTTGGGCGACAGGCGGCTGCCCAGTGAGACATAGTGCCCGAGGCGGTTCTTGACCTGCGGCGGCAGCGGGTTCGGCTGGCCGAAGCCCTGATCATCGGCGACCATGACCGGCTTGACGCCCAGCGCGAGCAGGTCCTCGCAGAACTGCCATTCCTGCACCGCTACCCGCTTGGCCGGGTGGTCCAGGTGCACGGTCCCGATCGTGTCCGAGATCGTCATGGCGTGGCCGGCGGCGTCGCTTGATCCGCCGCTGGCGTTGAGCGGGGAACTGCACGCGCTCACGAGGCCGCCAGCGCCCAGGCCCAGGGCGCCGACCCCCAGGCCCCGCAGCAGCGTCCGCCGGGCGACGGCCCGGTCGAGCGGATTCTCCTCGCCGCCTGCTGTCCGACGTTGCATTGCGCCTCCTTGGTTCAGAAAGCCAGCGCCCTGGTCGCGGCGCCTTCGTACCGGTGCGAGCCGCGAGCGGGCTCGCCGCTGGATCAGTCCGGGCCGTCGTCCGGCGGCTGGGACCGAAGTGTCGGGCAGCAGATATGCAATATACTGATGCGGACTGTAGACCGAGGCTCAGAAGGGCGTCAAGAGGGAACGGCGCGAGCCACGGGTGGCCCGGGCCCGGGCGGAACCGGCCCAGACCCGCTGCTAAGAGTGACGTTCAGGCCAGGCAGAGGGCGTGTCGGCGACCAGATCCCCGGCCGCTGGCGGAGGCGGGTCACGGTTGAGGGTTGTCCAGTACGGCCGCTGAGTAATATATTTCTTATCGGAGGGGAGTCGGTGCCGGGTGCCGTTGCCGAACAAAGATCGCGTGTCACGACGTGAGAACGCACAGGATCTCGCGTATCAGCAGCTGCGCGAGTGGATCGTCGACGGCCCGCTGGATGCGGGCGAGGTGGTACGCGACACGGAGGTCGCGGAACTCCTCGAGGTCAGCCGCACGCCAGTGCGCGAGGCCCTCATCCGCTTGGCCCAGGAAGGGCTCATCGACTTCGCGCGCGGCCGCGGCACGCGGGTCGCGCCGCTGCGCTACGAGCGGGCGCCCGAGCTCTACCAGGTTGGCGCCGAGCTTGACGGCATGGCGGCCGACCTGGCCACGCCGTACATCGAGGAGCAACACCTCGAGCAGATGCGGGAGGTTCTGCGGCGCATGGCCGCGGAGACCGACCTGAGCAAGCTGCGCGGCCTGGACGAGGAATTCCACGGCGTGTACTACGAGTGCGCCGGGAACAGCGTGCTCATCGACCACCTCACTCAGATCAACTTCGAGCTGGCCCGGCTGGAGCGGGTCGCGTTCCGTGACGCGCAGATTCGCGCCGAGGCCCACCGCGAGCACCTGGCCATCATCGACGCGCTGGCCGGCCACGACCGGGAGCAGGCGCGCCTGGCCGCCTGGCTGAACTGGATCAATTCCTGGGAACGCATCCACCGGCGGATCGCCACCATGCTGGCCGACCGGCCGGTCCCGGCCGCACGCCAGCCGGGAGCCACGGTCCGGATGCTCTTTCCCGAGGGCAACGCGCCCGCCGCCGGCTCCGTCTCGGGCGCTCCGTCCTCGACGGCCGGCTCCGTCTCGGGCACTCCGTCGCGGGCCGGGCAATCCCGTTCCGGGCCCGGGTCCGAGCTGGCCTGACGCGGTAGCGCAGCCCGCTGCCAGAACCTCACGGGCCAGGTGTCGGTCTGATAGCAATATGTCATGGAATGGTTCATATTCACCGGCCCGGGCCGGCGGCGCGAGCTCGTCTGGTGGACGCCGGAAGCCAGGACGCTCTTCATGGAGATCGTCAGGGAGCTGTCCGACATCCCGGGCGTGCGGGCGGCCCCGAAGATGCGGCTCCCGACGATCACGCGCAACCGAACCTTCGTGGTGTTCGGGTATGAGGACGGCATCGCGATACGGTTCGACGAACAGCACCAGTCGGCCGCCCTGGAGATCCGGGGCTGTCGGCTGCTGGGCCGCGGCGACAGGCCGCGTGTGTTGCGCGGCCTTGTCGCGGTGCCCTGGTCCGCGAACGAGCGCTGGCGGGACCTGGCGCGGACCGCCGTGATGGCGGCGGGCTAGCGCGTCGGGCTCGCGAGACGGGCGCGGCGAACGCGTCGCGCCCGCGGCGAGGTAGCCGCTGGGGTGGCCGTGGGTCAGCGCCGCGGCGGCGCAGCCGAGCCGGAACGCATCGCCCCCGAGCAGCCCGGCCGGCGCCACCGCCGAGCAGGCAGCCGCGGAACCGCGCGCGGCCCAACGTTATGTCTGCGGTCATGGACGGGCCCTCCAGGCCGAGAGTACTTGGCTCACTTGCGAGGCGGGGGAGCGGCGAACCAGGTGCTCAGGGCCGCGTCCAGGCCGGCGAGGGGGTCGGACGCGCCGGGTCCGGCGGCCCAGGCTACGTAGCCGTCGGGGCGGATCAGCAGAGCCTCGGCCGGGGCTGGACCGGACAGGGCGCGGCGGCCAGGACAGTGATCCGGTCGGACCAGCCCGCGGCGGCCTCGGCCACCACCGAACCCGCGGTGAGGTCGAGCAGCAGGCCGCGGGCGGGCCGCATGAGTTCGGCCACGCGCGTGCGGCGGCCGTCACTCGGTAGCGAGTGCGCAGCCGGTAGTCGCCGCGCGGCCCACGGACCTCCAGCGTGACGCCGTCGGCCTCCGGGACCAGCGCGGTCAGGTCGTGGCCGCGCCGGACGCTCCCGCCGAGTGAGGTCAAGCGCTCGTCGAGCCGCCGCTCGAGCCGGCGCTGCGGGATCGCCGCGATGGACAGCGGGCTGGCCCCCAGCCCCGAAAAGTCGAGCTGCAGCGGCCCGAACGAGAACCGCGGGATCGGCCCGGCCCAGGTGGCCAGGCCGGGCCCGCTCTTCCGGCGGCATGGCACCTGTCATGCGGGCCACCTTACACAACCTTGCCTAAAGCGCAAGTTTGCTGGTAAGGCAAGATCCTCGCTAGGCTGAGCCGATGAGCGAACGCAGCCCGACCACAAGCGGACGCGCCTCCACGACGAGCGTGACCGCGAGTTCGCCCGGGCCGGCGAACCACGCCCCGCCCCCCGGGCCGGCGGACCACAACCCGCCACCCGGCCTGCGGGAACGCAAGAAGCTCGCCACCCGCCAGGCGCTGAGCTCGGCCACGCTCCAGCTGGCCATGGCGCGCGGCGGCGTGGAGAACGTCACGATCGACGAGATCACCGCCCGGGCCAACGTCGCCCTGCGGACGTTCAGCAACTACTTCGCCAGCAAGTACGAAGCGCTCGCGTCCATGGGCGCCGACCGGGCCCGGCGGATCGGGGCGTCCCTGCTCGAACGGCCGGCCGGCGAGCCGCTCTGGACCGCGCTGACCCACGCGGTCCTGCAGCACTACGAGGGGACGGAGCAGGCGTTCGGCCGGGAGACCATGGCCATGATCGGGAAGATCCTGCAGACGCCCGGGATGCGCGGCGAGTACCTCAAGGTCAACTTCGAGATGCAGCACGCGCTCGCGCTGGCCATCGCGGAGCGGACCGGCACCGATCTCGAGACCGACATGTTCCCGCAGATCCTCGCCGGGGCGGTCACCGCCGCGTCGCAGGTCGCGGTCCGGCACTGGTACGCCGCCGACCCGCCGGTGCCGCTCCGCCCGCTCATCGAACGCGCGCTGAGCCAGCTGGCCTCCGCCTGCTCCCAGCCGCCGGAGGCGCCGCGCCGGTAGGGTTCCGGCGTGGGCTGGAACGAAGTCGCGCTGGGAGTGTTCCAGCGACGCTACAACCCGCTGGACGTAAGCGTGTGCGTCATCCGCGGGCAGGGCGGCCTCGCGGTCGTGGACACCCGGTCGTCGCCGCGCCAGGCGGACGAGATCCGCGCGGACCTGCGGGAGCTGGGCGACGCCCCGGTCCGCTGGGTCGTGAACACCCACGCGCACTACGACCACAGCTTCGGCAATCAGCGCTTCGGGCCCGGCTCGGACCTGAACGCGCCGATCTACGGCCATGTCCGCCTGCCCGCCCATCTCGAGCGGTACGAACGTCCCCGGCTCGCCGACTGGATCGCGCGGGGCGAGGAGCCGGTCGAGGAATGGCGCGAGGTGCTGATCACGCCGCCCGCCGACCTGGTCGGCGACCGGCACTCGCTCGACCTCGACGACCGGACCGTCGACCTGCTCCACCTCGGCCGCGGCCATACCGACAACGACCTGCTGCTGCACATCCCCGACGCCGCGGCGTGGCTGCTCGGCGACGTGATCGAGGAGTCCGGCCCGCCGATGTACGGATCCGGCTGCTTCCCGCTGGAATGGCCGCAGACCGTGACCCGCCTGCTGGCCCGGGTGGCCGACGGCGACGTGCTGGTGCCCGGGCACGGCCGGCCGGTGGACCCGTCGTACGCCGCGGCCCAGCAGGCGCAGCTGGCCGGGGTGGCCGACCTGATCCGCGAACTGCACGCCGAAGGAGTGCCGGTCAGCCGGGCGGTCGAAGCGGGCGGGTCGCGGTGGCCGCTGCCCGCCGACGGGCTGGCCCCGGCGATCGAGGCCGGCTATGCACAGCTCAGCCAGGCCGACGCGGTCTAGCGCCGCGGCCGGCACCACCGGTGGGGAGGACCAGATGCACAGCGAAGACGTTTCCTATGAGGCCGACGGTCGGAACATGGTCGGCTATCTCGTGTTCGACGACGCGCAGGCCGGGCCGCGTCCCGGGGTGATCGTCGCCCACGAAGGCCCCGGGCTCGGCCAGCACGCCAAGGACATCGCCGAGCGTCTGGCCGCCCTCGGCTACGTCGCGTTTGCGCTGGACTACAACGGCGGCGGCACCCCGCTCCCGCTGGACGAGGTGACCGAGCGTCTCGGCGAGCTGTCCGCCGACCCGGATCGCATCGGCCGGCTCGGCCTCGCCGCGCTCGATACGTTCCTGGCCCAGGGCCTGACCGATCCCGGCCGGGTCGCCGCCATCGGATACTGCTACGGCGGGGTGGTTGCGCTCGAGCTGGCCCGCACCGGCGCGGACCTCCGGGCGGCCGTCGGCTTCCACCCCGGCTACCTGCCCCCGCGCCCCGGCTCCTCGAAGAACATCCGCGCCAGCGTGCTGATGTTCAGCGGCACCGAGGATCCGTTCGCCACGCCCGAGCAGCGCCTGGGATTTGAGGACGACATGCGGGACGGCCAGGTCGCCGACTGGCGCCTGGAACTGTACGGCGGGGTGGCGCACAGCTTCACCAACCCCGAGGCCGACCAGGCCGGGCTGCCGGGTCTCGGCTACGACGCGCTCGCGGACCAGCGTTCCTGGCAGTCCATGCTCCAGCTCTTCGAGGAAGTCCTCAGCAAGCGAGCGGGCTAGTTAGGAAGGCTCGTCACATTCATTTTCGAGAACGCTTACGGCTAATGCCTGCGGATCTTCGGCCCGGCGGCCCGCGGCCGCGGTCAGCATGGTGAGGACGGCGACCGCGACCCAGAGCACGGCGATGCTCTGCGCTATGCCGAAGCGTTCGGCGATAAAGCCGCCCAGCAGGGGTCCCAGGGCCAGACCGCCGAAGGTCGTCAGGCGGGCGATGCTCGTGGCCCGGCCCAGCATGCGCTCACCGACCTTGCGGAGCACGTAGGTGTCGAGGGCGATGTTGCCCAGCGCGCCGGCGAAGCCGGTGACGGTCAGCGCGAACGCCATCAGCAGGAACGATCTGCCCCCCGACCACGCCAGCAGGCCGAACATTCCCGTCCAGATCCACATCTGGATCCGCAGCAAGCGGTACTTGAAACGCTGGAAAAGCCGGTAGGCCGCGGCAGATCCGAGCGCGCCGCCCGCCCCGGACGCCGCGAGGACCAGGCCGATCTGGGTCGGCGGGAGACCGCGGACGCGTGCTCCGGCTAGGAAGACCATGATCATGGCTTGGCCGATGAGCGTCGTGAACGCCGTGAGCGGGAACGCGATCCGGGCGAACGAGTCCGAGCGGACCCAGCGCAGGCCGTCGCCGACCTCTCGCCACAGGTGACGCTCCGCGGCGGGCACACTCCGGCCCGGCTGCCGGGGCACCCGGATCCGCATCAGAACGCTCGCGGAGACGCCGAAGGAGACCGCATCGGCCAGAAATGGCAGCGCCCGTCCCAGGCCGAACAGGAATCCCCCGAGCGACCGGCCGACCAGCAGCACCATGTGCGTCCGGGCCTCCGCGCTGGCCAGAGCGGAAGCCGTATTGTCGGGTTCCACGAGAAAGCAGATGATGCGCCGTTCGGACAGCGCGGAGAAGACGCCTAGCACCTCTTCCACCACGACCAGCCCGATCAGTAGCTCGACGCCGGGGTGGCTCAGCAGTACCGTCACCACCAGGGCAGCGATCGCGGTGCCCCGGCCAAGCTCGGTGAATATCATCGCGCGCGGTGCATTCCACCGGTCCACCAGTGCTCCGGCAGGCAGGAAGACCAGGATGCTCGGGGCGGCGGCGGCGAAGCCGGCCCACCCCGCGACGAGCGGGGAACCGCTGATAGCAAGCACGAGCAGCGGCAAGCCGATGGCGGTCAGGCGGCTGCCGAGCATCGACACCGAGGATCCAGCCAGCAGTAACTGGAAGTCACGCTTCCTTCGCAGCCGGTCATCGGCCGGCGCCTTAGCCGCGGCTCTCGTGTCTAGCATCGCACCCCAAATGTTCCAATTCTGAAAGGCGGGCCGGCGCTGGGATGAGCGTAGCTGACCGGGCCCTTTGGGGAGGCCATCTGAGCCGCATGGCTTGCCTTTCCGGCGTTCTTTCCCCCCGCCCGATGGGCCGGGCCGTCGGCCCGGCCCGGCCCGTCGCACTGACCTGGTCATGAAGTGAGAACTTTGTACAATAGTGAGCGGTTTACTGCTACGGAGAGTGATCGTTCTATGTCGGAGAGAAATAGCACAAGCCATCGCTCACTCACCGTTGCCCCCAATGTTCAACAGAAATGCTTTGCTGTAAGCACCCCGGAGCCAGAGAAGGCCTTTAATTAGGCACTCAAGCTTTACTGGTCATCGCCGTAAATTGAAAGCGCATTACTCGCCGCACTGCGGCGGGCGGCCGGCTCGCGTCGCCTTGTTCGCGGCCGGATCGGCGGCCGAGACTCGCGCGCTGGCTGAAATCGGCCCGTGGCGCGGCCCTCGGGGCCCGGCGCGGGCTGTGTCTGGAGTGGTGGGCCGGGCCGGTGGGATCGCAGCGCTGGATGCGGCATTACCGGTGCGATAGAGGCCATCTCAGCTCATGTATTGATTGATGTGATTCAATCCAGGCATGGGGACCGAGCCGGGATTCGAATGGCCCGCTACGCTCGACGTCGCCGCGCTAATGGCTGGCGGGTGGAATCCGGTCCCGTTCCGCGAGTTCATCGTGAAGGTGCACAGCCGCTGTGACCTGGCCTGCGACTACTGCTACATGTACGAAATGGCCGACCAGTCGTGGCGCGACCGGCCGCGGCGCATGTCGCGCGAGATCGCGGGGATCACCGGGACGCGCATCGGTGAGCACGCCCGGACCCACGAGCTGTCCGAGGTTGAGCTCATCCTGCACGGCGGCGAGCCGCTGCTCGCCGGGCAAGAGCTGATCTCGTACCTGGTCAACGAGGCCAGGATCGCCGCGGGGACCGCGGTGACGGTGCACGCCAGCGTCCAGACCAACGCCGTCGGCCTGACCGATTCGTATCTACGGTTGTTCGACGAGCTGGCCGTGCACGTGGGGGTGAGCCTGGACGGGGCCGCCGCGGACCATGACCGGCACCGCCGGTTCGTCAGCGGGCGTGGCAGCCACGCGACCGTAACCGCGGGCCTGCAGCGGTTAACTCAGGAGCGCTACCGGCACCTGTTCAGCGGCCTGCTCTGCACGATCGACTTGCGGAGCGACCCGATCGCCACGTATGAGGCCCTGGCCGCCTTCGGCCCCCCGAAGATCGACTTCTTGCTGCCCCACGGCACCTGGGAGTCTCCGCCGCCGGGCCGGGTCCCGGGCGCGCCGGAAACGCCGTACGCCGACTGGCTGATCCGGATCTTCGACCACTCCTACCGGGTGCCGAAGACCCGGGTCCGGCTCTTCGAGGAGATCATGCTTCTGCTGCTCGGCGGCGAGTCAGCGGGGGAGATGGTCGGACTCGGGCCCGCCCGGATGGTGGTGATCGAGACCGACGGCGCGATCGAGCAGGGCGACGCGCTGAAGGCGGCCTACCCCGGCGCACCCCAGACCGGCCTGCACATAGCCCGGGACCCGCTCGACGCCGCGCTGATGCTGCCTGCGGTCGCCGCGCGCCAGCTCGGCGAGCGGGCGCTGTCCGGCGGCTGCCGCGGCTGCCGGATCCGGCAGGTCTGCGGAGGCGGGCTGTACGCTCACCGCTACCGCCCCGGCACGGGATTCGCCAACCCCACGGTCTATTGTCCCGACCTGATGCGCCTCATCGATCACATCCGCGACGTGATGAACGAAGACATCGCCGCCTGGCGGGCCAGCCGGGAGACGGTGTGATCGCCGAGCACCGCCTGCCCCCGGCCCTGTTCGACGCGATGGCCGAGGGCGGCGGCGGCGCCGAGGCCATGCGCGAACTGGCCGCGATGCAGCGCAGCAAGCATCTGCTCATGCTCCGGGGAGTGCTGACCGAGGCGCGATCCTCCCATCGCGATCAGTCGGGCGTCGTGGATTGCGGATATGACCTGCTGGCGAGCGCCCAGGACCACGATCCCGCCGCGGCGGACGTGGTGATCAGGCACCCTTCCGTCGGGGCCTGGGCCAGGCACGCGTTGCGTGCCTTCCGCGGACAGGCGCGCCTCGGCGGCGCCGAGCCCAGCCTCATGTGCGTGATCGCCGCCGCGGCCGCGGTCCGGGCCGGGCTGTCCGCGCAGATCGAGGTGCCGGTCAGGCACGGGGCCGTCATGCTTCCGTCGCTGGGCGCGGCGCAAGCGGACGGCGATCGTGCCGTGGTGCGCAGCACCGCGGCCGGCGCGACGGTCGACTCCGAAGCTCGCCGAGTGGAGATACCGGCAGATCCGCACCGGGACGCACCGGGATGGGCGGGGCTGCGCCGCATCAGGATCGGGTCGTTCGAGGCTCTCATCGATGACCTGGATCCGTTCCGGATGCCGCGGGCGCCCGACCTCGCCGCCCGCCTGGGTGACGCGGAAGCCAGCACCTGGGCTGCGGCCTTCCGGCAGGCCTGGCCGTTGCTGGAACGGCACCATCCCGGCGCCGCGGCCGAGGTCGCGGCGACGGTCAAGGTCATCGTCCCGCGTCAGGCTCCCCCGCGCGGTCTGGTCAGTTCGAGCTCACCGGAGGCATTCGGCGCGGTGGCGATGTCGCCGCCCCGCGACGGGCGCATCCTGGCCGAGACGCTGGTCCACGAGGTACAGCACGTCAAACTGTCGGCGCTGGTCGACGTGGTGCCGCTGACGCAGCCCGACGACGGCAGCCGCTTCTACGCCCCCTGGCGGGACGACCCCCGGCCGGCGGGCGGATTGCTCCAGGGTGCCTATGCCTACCTGGGCGTGAGCGGGTTCTGGCGGCGCCAGCGCCTGCAGGAAGACGGCCCGGCCAGGATCCGGGCCGACGCGGATTACGAGCGCTGGCGCAGCGCGACGGCTCTGGCCACGGCCACGCTCCGGTCCAGCGGGAGCCTGAACGCGGACGGCAGAGCGTTTGTCCGGGGCATGACGCGGACGCTGGAGACCTGGCTGGAGGAGCCCGTGCCCGAGCAGGCGCGCGTGCTGGCCCGGCGGGAAGCCGAGCAGCATCGCCGGAACTGGGAGGCGGCCCACGGGCCGATCCCGTCCTGACCGCCCGGATCGCATGGGCGGCCGGATCAGATGGGCGGCGGGTCGAAGTCGGTGTCCAGCCTCCGGCCATCGGTGGCCGCCACGGTGTCGGGGTGCCTTTCCCCGAGCGTCCTGCGGTACCGGTCCAGCGTGTCCTCCAGCAGTTTGTCCGCCTCGTCGGCGCAGCTCTCGGCGCGGAGGTCGACCGCCATGTTCGCCGCGCAGCCCAGCGTCACCGGGTGGTTGTCACCCAGCAGCTTGCGCATCCGGGTCAGCGTGTCCCGGCTGAGTTCCAGCGCCCGGGCCGTGTCGCCGAGCGTGTAGAGGTCGCTGGCCAGGTTCATCGCCGCGGTCAGCGAGTAGTGGTGGTCGCGGCCCAGCCTGGCCTCGAGTCCCGCCAGCGCGGCCTCGTTGAGCGAACGGGCGCTGGCTGAGTCGCCGGCCACCCGTCGCATCAAAGCGAGGTTTCCCGAGCAGCCGTGACTGTACGGATGATCGGGCCCGTAGACGTGCGGATAGCGGGCCACGGTGCTGTCGGCCAGCGCGAGCGCGTCATCGATCCGGCCCATCGTGCGCTGGATGTTGGTCAGGCTGGTGGCGGCGGCGAGAGTGTCTGGGTTGCCCGGGCCGAACAGCGCATTGCACCGGGCATGGGTCTCCGCGGCCAGGCTGAGGGCGTCATGGTGTGACGTCGCGAGCAGCCGCAGGGCGATCGACAGGTCGATCGCGGCCCGCAAGGTCAGGTAGTGATCGGCGTTGAGCATCTCCTGGCCGTAGTCCCACGCCTCGGTGCCCACGTCGCGCGCGGCACTGTAATTCCCGCACAACCGCAGGGAGCGGGCCAGGCCGCTCCATGAACTCAGGATCTCGCTCGCGGACACCGAGGTGATGGCATCCCGGCGCAGGAGGTAGGTGCGCTGATGCTGGGCGCAAGCTTTGTCGTAGTCGCTGTTGAGACCATAGTCAGTGGCCAGGTTGTTCATGACCCGCAGCGTCTGAGGACTGGAAGGCCCGAAGACGTCGCTGTGCAAGGTCAGCGATTCCTTATCGCGCTTGCCGGCCTCGGCGAAATCGCCGTGCGCGCGCAGGTCCGCGCCCAGCGAGTTCCGCAGGGCCAGCGTCAGCGGATCGCGCTCGCCGAGAACCTGGCGGCTGAGGGCCAGCGTCTCGCTGTCGGCGGTGTACGCCTCCGCGTACCGGCCCATCTCCCGCAGCGAGTCGCCGAGATGGCGCCGCGCGTTGATCACGACGTCAATTTCCGGGCCGGAGTCTTGCGTCCACTGCTTGATCAGGCGCTCGGCCAGAGCGTACGAGGACCCGAAGTCACCGGACCGGTACAGGTACCGGACGACCTCCAGGGCAAACCCGCGCACGGCCGTGATCTTGCAGGACGGCAGATCGGTCGTTCTCGAGGTCACATGGGCCACGAGTTCCTCGTACCGGGGCCACACCGCGCTGTTGTCGGGGTCCTTGGGTGAGCTGGCGGCGAGGATCACGTGCACGTCGTGCCGATAGCGTTCCCGCTCGGTCTCGTTGAGCGCCTCCCTGAGCAGCGCCTGAACCAGCCGGTGCACGATGATCGCGCGGTGGTCGATCCGCACCAGGGCGAAGCGGGCTAGTTCCCCGACGGCCTGCGCCAGCTGGATGGGGTCTGCGGTCAGCTCACTGACCTGGATATCGGTGGCCTGGGCCCCGTGCTGGAACACCTCGAGCGGGATGGCCTCCGGACCGAAGAAGGCGCAGGTACGCAGCAGCGCCACGGCCGACGGGAGGCGTTCGCCGAGCTGGGCGACCGAGACCCGCCAGGCCGCGGTCATCGACAGCGGGTACTCCAGCGGCTTGCCGACCCCCAGGATCTTGCCGACCTCGTCCTTCAGCAGCTGGCGGTAGGTGGTGACCGCCATACCGGTCTCGGCCTGGCACGCTCCCGCCTGCTCGAGAGCGAGCGGAAGATCGCCGAGCTCTTCGGCTAGCGCGTTAGCCTCAGAATCGCTAATCCCGCCCGGTATCCGTTTCTTCAGAAACTCGATGCTCTCATTCCTGGCGAAGACGTCCACCACGAGCTTGGTCGCCGCGACCTGCCAACGCGGGTTCCGCGAGGTGATCAGGACGTCACCGGGCCCCTGCGGGATGATGTCCTTGAGCTCGTCCGGCTGATCCGCGTTATCGAAGACCAGCAGCCAGCGGCCGTAGGGATTGCCCAGGCGGAGCGCTTCCAGGGCCGCGTCCGCCGCGCCCTCGACGCTCTTGCCGACGGCCGACGGCAGATCGAGGCGCCGGGCCAGGGCGGCCAGCGAGGCGCGGGCCAGGGTGGTCTGATCAGCGGCGATCCACCAGACAAGATCGTACTCACCCCGGTAGCGATGCGCGTACTCGATGGCGAGGGCCGTCTTGCCGACCCCGCCCATGCCCTGCAGCGCGTGCGGCATGACCACCGTGACCCTGCTGGACACCGTCTCCCGCAGCCGCGCGAGCACATCCGCGCGGCCGGTGAAGTTCTTCAGCCGTTGCGGGACGTTGCCCCAGACCGAGGGCGCGACGGGCAGTGGCGGCAGGGTGTTTGATTGCGTCACATCGCCATCTTAGGCGCATTCTGTGCGCCATAGCATGTTGCGCAGCGCAGATCAAATTCATAGAGGCCACGGGTCCCAGCGGCTGAACGATCGCCAGATTTGCGCAGCCATCCCGCGGTGCGGGATATCCAACGGCCCCGGGGCTCGACAGGCACGGGTGAGCGTGTCACAGTCGAGTAAGGCCACACGTTAGGAGCACCAATTTTGGCAAGTAATGGCAGTCGGCGCCCAGAAGGGCAGGTCGGCGGGGGCAGCGGTCCGGTCGTCAATGGCGGGCTGGTGGACCTCACCGGGCTAACGCTGCGTGACCTCCGCGATCTGCGTGACTCCCGCGACGAGTCTTGCCTGGCCAGAGCGCTGTCTCGGGTGATGTCGGCCGAGGCGGACGGGATCTACGGCTTCAACAACAAGATCTGAGATCAACGGGGATGATCAGGCGGGGCCTTTGCGGCGTCTAGGCGCGTTTGTCAGGTACCGTAGCCGTTAAGATGAGCCGCACACAGCGGGGGCGGGACGGTTCGTGGCGAGGACTGGGCTGATGATCGGGAGCGTGGTTCGACCATATCCGGGAAGCCGCTCCTTTACGCAGTCCGATGTCGATCATTTTTTCGGACGGTCTGAAGACGCCAAAGCGCTGGCCGGCCTTTGGGAGGCCAATCGCCTCACGCTTGCCGTCGGTCCCACCGCCAGCGGCAAGACATCGTTGCTGGCCGCTGGGGTCCTGCCATTAGTCCATTACGGACGCGGCGATCTGCTGCCGCTCGGCCGCGTCTCCTACGGATCCGGGTACCCGACCGCCGCGCTGCCCGAGCAGAACCCCTACACCCTTTCCCTGCTGAGTTCCTGGGCGCCGGGAGAGCCGGTCACCCGGCTGGCCGGACTGACCGTACGCGACTTCGTGCACCGGCAGGCGGCGCGCCGCGAAAGGCCGGTCCTCGCCGCGATCGACCAGGCCGAAGACCTGCTCGCTGATTCCGGCCTCCGCCTGTCGCACCGGCGGGAATTCCTCGAAGACCTGGCCATCGCCGTCCGGGAGGAGTCCCAGCTGCACCTGCTGCTGGTGGTCCGGTCGTCGGCCGTGGATGAGGTCGCCCGGGCCCTCGGCCGCGGCGCCCAGTATCCCGTCGCGCCGCTGGGTTTCCCGAACGCGATGGACGCGGTCGCCGGGCCGGCCGAGCGCTCCGGCCGGACGTTCGCTCCCGGGGCCGCCGAGGAACTGCTGGACGACCTGCAGACCAGTTACGTCCGCGGGGGGGACCGCGACGAGCAGCGCACCGTCGCCGACGATGTTCAGCCCGCGCTGCTTCAGGTCGTCTGCGCGCAACTGTGGGACTCGCTCCCCGCGGACGTGAACATCATCACGTCGCGTGACGTCCGCGCCTCCGGCGACGCGGACCTGGCCCTGGCCGTGTTCTGCGGTGACGTCATCGGCGCGGTCGCCGACGAGCACTGGCTGAAGGCGGCCCGGCTGCGTTCCTGGCTGATCGACACATTCGTGACCGATCGCGGCACCCGCGGGACCGCGTACGAAGGCGTGGCGGGCACGGCCGGGATGCCGAACGCGGTGCTGCGGGACCTGGAGGACCGGCATCTGCTGTCCTCCGAGTGGCGCGATGGCCTGCGGTGGTACCGCCTGCTCAGCGAGCGCTTGATCGAGCCGCTGAGGCACGCGCCGCTGCAGCAGCCCGCGCCGGCCAACCCCGCCGGATACCTGCGGGCGGCCGAGCGAGCGCTGAGCCTGGGCGATCTCGATCTTGCCGCGCGGCACGCCGGGGAGATCCTGCTCAGCGCCCCGCGCGACGCGTTTCGCGTCCGCGCCGAGGCGAGCTCGCTGCTCGGCAACGTCGCGCACGAGCGCGGAAAGCCCGACGAGGCCGAGGGTTTCTACCGCGAAGCCGCCGAGCTGTTCGAGGCGGCGCAGGACACGGGGGCCGTGGCGCAGGAATTCGCCGCCGTCGGGCAGACGCTGCTGGCTCAGGGGCGCCTCGGCGACGCCGTAAACGAACTCGAGGTCGCCGTTCGCCGTCGCCCGCACGACTACGCCGTCCGCGCCGAGCTCGCCTGGGCGCACTGGCAGCGGGGCGAGGCCGGCGCGGCCGAGGCCATCTTCAGCGACATCCTGGCCGAGGACGCCGGGAACGCCGGCGCGCTGCGCGGCCGCGGGGAGATCCTGGCCGACATCGGCAAGGGGCGTGAGGCGATGCGCGACCTGAGCCGTACGGTGCCGCACGACAAGCCGTCCACCCGCGCCGCGCGGGGGCTGGCCCTGGCCGAACTCGGAGACCACGGCGGCGCGGTCAAGGAAATCGAGGCTGCTCTGGAGCAGGCCCCCCGCAACGGGCCCGTGCTGCTCTACGCCGCGCGGGCCGAGGCGCTGGGCGGTGACCAGGACGCCGCCGCCCAACTGGCCGAGCAGGCCATGAACGCCACCGACCCGCCGCTAGCGTCGCACCAGCACGATGAGGCCGAGAAGCTGGCCGGCTCCCGGGATGCCGACGGCTAGCTTATTGGTCGGCCTTATTGGTCGGCGCTGTCAATCGCCTTGGCCCTGAACTCGTCGACGGCCGAGTCGAAAGCGCTGAAGTCCGGGGTGACCATCACATTATCGGCGTTGGTGTTCCGCACCGCCGCGGCGGCGAGGCCGGTCGCCGCCGACGCCAGCGTTCCCGCCCGCTCGGCCAGCACGCCCGCCGCGAACGCGACCTTGGCCGCCTTGACCTCGACATCGGCCGCGCTGCGCCGGATTTCCGCAAGTCGGGTGAGCATCTCGTCGCCGCCGTACATCGCGGTGTTCGCCACGCGCGTCCGCAGGTCGGCCGCGGCGCCGAGCAGATCGGCGTACGCCTGCCGCCTGGCGTTCACCCCGCGCTCCTTGCGGTCCCGGCTGGCCTGCTTACTATCACGGAGAACGGTCGCGAGTTGCGGCGTCGCCGCGCCAATGGCGCCAGCACCTCCCGTTATCAATGCCACGTATATGGAAACATCGGTCACCAAACCCATTCTGCCCGCTAAACCGTGCTCCCCGTTGTATGGATTACAGAACCGCTCGGCAGCGGGCCAGCGCTGCCTGCCGCCGCGTCATGCGGCAGGATGCTTGGCATGCCCACCCATGTCGCGCTGCTGCGCGGGATCAACCTCGGCGGCCGCAACAAGGTGGCCATGGCCGACCTGCGCGAGGTCGTGGCCTCGCTGGGGCACACTGACGTCGCGACCTACATCCAGAGCGGCAACGTGGTGTTCAACACCGAGCAGTCCGACACCGCGGCGCTGGCCGCGGCACTGGAGAAGGCCATCGCCGCGGCCGTCGGGGTCGAGGCCCGCGTCGTGGTGGTCTCCCGCGACGAGCTGGCGCAGGTCGTGCGCGACAACCCGTACTCCGGCGAGCCGAACCCGAGAGCGGTCCACGCGGTGTTCCTGAGTGCGACGCCAGGGCCCGAGGTGGCCGAGAACGTGGCGGCCGCGACCCGGCGGGCCGACCAGAAGCAACCCGGCCACCGCGACACGGCCCGGGTCATCGGCCGCACGATCTTCCTGCACACCCCGGACGGCTTCGGCCGCAGCGAGCTCGCCTCGCAGATCATCCAGGGCAGCCGCGGCCGCTCGGCCGACGTCGCGGGCACCGCCCGCAACTGGGCCACCGTCACCAAGCTCATGACCATGTGCGACGCCTGACCCGCCAATCCCGGCCGCACTTACGTCTCCGCCCGGTCGCCCCTGGCGGCGGCGATCGGGCACACCGTAGCGGGGCCGGACCGGCCGCGGCTTACGTTCCTGCGGGCTGGGCCAGCCGGGTGGGCTCCGCCGAGCGCCAGGGCCGGAGCCAGGCTTCGTCCTGGCGTGGGACGGCCTGGTCGCAGGTGCCGCAGACGCCACCGATGCTCACCTGACCGCCGCAGCCGACGTGCAGCATCTGCATCGCTGCCACCTGCGTCGCTGGGCTGGTGTGCCGGGTGCCCCAGTCGGCGAGCGCACGCAACAGCGGCAGCAGGTCCGCGCCGGCCTCGGTCAGCCGGTATTCCTGCCGTGTGCGCCGGCCGTCGTGGTAGGGAACCTTCACCAGCACGCCAGCCTCGGTTAGGCGAGCCAGCCGCGCCGACAGGATGTTTTCGGCGATGCCGAGGCTCTCGCGGAATGCGTCGAAGCGGGTGATCCCGGCGGTGGCGTCGCGCAGGATCAGGAGCGTCCAGCGATCACCGAGCAGGTCTCCGGCCCGGCCGATCGGGCAGGAACGGGTGGCGTGGTCCGCGCGTTCCCCGCGCGGTGCTGGTGAACTGGCTTGCATATCGAAAGTCTAACTCCTAGTCTGGACTTCGAGTCAACTTGTCAAATGCAAGCCAGCTGCGGGCGGAGGAAGCGGATATGAGCATTCTGATCGTCGGTGCGGGGGCAACCGGCGGCTATTTCGGTGGCCGCCTCACCCAGGCGGGCCGCGACGTGACGTTCCTGGTCACCCAGCAGCGCGCGGAGGTTCTCAGCCAGCGCGGCCTGCGGATCGCCGGGCCCGGCGGGACAGAGATCATCACGCCGAAGCTCGTCACACCCGAGCGCCTCAGCGCGGTGGCCGATACCGTCTTCATCGCGGTCAAGGCGGCTGGACTCGATGCGGTCGTAAAGGAAATCGCGCCCGCCGTCGGGCCGGAGACCATGATCGTGCCCATCCTTAACGGCATGCGGCATATAGACGCGCTCAATCAGGCGTTCGGCCGGGGGCGTGTGCTGGGCGGTGTCGCGGTGCTGGCGACCCAGCTGGACGGCGACGGTGACATCAGGCAGCTCAACGACGATGTCAGCCTGTTCATCGGCGCGCAGGACCGGCAGCGGACGCCGGTTATCGAGCGCACCGCCGCCGAGCTGTCCGGAGCGGGGTTCCCGGTCGCCATCAGCGACGACATCCTGGCCGCCATGTGGTACAAGTGGGCGTTCATCGCGGCGGCCGGCGCGCTGACCTGCCTGCTGCGCGGTACGGTCGGAGAAATAATGGCCGTGGGCGGCGAAGATGTGGCGCGCGGCATCATCGAGGAGACGAACTCGATCGCCGGGGCAGCTGGCTATCCCGTCCCGGACAGCCAGGCGCGCCAGGCCACCCAGATCCTCACCGCGCCCGGGTCGCCCTTCACCTCATCGATGTACCGGGACCTCCAGCAGGGCCGGCCCGTCGAGGTCGAGACCATCCTCGGTGACCTGATCGCCGAAGGGCGCAAGGCGAACCTGCGCACCCCGCTCCTCGAAGCGGCCACCGTCGCGCTGCGGGTCTACGTCAACCGCCTCCCGTGAACGTGCAGCTTTAGCTTCCGGCCAGCGGCCGGGATCAAGCCTGCCATCCGTAGAGCATCTCCAGCGGGACGAGGAGGATCTTGCCTCGCCTGCCGCAGGCTGCTCCAGAGGCAACTTTCCTACGGCGCGCATGCCGCCTCGCGTAGCTGGCGGAACGCCTCGGCCAGGGACTTCGCGGTCCAGTGGGCGTTGAGGCCACTGGGGTTGGGGAGGACCCAGAGGCGGGTGTCGGCGACGGTCTCGTCTTGCGGGCCCACGGTGGCACCGGGGTGGCCGAACGCGGTCCGGTAGGCGGTGACGCCGACGATGGCCAGCCACCGGGGGTGCAGGCGTTCGGCCTTGGCGCGCAGCACGCGGCCGCCCTCGTGCAGTTCGGCCGGGGTGAGCTCGTCGGCGCGGGCCGTGGCGCGGGCCACGACGTTGGTGATGCCCAGCCCGAGGTCGAGGAGTTGTTCCTGCTCGTCGGGCCGGAACTGGCGCGGGGTGAACCCGGACTGGTGCAGCGCCGGCCAGAAGCGGTTGCCCGGACGGGCGAAATGGTGTCCGGTGGCGGCCGAGTACAGGCCGGGGTTGATCCCGGAGAACAGCACGAGCAAGCCGGGCGCGATGACGTCGGGAATGGTCCGGTCCCGGGCCGCGGCCAGGTCAGCGGGCGTCGGGCGCCACGGCGCGCGGGCGGTTACGGGCAGGGGCTCAGCCACCTGCTCACCATAGGCGGCCGCAGCGCGACAATGGGTTCGTGATCTCGGTGGAACCCGACCGCTTCGAAGAGATGGTGGGCACGGCGCTGGATTCGCTGCCCGATCAGCTGGGCCGGCTGATGCGCAACGTGGCCGTGACGATCGAGGACGGTCCGGGGCCGCGCGGGCTGCTGGGGCTCTATCAGGGCGTGCCGCTCACGAGCCGGACGACGTCCTACGCCGGGGTGCTGCCCGACCGGATCACCATCTACCGCCGGGCCATCTGCGCGATCTGCGACACCGAGGACCAGGTGGTGGAGCAGGTGCGCCGCACCGTCATCCACGAGGTCGGCCACCATTTCGGGATCGACGACGCGCGGCTCCACGAACTCGGGTGGTGAGCCGCTCCGACACCAGCCACTGATGCGGCTGATCGGGACGTGGCGGCCTTGACTCTGCCCGCCGGTCAGACGGCAAGGTGACCGGGTGAGCGAGCTACTGGCCATCGGTGAGTTCTCGGCCCGGTGCGGGCTGTCGGTCAAGGTCCTGCGTACATACGCGGCTGAGGGCCTGCTTGAACCTGCCGCGGTGGATGCCTGGTCGGGGTACCGGTACTACGCCCAGTACCAGTTGCCCCGGGCCCGGCTGATCCGGCAGCTCCGCCGGGCCGGGATTGCGCTGCGGGAGATCCGCGAGTTCCTGCAAGACCCGGACGAAAGCCGGCTGCTTGCCTGGGAACGTGGCCTCGACCGGGAGGCCGCCGACCGCAGATATGCGCTCGCTATGGCCCGCCAGCACCTCGGCACGCTCGCCACGGTCCCACCC
>Ga0207416_1001965_pt1 | contig 24251 bp, 20 predicted proteins | sample PaiPotPPM11metaG_FD_184107 | JGI IMG/M metagenome (GOLD analysis project Ga0207416, IMG submission 184107) | Iron sulfur acid spring bacterial and archeal communities from Banff, Canada, to study Microbial Dark Matter (Phase II) - Paint Pots PPM... ... | reverse complement strand
GGGGGGGAGGGGGGTGGGGGCGGTCAAGACCCGCTCGTCCAGCGCCACCGGCAGCGCGCAATAAAACGTGCTGCCCTGCCCTATCCGGCTCTCGACCCAGATGCGCCCGCCATGGTTCTGCAGGATCTCCCGGCAAATGGCCAGTCCCAGACCGGTTCCATTCGGCTTTCCGACCAGCGGGCTCCCCCCCTGATAGAACTTCTCGAAGATCGCGTCCTGTTCCTCGGGTCCGATGCCCGGTCCGGAATCGGCCACAAACATGACGACTTCATGCTGGCGCCGCAACGCGCCTATCTGGATATAGCCCGTCACGGTGAACTTCAGAGCGTTGTTGAGCAGGTTGCTCAGGACCTGCAACAGGCGATCGCCATCGGCACGGAGCAGGGGCAGATTGGGCTCCACGACTATGCGGAGATCGATATTGCGGCGTTCCGCCCAGCCTTTGACCACCTCTGCGGCCGATTGCACCAGCTCCTCGGCTGCGACGAGGCGGAAATCCCAGGGCAGCCGTCCCGCCTCGATCTTAGTGAGGTCAAGAACGTCGTTGATCAACCGCGTCAGTCGTTCGCTCTCGTTCTTGATGATGCCGAGAAACTCGGTACGGGTCGCCAGATCTTCGTCGGGATAGTTGAGTAGGATCTCCGAGAAAGAGCGGATGGAGGTCAGTGGGGTCCGCAGCTCGTGGGAGACGTTGGCGAGAAAGTTGGTCTTCATCTCGTTGACGCGCCGCAGTTCCTGGTTGGCGCGCCGCAGTTCCTCGTAGGCGCCGGCGAGGTCACTGGTGCGCTGGTGCACGATGTCCTCCAGGCTGTTCTGGTGCTGTCGCAGCGCGGCGGTCGCGTGCCGCAAGTCGCGATTGGCGAGCTCCAACTCCTCGGCCTTGCGGGTGAGCATGAGAGAGAACTGCGCGGCGGTGTAGCTGATCAGGAAGAAGCCCGCCGTCCCTCCCACCATGACGGTGGCCAGCACGTAGTGGGGCGCGTGGAAGCGGCTCGTACCGGGGAACAGCTCGATATGCTGCAGCCAGCCGCGATACTCCAGCCAGACCAGCGCGGAAAAACAGAGCGCAGCAAAGCCCGTGATGCGACGGCCGCGGGCGGGCGGAAGAAGAACGTTGGCGTAAAGGATGGTGGCGGCATAGAACAGCACGGCCAGCCAATCGGCGCCTCCCGCGAAGTGCGCCAGGGCGGTGAGCAGCAGCACCTCGAGGATGAAATAGCTGAATTCCCAACGTTCAAGGTGGTGATCGTTCTCGATCCGGCGGGCAACCTGGGCGAAAATGACCGAGTTGCCGAACCAGATGCCCAAGAGGGCAAGGACCGGCAGCGGGACGGCGATGCCGATGGGCCAGCGACACACCACCGCCACCGCCCACAGCCCTGCCAGCATCAACTCACGATGCTGGTTGATATAGGCGAGACGTTCACGCGCTTCCCCGGTCATGGCTCTCGAAAACGATAGCCCACTCCATAAACCGCCTCGATCAACTCCGGGCCCCCCGCCAAGGGTTCCTGGAGTTTGCTGCGCAGGCGGTTGATGTGGGCGTCGATGGCACGATTATAACCGTCGTACGCATAGCCCCAAATATGAGAGAGCAGGGACTCGCGGGTGAAGACGCGGCCAGGATGCTGCATCAACAGGTGCAAGAGCTCGAATTCCTTGGGCGTCAGGCGGATCGGTTCTCCGGCCACGCGCACCAGCCGGCGGTCGCGATCCAGCGTCACTTGGCCAAGCTCAAGCAGACGTGGTTGCGGGCCTTCGCTTCCGCTCTGGGTGCGCCGTCGCACAGCGCGAATGCGCGCTTCCAGCTCGGCCGGACTGAAAGGCTTGCTGAGATAGTCATCGGCGCCAAACTCGAGGCCGGTGATCTTGTCCAAGTCGGTACCGCGCGCCGAGGTAATGATGATCGGCAGCTCGGGGAAGGTGCCGCGCAGGCGCTTGCAGATGCTGAGCCCGTCGAGGCGGGGCAGCATGATGTCGAGAATCACCACCTGATGCTGCCCCTGCAGGGCCTTCTCCAAACCCTCCTCGCCGTCCTCGCAGCAGGTGACCTGGTAGCCCTGCCGGCTGAGCTGATAACTGATGCTGCGTTGAATGTGGCGGTCGTCCTCGATGAGCAAAATGGCGATGGGCGCAGCGCCGGCACGATTTTCGGGACTGCCGGCGGCGCTCGAAGAGCCGGGAATTAATGCCTTACTCATGAGGTCATAGCCCAAATTAATTGCCTCGGAGTGTAACACCGCACCTCTCATTTTCACGCGCTGTCACATTTAATCCCCACAGATGGGGGAGAAAGTCAGGGCCCAGGTCGTGTCCCGATCGTAAGTAAGAATCCCTAGTCGAGGAGAGTACGACGACGGACGCACGGGTTGGGTGCGTTCTCCTTTCGATCCCCTATTCGGGGGAGGGGCGGCAGCCGCCTGCGCAGCCCGTCCAGACCCCGCTGAGGATCGTGCCGGCGCGCTCACCTGCAGTGGTGCGCGCCTCAGCCGCGCAGAAAGCCGGCGTCGAAGGCGCGCGGCAGGAGCGTCCCGGCGCGCAGGGTTTCCTGCCGTCCGTGGAGGTTGGCGAGCCGGACGGGGAGGTCGCCGCCAAACTCCCAGATCAGTTGCCGGCATGCGCCGCAGGGCGGGGTCAATGTTTCGGTATCGGCGACGACCAGCAAAGCTGCAAAGTGACGATGTCCATCCGAGAGCGCTTTCCACAGGGCAACGCGCTCCGCGCAAACTGTAAGTCCGTAACTGGCGTTTTCAATATTGCAGCCAGTGATGATGAGGCCGGCCGCGGTGGCGAGCGCGGCGCCGACGCGGAAGTGCGAAAACGGTGCGAGGGCGCGCTCGCGGGCGGCGGTGGCGGCGGCGAGCATGGCATCCCAGTCGGGGCTCACGGCAGGGTCAATCATGGAAGGGCCTCCGTGAGGCGCGGAATCAGCTCGCGAAGCAGGCGAAACAGCGCATCCTGCACCCGCTGCCCGATCTCAAGAACCTCCGCATGGTCAATGGGCTGCGGCAGGATTCCGGCCGCCATGTTGGTGACCACCGAGAGGCCCAAGACGGCCAGACCCAGGTGGCGGGCGGCGATCACCTCCGGCACCGTGGACATGCCCACCAGATCGGCGCCCCAGGTCCGGAACGCGCGGATCTCGGCGGGGGTCTCGTAGCTGGGACCGGTCACCGCCAGGTAGACGCCTTCCTGCAGCGACACCCCGCTTGCGCTGGCCGCGGCGTGGGCGTGGCGGCGCAGCAACGGGGAATAGGCATCGGTCATATCCGGGAAGCGGGGACCACGCTGGGGATCATTCGGCCCGATGAGGGGGTTGCCGAGCAGATTAATGTGATCGCTGATCAGGACGAGGGCGCCCGGGCGAAAACCGGTATTGATGCCCCCGGCGGCGTTGGTGAGGAGCAGGATGCGCGTCCCAAGTGCAGCCAGCACGCGGACTGGGAACACGACATCCGCAAGCGCGTAACCCTCATACCGATGAACGCGGCCTGCCATGACCGCCACCGGCGTGTTCCCCACCGTGCCGCAGACCAGCCGCCCTGCATGGCCGACCGCGGTGGAAACAGGGAAGTGGGGAATGGCGGAGTAATCGAACGTGGCGAGGCTGGGAAAGGTGTGGGCGAAGGCGCCCAGGCCGGAGCCCAAAACCACTCCCACCTCCGGCGTGAAATCGCGCGGCAACTGTGAACGCAGCACCGCGACGGCTTCTTGCACCGGGTCGCGATCAGCAGCCGTGGGCGGAGGAGGCATGGGAATTAACGCAACAGCAGGCCGGCGATGGCAGCGGACATAAAATTGGCCAGCGTCCCGGCCAGCATGGCGCGCAGGCCAAGGCGAGCCAAGTCGTGCTTGCGGTTGGGCGCGAGGGAGCCGATGCCGCCAATCTGGATCCCGATGGACGCGAAGTTGGCGAAGCCGCACAAGGCGAAGGTGGCGATGACGAACGAGCGGTGAGCGAGCGTGGCCTGCAGTTGTCCCAATTGCAGAAAGGCCACGAACTCGTTCAGCACCATGCGCGTGCCCAGCAGGCTCCCGACCACGCGGGCATCGTGCCAGGGCACGCCCAGCAACCATGCCACCGGGGCGAAACCGTAGCCCAGCAGGCTTTCCAGACTGGTATGCAAGTGGCCGAGCAGTCCATTGACCAGCGCAATCAAGGCAATAAAGGCGATCAACATGGCACCCACGTTGAGGGCCAGGAACAGACCCTCGCCGGCGCCGCGCGAGGCCGCGTCAATCATGTTGGTGTCGATCTTCGGGATATCGAGGACCACGTTCTGGCCGGTTCGCGGCACCGCGGTCTCGGGAATGATCATCTTCGCCAGCATGATGGTGGCCGGGGCGGTCATGACCACGGCCGTGAGCAGGTGCTCCAAGCTGACATGACCGATCAGCACGTACGCCCCCATGATGGACCCCGAGACGTGCGCCATGCCGCTCACCATGACGGTAAACAACTCCGACTCGGTCATGTCGGCCAGAAAGGGGCGCACGGTCAGCGGTGCCTCGGTCTGGCCCATGAAGATGCTTGCCGCAACGTTGAGCGACTCCGCCCCGCTGGCACCCATCAGGCGCGTCATCACGCGGGCAAAGGCGCGCACGATAACCGTCATCACCCCCAGGTAATACAACACCGCAAACAATGAGGCGATGAAGATGATCGTCGGCAGCACCTGAAAGGCGAACAACACGCCGAGGTGCGACGCGCCGCCCTGCGGCGCCCCCAGTGTGCCAAAGACGAACTCCGAGCCCTGGAAAGAGTAATTCAGCAACGTCTGCACATATCCCGCGATGCGGGCAAACAGCCACTGCGTGGCGGGAACGCGCAGGACCAGCACGGCAAACAGGAGCTGCAGACCCAGTCCCCAAGCCACGGTTTTGGCGCGTATGGCGCGGCGATTGGACGACATCGCCACCGCCGCCCCAAGAATTGCCATCACCCCGAGCACGCCGGTGAGCGCTTGCAGGCGGGCGCCCGTCTGTCGCAAGGCAAAGCCGACGCAGACCAGCAGCAGCAATGCGACCACCAGCCACGGGGCTCGCGAGGGCGGAGCGGTTACAGGGTCGGAGGCGGCCACGTCGGAGGTCGACATAGTCTCACGAGGCGGGGAGTGAACCGCTGCATTGTAGCGCAGCGCAACGCCATTCCGTGCCGGCGATTCCTCACCCGATCACGTCCTGCAGCAACGGGCGCTGGGGCGGGGGCTCGGGTCCGAACACGAACGCATGCGACAGGAGCTCCTGCACCGCCTCCCAGTTTTCCGGACGATTGCAATATGCCGTGCAGAGCGGTTCACCGCGCGCGACCGCGTCGCCGATCTTGCGATGCAGCCGCAGACCCGCGGCCGGGTCAATGACGTCCGCCAAGGTGGCGCGGCCGGCGCCCAGCAACATGGCGGCCTCGCCCAGCAGGTGTGCCCGCGCGGCGTGAACGTATCCGGATGCGGCCGCGGTGAAGACGGCGCTCCGGCCGGCCTGCGGCAGGGCCCCGGGTTCCTGCAGGCTGCGCGGATCCGCGCCTTGCGCGGCAGCCATGCTCAGGAACGTCCGCTGGGCACGCCCAGTGGCGAGCGCCTGCGCACATTCCGCGCGCGCTGCCTGCAGGGTTTCCTGGGTTCGAGGCGCCGTGCGCGCCAAAACGAGCATGCGGGCGGTCAGCTCGATGCAGAGGTATCGCAGGTCTGCCGGTCCGCTATCCTGCAACACCTCCAGGCACTCCTCGACCTCCAGTGCGTTGCCGACGGTGCGGCCCAGCGGCTGCTCCATATCGGAGAGCACCGCCTGCACCGCCACTCCCATCTCGGTACCGACTGCGACCATGACGTCGGCCAGGCGACGCGCGTCCTCGATCCGTTTCATGAACGCCCCATCGCCCGTCTTGACGTCCAACACCAACGCATGCAGCCCCTCGGCCAGCTTCTTACTGAGGATGGACGCAGTGATCAACGAGATCTCTTCAACCGTGGCGGTGACATCGCGTAAGGCGTACAAGCGGCGGTCGGCCGGGGCCAGCGTCGCGGTCTGGCCACTGATGGCGCAACCGGCGCATTCCAGAACGCGCCGGAACTCCGCCGCGTCAAGATCGGTGCGAAAGCCGGGAATGGCAGCCAGTTTGTCGAGGGTTCCGCCGGTATGGCCCAAGCCGCGGCCCGAGATCATCGGCACCAGCACGCCGCAGGCGGCAGCCAGCGGCGCCACCACCAGGCTCGTTTTATCACCCACGCCACCGGTGGAGTGTTTGTCGGCAACGGGACGGCCCAGCCCGGCAAAGTCGAGCACCTCGCCGGAGTGCAGCATGGCCTGCGTCAGGGCGCGCGTCTCCTCCGCGTTCAGCCCGCGGAAGTAGACCGCCATCAACCAGGCGGCGAGCTGGTAGTCGGGAACGACGCTGGCCGTGACGTCGCGGACCAACTGCGCAATGACGGCGGGTTCCAAGACCCCGCCGTCTCGCTTGTGGCGGATCAGGTCGACGACACGCATGCGAGTGGATGCAGTGTAAAGCAGGTTGACGGCGGCCCGCCACGCTACGATCAACTCGCGGACATGCGATTGTCAACCACCGACCGGTAGCTGGAGAGTGATTCTGCGCGCCAAATGGCGGGCGCGGAAGTGCGCCTGGGCCCGCTGTCCCCATTTACGAATGAAGAAGTAGTTCAGCGCGCCACCGGTGATCCCACTCACGAGAGGAATCACCCGGGCTGCCCATTTTTCCGCCACTTCCGTGCTGGCGCGCACGGCCACCCGCTCGATGATCTGCGGGACGAGACGCTCGATGACCTGCTTTTCGAGGAACTCCTTGCCGAGATCAAGCCCGCTGGCGCTGGCGATGGCCAGCCAGAGTTCGGCCTTCTCATCGTCGGTCGCGTAGGGGAAGCCGTAGATCAGGCTCAGCTTTTGGATCATGCGGCCGGTCAGCGTGCTGAGCAGTCCGAGGTCGGGAATCAGGGTCAACAAGCCGCCCAGTCCCAGCCCCGTTCCCTCGATCGCGCCCATCTTGGTAGTGGCCTTGATGGTGAGTGCGGCCAGTCGATCCAACTCCGCCACCGGGAGTTCAAACAGATCGGAATAGCGACTCAGCCGCAGACCGTGCGCGCGCTGCAGGTGCAGCAGAAACCGTTCCGGGTCAACCTGCAGGCTCCGGGCGGTACGTTCGAGTCCCTGCTGCAAGCCGCCTTGTAGACGGCGCGCCAGCCAAGGAGTTGAGGCGGTGCGGGTGGCCATGGGTTGAATCGCCCCGTGAAACGCAACGCCGCCGCGGGCTACTGACCGGACTTGATGGTGAGTTCATTCACCACCTGCAGCACGTTGGGAACCGTTCCCGCCAGCTGTTCCGCCAGGTTGCGTTGTCCCGCATCCGCGACGCTTCCGGTCAAAGTCACCACCTGGTTTTTGACGCGGAAGTCAATTTTCTGGCCGTCAAGATGTCCGGAGAGCAAGGCCGCCTTATAGTTCTTCTCGATGGCTTGATCGAGGTCCGAGGCAACAGCGCGCGCCCGATCTTCGCCGCCCGGGGGCTCGACGCTGATTTCGTTGGCGACGATCCAAGTTCCAGCCACCGCCTTGACCGCCTGCTCGGCGCGCTGTTTGCTGTCCTCTGAACCCACCTTGCCGCCCAGCTGCACCACCCCTTTGGCATCATCCACGTTGACGGTGACGTCTTTCAGGTCTGCTTGCGCCAAGGCCGTCTTGGCATTGGCTTCCAAGGTGCGGGCCGCAGAGTGCGAGGTGCACGCAGCTGCGAACAAGGCCGAACCCGCCACGAGCACTGTGGCGGCATAACGCCACCTCTTTACCGTCATCATGAATGTCTCCTATGCCAGACCCCATTGAGATGCCTTAGTAGTGCCGAAAAGATACCTGGTGGCATCGGGAAAGGCGGGTCGCGGGCAGAAAAAGACCCGGGCGGACAGGGTTGCCTGTCCTTCCCGGGTCAAGGTCTGCACGGAGTCAAATGGAGCTATTTGTAGATACGGCCGTTCATGCCGTTGGGGAAGAAGCCCCCTTGGGCCGCTCCGACCGCCCCGTAAACGACGTCAAGCACTTGGCGTGGGGTGCGAATCATGGCCAGCGCGTTGCCATCCACGGGAAAGTACGATGAGGAAGTGGGCGGCACGTCGAAGCTGTCGAGCGCACCGACCGAGATCTTGCGTTGCACCACCAGCAGGCGGATATCGCCGGAATGCAGCGCTTCGGCCGCAAGAATCTGGGCGGCGACGCCGAGATAGGCTTTGCTCTGCAGCAGGGGGGCGGCACCGCCGTAGGCGGTAACGCCGACATCTTCGAAGGCCCGTGCCAGGGTGAGGAACTCGGTTTCACTGTTGAAGCCGATGCCCAAGGCATTCAGATTGATGGCGGGGCGGGCGACGGAGGAGCTGCCCAGCGCGCCGCGCAAGAGGCGGACGTGGGCCTGCTCGTCGAAAGCCAGCTCCTGCGCCACTGCCTGCAAGCGGGTGTCGCTGAACGCCACCTGCTTGCCACCCGTGGTGCTGCCCTGCGTGCCGGTCCCGCTCACGCCGATGCCGATCTGGTCGATGGTCTTTCCGGTAGTGGCCACGGTGTAGAACTCGGCTTCCAGGTATTCCAGGTTGAGCGCGAAGTTGAGGATGTTGGCATCGGTCAGCGGACTGGTATCCACGGGAGGGATGTTGTTGATCCCGCCTGCGCAGGCGGCCAGCAAACCAGCGCCGGCAGTGACGCCGACCATGCCCAAGCCGCGCAGCAAGCGCCGGCGGGTGTCGGCCACGGCGGCTTCGGAGGGTTCCAAAACTTTCAGAGAATTGAGGGTCTCGCTCATTCAATCATCTCCTTGCCAACTTTGGGGCGGTTCTCCACCCCCGGGGAATGGAGCCGGGCGCCGGGATGCGGCGTCACGGCGGGGACCACGCCGCACCGGGCGGCGTGGCGCGATCTCAGGACATGTTGATCGTGCCGTTCACTCCCGCCGGGAAGAACGCGCCACCCTTCTTGCCGCTGCCGCCGTAGACGATGGCCAACACCATCGTCGTGGTGCGCAGGGCGCAGAGGGCATTGTTGTCGAGCGAGAAGTAATTGGTCCCCGAGGGCGGTGGCAGGATGTCGACCGCGTCAAGTTTCGCCGTGGCGATGTTGTTCTGGGCGACCGAAAGGCGGATGTTGCCGGCGTGCAGCGCTTCCACGGCCAAGATGCGGGCGGCGGTGCCCGCGATGGCGGCGCTGGAGATGGCCGGGGCGGCGCCGGCGTAGGCTGTCACGCCGGTGTCCTCGAAGGCGCGGGCCAACGCCAAAAACTCCGTCTGGCTGCCGAACCCGAAACCGAGCGCGTTGAGGTTGATCGAGGGCTCCGCCACGGCGTTCGCCCCCAAGGCGCCGCGCAGTAGTTTGACGTGTGCCTGCTCGTCTTTGGCGATCTCGGCGGCGATGGCCGCTACCGCCGGGTCACTGAAGCTCACTTGGCCGCCCCCGACCGTGGCGCCCGGGGTGCCGGGGCCGTTGGTGGCGAAGCCGCTTTGCGCCAACGTCTTGCCGGTGGTGGCGACGGTGTAGAACTCCGCCTCCAGATACTCCAGGTTGAGCGCAAAGTTCAGGATATCGGCATCAGTGATCGTGCTCTGGCCGAAGGCGGGCAGCAGGCTGCCACCGACCAGGGTGAGGCCGGCGGCGCCCAAGCCGGCGGCGCCGGCGCTTTTAAAAAAGCTGCGCCGTGAGACGGCGGCGTCGACGGCGGCCATGAAACTGTCCACAGTAGTTTGCATCGGGATTCATCTCCAGGGGACGCCGTGGGCGTCCGGTTCGCATGCGCCTAAAGACCAAACGATAGAGAGAAAAATGGGTCGGGTTCGACCGACCGTGGCCTGTACGGGCGGACGTTCGGCTCCCACTTCTGCCGCGCACTCCCCAGGTTCGGGGAGTGGCGGATAGCAGAAGTACGGAAGCGGCGCGAACCCGGATGTAAGAGTGATCAAAAAAAAAAGACAACACTTACGAACGGCTCTGCGCTCAGATGCTGCTGCCGAGTTCCGTAGTTGTACACATCTCAATGCACGCTGAGCGCATGGTTGCAGACCCATGCGAGGCACCTGCCAAGGCGAATGCTGTGCTGCCAAAGTGCAGGCTCCCTCCGTGAATCGGTCTCGACTGCATTGGGCGCAGGGTGGCGTGTCGCCCGGGAGTCGGGCACCAGAAGACAGCCAACGCAGGGCGACCCACGCACCTGCGCGTGGTTGCGATGTCCGTGTTCGATGTGGTTACCGCGAGACGGAATGTCGCCAGAGGCCGGCAAGTTGCAGCGCCACCGTGGCGGCGGCGGCGGCGATCAGCGTCCAGACATAGGGAGCATGGCGCTTCTCGACGGCTTGAAAAAAGAAACCGTGCGTCACCATCAGGGCGCTTGCCAGGTAGGTCCAACGCTGCAAATTCTTCCAGCGGTTGCGTCCCAAGCGGCGCAGCGACCAGTCATTGGAGAGCGCCAGCAGGCCGAGAAAAAGCAGGGCGCTGAGCAGCCCGGTATAGTTGGCGGCTCCGAACTGATCGCGCCGCCAGGTGAGCGGATGCAGCCGTTTCACGAAATACAGGTACATGCGGCCACGCAGATGCACCTGCAATCCGACCACCGTATGAAAGATCGCCATGATGCCCGCCCAGATACCGACATCACGGCGCAGGTCGAAGCTGATCGGATTGGGTCGCGCGCGCAGCACGTTCCACGGTCCCAGGGCGAGCGCCAACACGGTCAGCGCCAAGGCGGCGTAGGCCGTGCCCATGCTGAGGTTGTGCCGGAAGTCCACGGAGTGCACGAGACGGAACACGCCCCAGCTCAATCCGCCGCTCACCGCGGCCAGCAAGAGGTGGCGCAAGATGCGCAAACGCCAATATCGCGACATCCCGGCAGTGTGAAATAAAACGGATGAGGGGACCAGCAGAAAATGCAGCAGGTCCGGCGGACGGCCCGCCGGCTGGAAGGGAACCACGCAAGCGTGCAGCGCAGGCCTAGCGGTTGACCCAACCCATCATCGTTTCCGGGTAGCGCATCCCGGCGGCGCTGCCGCGCGGGAAAGCAGCTTCCAAGCGTGCCAATTCATCGTCGCTCAGCGTCACCGCCAGCGCGCCGGCGTTCTGCTCAAGGTAGGTGCGGCGCTTGGTGCCGGGGATGGGAACGATGGCGAGACCGCGCACACGCTGCTGCGCCAGCACCCAGGCCAGCGCCAGTTGCGCGGCGGTGCAATCCTTGTCGCGTGCCATCTGTTCCACCTGGGCGACGAGCTGCAGATTGCGGGCGAAGTTTTCGCCCTGAAAACGCGGCGCGTGACGGCGGTAGTCGTCGGGAGCGAGGTCGTCGTAGCGCTTGATCTGTCCGGAGAGGAAGCCGCGCCCCAGCGGGCTGTAAGCCACGAAGCCGACGCCGAGTGCGGTGCAGGCAGCGAAGGTTTCGTCCTCCGGGTCGCGCGTCCAGAGCGAGTATTCGGTTTGCAGGGCGGTGATGGGGTGCACGGCGTGGGCCCGCCGCAGGGTGGCGACGCCCGCTTCGGAGAGTCCGAGATAGCGCACCTTGCCGGCACGCACCAGTTCCGCCATGGCGCCCACGGTCTCCTCGATCGGCGTGTCGGCATCGACGCGGTGCTGGTAATAGAGGTCGATGGTGTCCACCTTGAGGCGCCGCAGGCTGGCCTCGCAGGCCGCCCGCACGTACTCCGGGCGGCCGTTCACGCCGCGTGCGGCAGGATTGGCGGGGTCGCGCACGATGCCGAACTTGGTGGCGAGAAAGACGCGGTCCCGCTGTCCCGCGATGGCGCGCCCCACCAACTCCTCGTTGATGTAGGGGCCGTACATGTCGGCCGTATCGAGCAACGTGATGCCCAGATCGAGGGCGCGGTGGATGGTCGCGATGGACTCGGAGTCGTCACGCTGGCCATAGAAATCCGACATCCCCATGCAGCCCAACCCGAGGGCGGCCACTTCCGGTCCCTGCGCTCCCAAACGCGTGCGTGTCATGAACAGACCTCGCTGACTTGTGCGGCAGACTGTCTTGGATTCTATCCCGGTCCAACTCAGCTCGCGTTGCCGGCGGATTGGGGCGGAGCGCGCCCGCCAGTTTCCCCCCGGTACTGGAAAGCGGCCACGAGCGGGACGCGTGGCCGTCCGCTGCGGATCGTGAGCCGCCTTATCATGCCCCTCATGGATGATTTTGAGAGCCCGCTGGGAAGCGGCGCCCGCGCGGCGGGGAAGCCAACGAGCTCCAGCCACCGCGACTGGGTGCAACAACTGCAGGCGATCGCGCAGAACGGACTGCACTATGCCGAGAACGACTTCGACCGGGAACGCTATCGCCACGTGGCCGCCATTGCCGGTGCCATGGCGCAGGTGGGACAAACCTGGCCCGCGGATCTGTTCCTGGCGCGGCAGTTGCTCGAGCGGGGCCACGCCACCCCCAAGGTGGACGTGCGCGGGGTCGTTTTTCACGAGGAGCGCCTCCTGCTGGTACGGGAGCGCGACGACGGGCTGTGGAGCCTGCCGGGCGGCTGGGCCGATATCGGCGATGCGCCCTCGACGGCGGTCGAGCGGGAGATCCGCGAGGAATCAGGCTGGGAGACGCGGGCGACCCGCGTACTGGCAGTCTGCGATCGCAATCAGCACGGCTATCCGCCCTACCCGTTCCACGTCTACAAGCTGTTCCTGGAATGCAGGGTGACAGGGGGTAGCGCGGCGACCAGTGCGGAGACCTCGCAGGTGGACTTCTTTGCCGAGAGTGCGTCGCCGCCCCTCTCCCTGACGCGCGTCTTGCCTGGCCAGATTGCGCGGTTCTTTCAGCAGCACCGTGACCCGGGCCTGCCCGCCGACTTCGACTGATCGAGGTCGCAGGCGCCGAACCGGAAGAAAGGGAGGGAGAAAGGGAAGCTATGGATCGCTGTCCCCTACTTGTCCCCGTCATGTTGCGCGGTCCATGGCACACCGCGCCCACGGTGTTGCGCTGGGGCAGCCATTCCCCCCGTGGACGACGGGGCCGCCTCCGGCGCGGCGATGTAAACGATTGCTTGACAGGGCGGCGGGATTCGCCATAATGCCAACCGAGCCCTCTGGAACGGCCCTCGTCGGGCCGGCGGGGGACGCTGTGTGGAGGCCAAATGAAAGCGCTTACAACCCTCGCCCTGTTCCTCCTCCTCTCCTCCCTGCTCGCCGCCCAGGCGACGGCCGGCTCGCAGATCTCGGGTACCGTGCAGGACGCCAGCGGCGCCGCCATCCCTGGCGCCCGCGTCACCGCCACCCAGACCGCCACCGGGCAGACACGCGCCACCGTGGCCGGCAGCGACGGGGCCTTCGCCTTGACCAACCTGCCGGTCGGCCCCTACCGCCTGGAGGTCACCGCCCCCGGCTTCCGCACCTACGTGCAGACCGGCATCGTGCTCGAGGTCAACAGCAACCCGGTCGTCAATCCCCGGCTGGAGGTGGGCGCCATCGCCCAGGAGGTCCGGGTCAGCGCCGCGGCCGCCATGGCCGAGACCCACGAGACCTCCGTCTCGCAGGTGATTGACCAGAAGCGCATCGTCGAGCTGCCGCTCAACGGCCGCCAGGCGACACAGCTCATCCTGCTCTCCGGCGGCGCCACCAATGCCCCCGCGCACGGCCTGAAGAGCAGCAAGAACTACAGCAGTTCGGTGACCATCTCGGTGGCTGGCGGCGAGGCCAACGGCACCAACTACCTCATGGACGGAGGGGACAACAATGACGCCTTCTCCAACGTCAATCTCCCCTTCCCTTTCCCCGACGCCCTGCAGGAGTTCAGCGTGCAGACCAGCAGCATGTCGGCGCGCTACGGCGTGCACCCCGGGGCGGTGGTCAACGTCATCACCAAATCGGGCACCAACCAGTGGCACGGCGACCTGTTTGAGTTCGTGCGCAACTACCGCTTCAACGCCGCCCCCTCGGTGATCAACGCCCAGCCCAGTTCGGTGAAGGCGCGCGATTCACTGAAACGTAATCAGTTCGGCGGCACCGTCGGCGGTCCGATCCTTCACGACAAGCTCTTCCTTTTCGGCGGGATGCAGATCACCCGCAACCGCTCCAACCCGCCGACCGCGTCTTCAATTGCCTTCAACCCGGCGATGCTCAGCGGGGACTTCAGCGTGCGCGACTCCACCACCTGTGGCAAGGCGATTCAGGATGTGGACCCGGCAACCGGCAAACCGCTGCCGGGCAACCGGATCGATCCCAACCGCTTCAACCAGCAGGCGCTGGCCATCGTCGCCTTGTTGCCGGTCTCCGGCGACCCCTGTGGCCGCGTGCAGTACGGCATTCCCAGCACCGGCGATGAGGAGCAGTACATCGGCCGCGCCGACTGGGTGCGCAACTCCCACCACAGCATGTTCGGCCGTTACTTCATCTCCGATTTCAGCGATCCGGCGGTATATGACGGCAAGAACCTGCTGACCTCGTCCAAGCCCGGCGTGCTGCAACGCAGCCAGTCGGCGGGGTTCAGCGATACCTACACGCTCAGCCCGACCGCGATCAACTCCTTCCATCTCACCGGAACACGCCTGCGCATCAACCGCGGTCCGGCCGCCAACCTGCCCAACCCGACGCAGTTGGGGGTCAAGGTCAACAGCCTGGTGAAGAACTTCCTCACCATGTCGGTCAGCAACGGGTTCACGGTGGGCTGTGGCATCTGTTCTCCCGGACACTTCAACGACAACTCCGTGCAGACGGCCGACGATCTTGACCTGACGCGCGGCGCCCACCAGATGGCGTTCGGCGTCGACTGGATCCATAACCAGCTCAACGAGCTCAGTAACTTCAAGTCGAACGGAACGTTCAACTTCAACGGCACCTTCAGCAAGGACCCGCTGCTCGACTTCCTGCTCGGCTTGCCGAATGACTTCAGCCAAGGCAACCCGGAGGAGGAGAACTGGCGGCAGAACTATCTGGGCGTCTACTTCCAGGACAACTACCGCGTCAGCTCCCGTCTCTCGCTCAACGGCGGTGTGCGTTGGGAGCCCTACTGGCCGGAGTTCGACAAGTTCGGACGCGGCAATCACTTCGACCCGGCCGCCTTCGCGGCGGGCGTCAAGAGTCGCGTTTTCCAGAACGCGCCTCCGGGGCTGTTCTTCCGGGGCGACTCGCAGACACCGGCCGCCTATACCAACCACCATCTGGGCAATTTCGCCCCCCGCGTCGGGCTCATTTTCGATCCGGCCGGGGATGGACGCACCAGCATCCGCGCCTCCTATGGCTTGTTCTACGACTCCCCGGAGATCTTCTACTTCGACCGCTTTGCCGACAGCGCGCCCTTCGGCAGCTCGATTGATCTGCCGTCCCCGGCCGGCGGCCTGACCAACCCCTACCAGAACTTTCCCGGCGGCGAGCCCTTCCCGCTACCGTTCCCTCCCTCGGCCAACGCATTCTTTCCGACGAGTGGTATTTACATCAATCTGCCGCTCAACCTGCACCCCACTTACACCCAACAATGGAACCTGAGCCTGCAGCACCAGTTGGGGGCGAGCTGGCTCTTGTCCGCGACCTACCTCGGCAACGAGACCTCTCACCTCTGGTTGGGCAACGAAGTCAACCCTGCGGTCTATATCCCAGGGAAGTCAACGACCGGCAACACCAACCAGCGGCGCGTGCTCTACCTGCAGAACCCGGCCAGCGGCAAGTATTACTCCACCATGGCGCAGACCGAGGACGGCATCAATTCCAGCTACAACGGTCTCTTGCTCAGCGCCAACCACCGCTTCAGTCACAACTTCACTGTGCTCGGCAATTACACGTGGTCGCACTGCATCAGCGGCGGCAACTTCTCGGGCGAGCTGGCAGGACCAGCCTTCCAGGACCCGCACAACCCGGGCAATGACCGCGGCGCTTGCGAGTTCGATTTCCGCCACATCGTCAACGGCTCGTTTGTCGTCGCCTCGCCGCAGTTCTCCACGGCCGCGGCGCAACGCCTGCTGGGTCACTGGCAGCTTTCCGGCATCATCGGCATTAAGAGCGGTGAACCGTTCACGGTCAGCACCAACAAGGACAACTCGCTGACCGGGGTTGGCAACGACCGCCCCAACTTGGTGGGTGATCCGCATGTCAGCAACCCCAGTTACCAGCAATGGTTCAACGGAGCGGCGTTCACCCCCAACCCCAGCGGCACCTACGGCAATGCGGGTCGCGACCTGCTGTATGGTCCAGGCGCGTTCAACTTCGACATGGGACTCAGCCGCCGCTTTTCCATTCGTGAAGGCCGCGACCTCGAGTTTCGTGCCGAAGCCTTTAACGTGCTCAACCACGCCAATTTGGGCGGTCCCCATACGGGCCTGAACGACGCCAAGATTGGCCAGATCACCGGCACTTCCGGCGATCCGCGAATCCTCCAGTTCGCCGCCAAGTTCCACTTTTAAGCCAGAACAGGGAGGGACGACGGGATGGAGCACGCCAGCGGCGTGTTCCATCCGTCGCTTCGCTATACTGATTCCCGACATCCTGCCCATTCGGAGAAAACCTTGAAACGCCGCAATTTTCTTGCTTCTTCCGCCCTTGCCTTGCCCAGCTTGGCTGCCGCTCATGGGCTGACCCAGGCCGCCGGTGGACCGGGTGCCGTGCCTGCGGTTTTCAAGCCGGGAGTGTTCGAGTGGCGCACTTATCGCCTTCACCAAGGGGCACAAGGCGGCCGGCTCGACAAATGGTTTGCCACCCAAGCGCTACCGCTTTATGCCAAGCACGGCTTCGCTCCGATGGCCTTTTTCGGCGAGAGCATCGGCCCCTATACCCCGTCGCTGCTGCAGGTGATTCCGTACGCCAACCTCGGGGAACGGGAACGATTGTGGGCGGCGCTGGAGGCCGATCCCGCTTATCAGGCAGCGCTTGATACGTTGGAGATGCCTGCTGTCACCGGCAGCTATCCCGAGCCGCCCTACGATGACCTCGAGGTGCGCTTCCTGGAAGCCCTGCCGATTCAGCCGGTCTGGCAGCCCGCCCCCGCCGGACAGACGCCGCACAAAATCTACGAGGTCCGCCTTTACCAGTCACCCACCGAGCGTCAGGCGCGTTTTGTCCGCGAGCGGTTCGAGAGCGGGGAAGTTGCCGTGTTCCAACGATCCGGGTTTGACCCGGTCGTCTATGGCCGTGCTCTTGCCGGTCCTTCCATGCCGAACCTGACCTACCTCATCCCGTTCGAAAACATGGCGCAGCGGGACGACGCGTGGGGCAAGTTCGGCAAGGACCCGGCGTGGGGTCCCCTGCTGCAGGAATCCACCCGCAAGGGAGGCGACGTCATCCGCCAGATCTCGAACATGATCCTGACGCCCAAGGGCTACTCGGTGCTGCGGTAAGCGAAGCCTGTGGGGGGTGGGGAGTTCGGGGTGGGGGGGGCGAACAACGCTCGCTCCCCGGAGATCCCCACCTGCCCACGGACCCCCTGCCGTCGCCTGCTAGCGCGGCTGCGTGATCGCGCCGTCGGCGGCGGAGGACACCAGGGTGGCGTACTTGGCGAACACGCCGGTGGGGTAGCGCAGCGGCGGCTGCTTCCAACTCTTGAGACGGCCGGCCAGCTCTTCGGCGCTGATCTCGATCTCGAGCTTGCGGGCGGCGATATCGAGGTGGATGATGTCGCCTTCCTTGACGGCTGCGATGGGGCCGCCCAACGCCGCTTCCGGTGCGACGTGACCGACCATCAGTCCGCGCGTCGCGCCGCTGAAGCGGCCGTCGGTGAGCAGCGCCACCGATTCGCCGAGGTTCTCACCGACAATGGCGGCCGTGACGCTGAGCATCTCGCGCATGCCGGGTCCGCCACGCGGCCCCTCATTGCGGATCACGACGACGTCGCCGGCGTGGATCTGCTTGCCGGTGACGGCGGCCATGGCCGCTTCTTCTGATTCGAAGACGCGGGCGGGGCCGCGATGCGCGAGCCGCTCGTGGCCGCTGAGCTTCACCACCGCGCCGTCCGGCGTCAGGTTGCCGTGCAACACCACCAAGCCGCCAGTCTTCTTGATCGGGTTGTCGAGCGGCCGGATCACTTCCTGCCCCGGCGTTTCCCGGGCCTCGGCCGCTTCCTCGCCGAGCGTGCGGCCGGTCACGGTGCGAGTGGTGCCGTCAACGAAGCCGCCCTGCACGAGGCGCTGGGCGATGAGTTGAATCCCCCCGGCGGTGTGAACGTCGCTGGCCACGAAGCGTCCCGCGGGTTTGAGGTCGGCGAGCAGCGGCGTGCGGGCGCTGACCCGCTCGAAGTCGCGCAACTCGAGTGGGACGCCCGTCTCCCGTGCCAGCGCCAGCAGATGCAGAACGGCATTGGTCGAGCCGCCGGTGGCGGCGACGCTGGCGATGGCGTTCTCGAAGGCCGGGCGCGTGAGGATCTGGGAGGGTCGGGTGCCCTGCTTGAGCAGCTCCATGATCAATGCGCCGCAGCGGCGGGCCACCTCTGCCTTGCGCGGGTCCAAAGCCGGGATGCTGTTGAAGCCCATGGGGGAGAGACCGATGAGTTCCAGCACGGTGGACATGGTATTGGCGGTGTACTGTCCGCCGCAGGCGCCCGCGCCCGGGCAGGCCACGTCCTCGAGTTGTTTCAGGTCGCTGTCCGACATGGTGCCGGCGGCGTTGGCGCCCACCGCCTCGAAGACGTCCTGAATGGTGACGTCCCGGCCTTGGAAACGGCCCGGCGCGATCGTGCCGCCATAGAGCACCAGCCCCGGAATATCCACCCGCGCCAGAGCCATGGCGGCGCCGGGCAGCGTCTTGTCACAGCCCACCACGGCGACGACCGCGTCGAAGAGCTGCCCGCGGCATACCAGCTCGATGGAGTCGGCGATCACCTCGCGGCTGACCAGCGAAGCGCGCATGCCTTCCGTCCCCATCGTCTCGCCGTCGCTGATGGCAATGGTGTTGAACTCCATCGGCGTGCCGCCCGCCGCGCGGATGCCTTCCTTCACCGTGGCGGCGAGTTGCCGCAGGTGAAAGTTGCACGGCATGGTCTCGATCCAGGTGTTGGCCACCCCGATCAGGGGCTTGCGGAGGTCGGCGTCGGAAAACCCGATCGCCTTGAACATGGCGCGCGCCGGCGCCTGGTCCCGGCCGTCGGTGATGAGCTGGCTGCGGTGTTTGAGGTTCATGAGAAGCAGGGGCAACGAGTTGATGCGGCGCCGATCGGTGGGAGCGCGGGGCGAGGGAACGCGGACTTCAGGCTTCCTGTCGCACTTCCAGAACGTCCACCGTGGCGCGCCAGTCGCGGCACAACTGGGCGATCTGCTTGGGATGGGTCTCAAGCACGAGACGCACCTGGTGGCGGTCGCCCTGCGCCAGGGCGGTCACCTCCTGGAAGTCCATGCCGCGGCGGGAGACCGCCGTCAGGATGCGCATCAGCGTGCCTTGTGAGTTGCGGTAGTCAATGAGGAAACGATTCATGGTGGTTCGTGGATCGTAATTGGCGGCAGTACAGGCCAGGGATCGGTCCGCGTTCGCAGCTCAACCACGAACCGCCTCTACGCCTCCTCCAACAGCATCTCCGAGAGTGCGGCGCCGGAAGGCACCATGGGGAAGACGTTGGCTTCGGGCGGGCACTCGAAGACCAGCAATTGCGGCGTGGTGGCGTCGAGAAAGTGGCGCAGCACCGATCCGGTGCGTGCCGGCAATCCGGTCACCGTCGTCGCATCCACCGCCAACCGTTCGCTCTGGATGCCGTAGGCCGCGCCGATGGCGACGAAGTCGGGATTGTCGCTGAGGTCGGTTTCGGCGTAGTTGCGGTCGTAAAAAAGCTGCTGCCACTGCCGCACCATGCCCAGGAACTTGTTGTCCACGATCAGAATCTTGACCGGCAGGTTAAAGCGCTTGATGGTGGCGAGTTCCTGGATGTTCATCTGGAAGCCGCCATCGCCCGAGACGCAGACCACGCAGGCCTCGGGGCGCGCCAACTGCACGCCCAGGGCCGCCGGCAGGGCGAAGCCCATGGCGCCCAGGCCGCCCGAGGTGATGAAACCGCGCGGGTTGTTGGCGCGGTAGCGCTGGGCTGCCCACATCTGGTGCTGGCCGACGTCGGCCACGACCACGCCCTCGGCGGGCATCATCGCGAAGAGTTCGTCGAGAAAGCGGATCGCGGGCAGTGCCGTGCCGCCGCCGTCCGAGCCCAGTTCCTCGCGGGCCGCGGCGCAGACGGCATCGCGCCACGCCCTGCAATCCGGCCGCTGCAGACGGGGCAAGGCTGCGGCGAATTGGGGGATGGTGTCGGCCAGGCTTCCCAACACCGCCAACTCTCCGGCGCGGACGCGCTCCAACTGCGACGGATCGATCTCGAAATGGACGATGCGCGCGTCGGGCGCAAAACGCGTCGGGTCACCGGTCACGCGGTCATCGAGACGCGCCCCCAGCACCAGCAGCAGGTCGGTTTCGTGCAGAACGGTGTTGGCGGTGCGCGTCCCGTGCATGCCGCACATGCCGAGGTAATAGGGGGCTTCGCTCGAGATGCAGCCCAGTCCATGCACCGTGGAACATGCCGGCAGATCGAGACGGTCGAGCAAGCGACGCAATTCGAGTTGCGCGCCGGCCAGCTTCACCCCGGCGCCGACCAGGACGACAGGCTTCTTGGCGCTGGCCAACAGCGCCGACAATTGTTCCGCCGGGAAAGCGGGCGCGCCGATGTCGTGCGCCGTGGCCGGCGGTTGGTAGCGGCCCGGCACCGGCAGTTCAGCGCTGGCTTTGAGGACGTCAACCGGAATGTCAATCAGCACCGGACCGGGACGGCCGCTCTGGGCAATGTGAAACGCCTGGCGCAGCACGTCGGGCAACTCCTGAATATTGCGTACCAGGCGGCCCCACTTCGCCATCGGCAGCGTCGCGCCGAAGATGTCAATCTCCTGAAAGGCATCGGTGCCGATGAGCGAGGTCCGTACCTGGCCGGTGATGCAGACCAGTGGGACGGAATCCATCTTGGCGTCGGCGATGCCGGTGAGCAGGTTGGTGGCCCCCGGACCGCTAGTGGCGATGGCCACGCCACAGCGCCCGGTCGAACGGGCATAGCCCTCGGCGGCGAATGCCGCCCCTTGCTCGTGCCGCGTCAGGATGTGGCGGATGCCGCTGCCCTCGAGCGCGTCATAGAGAGGAATGACCGCTCCGCCGGGGTATCCGAAGACGGTGTCCACTCCTTCGGCGCGCAGGCAGGCCCAGACGGTCGCGGCGCCGGTGCGGGCGGGATGAGCGGCGGTGTTTGCGTTCTCCATTTAGCGCTTCCCGGCCACCACTGGCGGCGTGGCCTCCGGCTTGGCGTCTTTCTTGATCCACGACATCATGCCGCGCAGCGTGGCGCCGACCTGTTCGATCTTGGTCTGCTTCTCGGCCTCCCGCAGGCGGTTGAAGTTGGGACAGCCCGCCTCGTTCTCCGCGATCCACTCGCGCGCGAAAGTGCCGTCTTGAATGCGGGCCAATGTCTTCTTCATGGCGGCACGCGTCGCCTCGCCCACCACCTGATCGCCCTGCGTCAGATCGCCGTACTCGGCCGTGTTGGAGATGGAGTGGCGCATCCGGCTCAGTCCACCCTCGTAGATCAGGTCCACGATCAGTTTGGTTTCGTGCAGGCACTCAAAATAGGCGATCTCCGGCTGGTATCCCGCCTCGACCAGCGTGTCGAAGCCCTTCTTGATCAGCGAGGTGAGACCACCGCACAGCACCGCCTGCTCGCCAAAGAGGTCGGTTTCCGTCTCTTCCTTGAACGTGGTCTCCAGCACCCCGGCGCGGGTGGAACCAATGCCGGCGGCAAAGGCCAGCGCAAGATCGCGGGCGTGGCCGCTGGCATCCTGGTAAACCGCGATCAGCGAGGGAACCCCCTTGCCCTCGGTGTAGACACGGCGCACCAGGTGTCCCGGGCTCTTGGGGGCGATCATCACCACATCCACGTCCGCGGGGGGCTGGATGGTTTTGAAATGCACGCTGAATCCGTGCGAGACGCCGAGCACCTTGCCCGGCTTGAGGTGCGGGGCGATGCTGTCGCGGTACACGGCGCCATGTGTCTCATCGGGCAGCAGGATGTGGATCCAGTCGGCGCGCCGTGCCGCCTCGGCGACGGAGACCACCTCGAAGCCATCGCTCCGCGCCTGCTTGGCCGAGGCCCGCTCCGGCTCCAGCCCGACGATGACCTTGTGGCCGCTATCGCGTAGGTTCTGCGCCTGGGCATGGCCTTGGCTGCCGTAACCGATGATGGCGATGGTTTTACCGCTCAGGACGGCAGGGTTGACGTCGGATTCGTAGTAGATGGTGGCAGCCACGCAAGTCTCCCGCAGGAACAGAACCCGGCCAGCAGGAGAACCGCGTTGGGGTTCCTACCGACTGGTCGGTAGGAACAGGCTATGCGGTCCGGCCAGGCACGTCAAGCGAAAAGGGCCGGGGGGTGGGAGCCGCTCAAAAGACAACGCATCTTCCTGTACCCGCGCGAGCGCGGATATTGAAGGATCGACGATCCACTTGCCCCACGTTGATGTACGGTTCGATGCGCACCGCGGCGGCGGGTGTCTTTCGCCACGTGCCGGGGTCTTCTTTGTTACCATCGCCCCTGCATGGCACGAGGCACGCTCTCCGAATCCGGTCGCGACATCCTGCGTACCGCCGCCCGCTTGTTTCAGGAACGCGGCTACGATGCGACATCGATGCAGGACATCGCCTCCGCTCTTCATTTCAGCAAGGCGGCGCTCTATCACCACTTCGAGAGCAAGGACGAGATCCTGTTTCAGATTATGGATTACGGGATGGATGTCTTCGAGGAGCGGGTGCTCTCCGAGATCCGCCCCATCGCCGATCCCGAGGAGCGGCTGCGCACCTGCATCCGGCTGCATATTCAACTGGTGCTGCGGGGCCGCGACCGCGAGATCACCGTCATCCTGCACGAGAACCGCGCCCTGCCGCCGGACGCCAACAAACACATCAACGCCCGCAAGAAGAGCTATATTGTGCTGCTGGAGGATCTCATCGGCGAGGTGCAGCGCAAGCGGGCGGGCGGCAAACCGCTGGGCACCGTGCATCCGCAGGTGGCGGCGTTTGCACTGCTGGGCATGATCAACTGGACCTATCAGTGGTACCACCCCGAGGGCGAGATCCAGGAAGAGGCGTTGATCCAGCAGTTCACGGCGATCTTCTTCGGGGGCATTTACAGCAAGTAGGCCGTGTGTCACCCCGCGTCACGAACCAGGAAGCGCCCACGCACCCACCGGACCCATCATGGATCGCTCCGACTTGCACCTTCTTCTCGCCTACATGGAATGGTCACGCGAGCGGATGATCGCGGCCTTGGCGCCGGTCAGCGCCGAGGAGTACCACCGCCGTTTGGGGGGCAGTTTCGAGACCTTGCACGACACACTGGTCCATATGTATGGGGCGGAGCGCGTTTGGCTGGCGCGCCTGCGCGGCGAGAAGGGCGTGGGGCGCCCCGACCCCGAGGCGGTTGCGGCGCCGCAGGCGCTCTTCCACGCGTGGCGCGAGACCGGCAAAGGCCTCAGCGAGTGGCTGGAGGCACAGTCACCGGGCGAGTTGCCCGTGATTGATTACAAGTCCCTGGCTGGCGATCCTCACCGCGCCGCCGCCACCGGGTTGCTGCAACATCTCGCCAACCACCAGACCTTCCATCGTGGACAGGTTGTGCATATGCTGCGGCAGCTCGGTCATCCGGCGCCGACGACCGATCTGGTGGTCTTCCAGCGGGAACAGATATCACGTCAGGTCTAGATTTGGGCAGCGCTCCACGGGAGGGGGCCGTTCACACGCCAGCAACGCATTTGGAAAGTGCGGGAAGCAACCGGGAAGGCACGGACCGATACCAAGTGGGAAGCAAGCCGGCGCGGAACGGAGTTTTCGTCCTTTCCTCCGCCTGCCGAGAGCGAAGGAGAAGGGCGTGTCAGCTCTCGGACGTGCCGGCTGTCTGGCCTCAAGCAAGACGAAGTGGAGTTAACGGGCACCTGTTTTGGAACCGTGCTGCATCTCACGGCTGAGGCCCCTCATGCAAAATCTGATCCCGACGTACTCCTCTTCACTCAGACCTGCCCGCGTCTCCCAGCGCGTCAGGGTGCTGTGGCTGGCCTCGCTCGCTGCGGTGCTGCTGCCGGGCTGCAACAGTACGCACACGGCAACCGTCGAGCCGCAGTCCATTCCCGCCTTTCACCCCGGGCCGCTGCAGCATTGCAGCGCGTTTCAGCGTTAGCAGGCTGCTGAAAAACGGTCTGATGCTGCCATTAAGTGGCTTGCAGCGGGTTGTTGCGTGCTGATTTCGGGGCGGATGGCGCGGGTTGTCGTTGCCCAACGGCCCGATTCCGCAGCCTGCGCCGCTT
>Ga0207416_1001964_pt1 | contig 24254 bp, 17 predicted proteins | sample PaiPotPPM11metaG_FD_184107 | JGI IMG/M metagenome (GOLD analysis project Ga0207416, IMG submission 184107) | Iron sulfur acid spring bacterial and archeal communities from Banff, Canada, to study Microbial Dark Matter (Phase II) - Paint Pots PPM... ... | reverse complement strand
GAGTGGGAGTGGGAGTGGGAGTGAGGGGGTTCGGGCCAACGGACATGGCGCCGGTCCCGGCGGCACCGACAGAATCTTTTCCTCCCCGCTGGCACGGCGCCTCGCCAAAGATGCCGGTATCGATATCGGCCGCGTCGAAGGCTCAGGGCCGCACGGCCGCGTCATCGCCCGCGACGTAGAGGCGGCCAAATCCGGCCGCGGCCTGCGCGCGCCGGGCGCTGTGCCTGCCGCCGCGCCCATTCCGTTCACCGCGCCGTCGCTGTCAGACCAGCAGATCCGCGCACTCTACGAGGAAGGCAGCTACGAGGTCATCCCGCACGACGGCATGCGCCGCACCATCGCCCAGCGGCTCACCGCCTCGGTGCAGACCATTCCGCATTTTTATCTGACCGTCGACTGCGACATCGGCAAACTTCTCGACGCGCGCGAAGAGATCAACGCCACCGCGCCGAAGGACAAGGACGGCAAGCCGGCCTACAAGCTCTCGGTCAATGACTTCGTCATCAAGGCTTTCGCGCTCGCCTTGCAGCGCGTGCCCGACGCCAACGTGAGCTGGACCGACGGCGGCATGCTCAAGCACAAGCATTCCGACGTAGGCGTTGCCGTCGCGATGCCAAATGGTCTGATCACGCCGATCGTCCGCAGCGCGGAGACGAAATCGCTGTCGGCGATCTCGAACGAGATGAAAGACCTTGCGGCGCGAGCGCGCGCGCGAAAACTGAAACCCCACGAATATCAAGGCGGCACCACATCGGTGTCGAACCTTGGCATGTACGGCATCAAGGACTTTACCGCGGTGATCAATCCCCCGCAGTCGACAATTCTCGCGGTTGGCGCCGGCGAGGAGCGTGCCGTGGTGCGCAACGGCAAGATCGAAGCCGCGCACATCATGAGCGTGACGCTGTCGTGCGACCACCGCGCCGTCGACGGCGCGCTCGGCGCCGTGCTGATCGGCGCGCTTAAGGCGTTGATCGAGAACCCGGTGATGATGCTGGTGTAGGCATTTTTCTTGCTTCGCCCTCGCGGACGCGGCATCGGCGCGCACATCGTCTGCCAACCGGTTTCACCATGGATGACCTGATCGAAGGATATCGCCGCTTTCGCTCCGGCACTTGGCCACGCGAACGGAGCCGCTTCGAGGAATTGAGCCGGCTCGGGCAACGGCCGCGGACGCTTGTCATTGCCTGCTCGGACAGCCGAACGGACCCGCAGATGGTGTTCAACGCGGCGCCCGGCGAGCTGTTCGTCATCCGCAACGTCGCGAATTTGGCGCCGCCCTACGGGCCCGACGACCGCCCTCACGGCATCAGCGCCGCGATCGAATTCGCCGTACGGGGGCTGCGAGTGCGCGAGATCGTTGTTCTTGGCCATGCGATGTGCGGTGGCATCAAGGCGCTGCTGCAGGGCGCGCCGGCCGAGGTGTCCGACTTCGTCGGCACCTGGGTCCGCCTTGCCGAGCCGGCGCGCCAGCGCGCAATTCTGGCGCCGCCGGACGAGCAACAGGATGCTTGCGAGCATGAATCGGTCCGCTTGTCGCTCGCGAACCTGTTGACGTTTCCGTGGATCAAGGACGCGATCGAGGCGGGCGACCTGCGGCTGTACGGCTGCTTTTTTGATATCCGGTCCGGCATTCTCGAACGCCTCGGCGATGATGGAACCTTCCGCCCGATCGCCGATGAGGAGCGCCCATGACGTCCCCATATACGACGGCGGTCGTCGTTAGGGTATTGTGCCGGCGCTACCGATAAGGCGCTAACGTCGTCCGTCCGGCGACCTCCGCCGTACGCCGGGGGGCGGTCGTAGCCTGTGAGGTTGTGAATGCCTGATACGAATTTCGACATCATCATCATCGGCTCCGGGCCGGGCGGCTATGTCACCGCGATCCGGGCCGCGCAGCTTGGCTTAAAGACTGCGATCGTCGAGCGCGAATATTTGGGCGGCATTTGCCTGAATTGGGGTTGCATCCCGACCAAGGCGCTCCTTCGCTCGGCGGAGATTTTTCATTATCTGCAGCATGCCAACGAGTACGGGCTGTCGGCGGGCGAGGTCACGTACGATCCGTCAGCCGTGGTGAAACGCTCGCGCGCGGTGTCGAAGCGGCTCAACGACGGCGTCGGCTTTTTGATGAAGAAGAACAAGGTCGCGGTGATCTGGGGCGAGGCGGCGATCGACGCGCCTGGAAAGATCACGGTGAAGCCCCCTCCTTACCCTCCCCCACATGCCGGGGAGGGTAGGGAGGGGGCTGCGCCGAAGGGCGCGCTCGGGCCCGGATCGTATCAGGCAAAGCACATCGTCGTCGCCACCGGCGCGCGGCCGCGCGTCCTTCCCGGCATCGAGCCGGATAAAAAACTCGTCTGGACCTATTTCGAGGCCATGGTACCCGACCGCATGCCGAAGTCGCTCCTCGTCATCGGCTCGGGCGCGATCGGCATCGAGTTCGCCTCATTCTACCGCACGCTCGGCGCCGAGGTGACCGTCGTGGAAGTGCTGCCGCAAATCCTGCCTGCCGAAGATGCCGAAATCGCCGCGTTTGCGCGGAAGAGTTTCGAGAAGCAGGGAATGAAAATTTATACCGGCGCCAAGGTGACAAAGCTGGATAAGAAAAGCGATAGCGTCACCGCCACCATCGACGACGGCAAAGGCGGCACCCAGACGCTTACCGTGGAGCGCGTTATTGCCGCGGTCGGCGTCGTCGGAAACATCGAAAATCTCGGCCTGGAAAAGCTCGGCGTCAAAACCGAGCGCGGCGCCATCGTCATCGACGGTGCGTGCAAGACCAACGTTCCGGGGATTTACGCCATCGGCGACGTTGCCGGCTCGCCGCTTCTTGCGCACAAGGCCGAGCACGAAGGCGTCATCTGCGTCGAGGCGATCAAGGGCCTGCATCCGCATCCGATGGACCGGCGCCTCATTCCCGGCTGCACCTATTGCTCGCCGCAGATCGCTTCGGTGGGCCTCACCGAGCAGGCGGCGAAGGAACAAAAAATCGACATCCGCGTCGGCCGCTTTCCCTTCGTCGGCAACGGCAAGGCCATCGCGCTCGGCGAGGAGCAGGGCCTGGTCAAGGTCATCTTCGATAAAAAAACCGGCCAGCTTCTCGGCGCGCACATGGTCGGCGCCGAAGTCACCGAACTCATTCAGGGCTACGTGGTGGCGATGAATCTGGAGACCACGGAAGCAGAGCTCATGCACACCGTCTTCCCCCATCCGACGCTGTCGGAGATGATGAAGGAAGCGGTGCTCGACGCTTACGGACGGGTGCTGAATATCTAATGCAGGGTAGGCAAAATCGCCGCTCTGTCGTACAGCGTGGGCAAGGCGCGCAGACGATTTTGCCCACGCGGTCGCACCTCACAGCGCGCCATGCCCACCCTACGCAAGCAACCCCGCCATCGGCTTCACCCCATCGCTGCCGGGGAAGACGCTTTGCGCCAGCACGCGCTCGTCGGCGCGCAAGTGATCCTTCAGCAAGCCCTTGAGCACGGCACGCAGGTCGGTGGTCGCTTTGAGGTCGCGGTTCTCGTAGAGGTCGGCGCTTTTAAGCCCCGGCCAGTCGGCGAGGACGCGGCCGCCCTTGAGCGCGCCGCCGGCAAGAAGCGCGACGGTTGCGGTGCCGTGGTCGGTGCCCTCGGTGCCGTTGATGTGCGCGGTGCGGCCGAACTCGGTGACCAAAACTACCACGGTATCGAGCCAGGCCGGGCCCATATTGGTCTTGACCGCGGCGAGCGCATCGTCGAGCGCGCCGAGCAATTGCGACAAACGACCGTTGGCGATGCCTTCGTTGTAATGGGTGTCCCAGCCGTCGAGCGCGAGCGCGCCGACGCGCGGCCCGTCCGGTTGCGCCAAAAATTTTGCCGCGGTGCCGGCGACTTCGGCAAAATAGGCGCGCAGCTGAGCATGCCCCGGAGCCGGTGGGCGGGGTTTTTGCGCTATGTCGCCTGACTGCTCGATGGCCTTGAGCTTGGCGTTGTCCGCAAGCACGTTCGCAAGTTTCTGGTCGGAATGGCGATAGAGATCGAGCAGGCGATGCACCGTGTCTGCGCTCGCCGGCAATACCCGTTGCGGCGACCACGACAGGACCGGCGCCGGCCCGCGCACGACGAGCGGCGTCACCGGACCGACGGCGAATGCTTTGCTGCCGTTCGGGTCGACGCGGCCGCCGGGCGCAAGACCGGCGAGCACACGATTGAGCCAGCCGCTTTCATTGGCCGCCGGCTTCGGCAGGCCGCTCTCGAGCACGTCCTGGCCGTCGAAATGCGAGCGCTCGCGGTAGGGCGTCGCGCAGGCGTGGACGACGATCGCTTCGTGCGCGGCAAACATGCGATGCAGGTTCGGCATCGCCGGATTGAGCGCAAAGAAATCGTCAAGCTTGCGCGCCGGGACCTTGCCATCGAGCGTTAGCGCGTCCTCGCCGCGCAACGCCACCCAACCCGGATCGCCGACCGGCGCCACGGTTGCGAGGCCGTCGAGCGCACCGCGTAGGATGAACGCTAAAAAACGCGGATCGCGGCCTTCCGCGCGCGCGAGCTTCGGCAGATAGGCCCAGGCGAACAATGTGCCGGAGGCCAGCAGTACGTCGCGCCGCGAAGGCGCATGCAAGAGTGTCATGGTCAGCTCCGCAAAAATTCCGGCGACATGACGAGAAGCGTCAAGGCCTGGGCGCGACTTTCCGCGCGTGCGACCGTGTCGCGGGTTCCCGGCGAGGCCAGCGGACCGAGCGCGCTGTCGAGAAGTTCGCGCGGATCCGCGCCCGCAGCCAGGCGGTTGGCGAGTTGGTTGGCAAGGTCAAGGCGATGGGGCACGCCGTCGATCCAGGCCGCTTCAGTATCCGAATAGCCGTTCGGCGCCGGCGGCCGCCACAGCGCCTCGCCGAGCGAGGCCTGCGCTCCCATGAGAAGGCCGATTGGAATGACCGGGCCGCCGCCGGTCAGTCGCAGTACGGCGACGATCCACTCGGCTGGCGGTTTGAGCTTGGTGCGTTGCGGCGTCCAGGATTCGTCGGCCGTGACCAGCGTCCTGGCCAATTGCTTGAGGTCGCCGCCGCTGTCGTTGAAAGTCTTTTCGAGCTTGGCGACGAGCGAGCGCGGCGGCTCGTCGGCGACGAAATGGCACGCGAGTTTTTGCGCGATATGCGCCGCCGTCGCCGGATGACGCGCCAGATCGGCAAGCACGGCGCGGCCCTGCCCGATGCCGGTATCGGGATAGCGCTTGCCGAGCACCACCTGATCGCCGGGCTCATGCAGCAGCGGGTTGAAAACGAACTCGCCGCCATGGATCGGCTCGGCCGGGGGTAACCAAGTCCAGCCGGTTAGCACGTTAGCGAAGCTCGTGACGTCCGCCTGGGTATAGCCGCTGCGAACGCCGAGCGTATGCAACTCGAGTGTCTCGCGAGCGAGATTCTCGTTCAGCCCCTTGTCGCGGTTGATGCCGGCGATCGAATCCGGCCCCATCGATTCGACGTTATCGAGATAAAACAGCATGGCCGGATGGCTTTCGACCGCCTGCAGCATGTCGCCGAAGCGGCCGCGCACGTGCGGGCGGATCGCCTCGCGCTCATAGGGACCGGCCATCGCGACGATCTTGTCGGCCGAGATGCAGAAATGGTTCGACCAGAACCAGACGAGCCTCTCGACGAAGCCGATATCGGAGGCGGTGGCGGCGTCGAACCGCGCCTCGGCCTCTTTCAAGATGAGCTGCTGCGGCAGCGGCGGCTGGTGAGGCTTTCGGCCGGCCTGCGGTAGGGTCGCGTTGGCGAATTCCGCCATGGCATGCGACTCGCCGGCAGTCTCGGCCGTCTTCTCCACGCGCGACGCGAGCCTTTGCTGCGCCCGCCGTTCTGCCTGAAAATTGAACACTGCGCGCGCCGCTTCGCCGCTCGACGGCAGATCGGCGCCGATGCGGCCGGCTCCAGCGCGCTCCAGGTCCGCGAGCACGGCGCCGCGCGGATCGGGCGCAATGGCGGCAATCGAATGAGCAATGGGTCCGAAGCCAAATCGGTGAAGGGCAAGCGCCGCCGCTTCTTTTCCACGAGGAGTCAAGCAAGCCTCCGGCAATGTGCGACATCGAGCGCCGAGAGTCAGTTCTTCCATTGTGGCGAAAGTTGCGCTTTTCCGGATGGAAGCACGGTAAATATTCTTACAATTTGTTCACCGCGAAGCATTTCGGCGCGAGCCGCAAGACTGTGCCCGGCAGCTTGCGGCGCGGCAAACCGGCTCGTAAGTATCGTGTGAGGCGAAGCACCGCTCGGAACCCTCATGGCCGTTGTGATCGACGATCTGCTCGGCGCGAGCCACCCGCGCCACCCCGAAAAGGCGCATCGGCCGGACCAGCCGGTTTTGCCCAAACCGGACTGGATACGCGTCAAGACGCCGGTCTCGCCCGGCTATGTGGAGACGCGGCGGATCGTGCGCGCAAACGGCCTGCACACGGTGTGCGAGGAGGCCGGCTGCCCGAATATCGGCGAGTGCTGGGAGAAGAAGCACGCCACATTCATGATTATGGGCGACACCTGCACGCGGGCCTGCGCCTTCTGCAACGTCAAGACCGGCTTGCCTGGCGCGCTCGATGACGCCGAGCCCGACCATGTCGCCGAGGCCACGCTCAAACTCGGGCTGTCGCATGTGGTCGTCACGTCGGTCGACCGCGACGATCTCGACGACGGCGGAGCGGCGCATTTTGCAGCCGTGATCCGTGCGATCCGCGCGCGCTGTCCCAAAACCACCATCGAAGTGCTGACGCCGGATTTTTTGCGCAAGCAAGGCGCGGTCGAGACCGTGGTCGCGGCGCGTCCCGACATTTTCAATCACAATCTGGAGACGGTGCCGGCGAAATATCTGACGGTGCGACCGGGCGCCCGCTACTTCGCCTCCATTCGCCTGCTGCAGCGCGTGAAAGAGATCGACCGCGAAATGTTCACCAAATCCGGCATCATGGTCGGACTCGGCGAGGAGCGCAACGAAGTGCTGCAGGTGATGGACGATCTGCGCGCAGCCGACGCCGATTTCCTCACCATCGGCCAATATCTGCAGCCCTCGCGCAAGCATCATGCGGTGGCGCGCTTCGTGCCGCCCGACGAATTCAAGGCGTTGGCGACGATCGCCTATGCCAAGGGATTTTTGCTGGTCTCGGCGAGCCCGCTCACGCGCTCCTCGCATCACGCGGGCGAGGATTTTGCACGGTTGAAGGCGCTGCGGGCGGCGCGCTGATCGATGCCGCAGTTCTCTACCACACGACGCGTGCGGCACTCCGCCACCGACATGTTCGATCTCGTCGCCGATGTCGAGCGCTATCCGGAATTCGTGCCGCTGTGCCGATCGCTCGCCGTGCGCAAGCGCAGCACCGAGAGCGGGGGCCGTGAGGTCATCGTCGCCGACATGACCATTGCCTATAAGCTCATTCGCGAGAGCTTTACCAGCCGCGTGACGCTCGAGCGCGAGCCGCTGACGATCCTGGTCGAATACCTCGAAGGCCCGTTCCGCCGCATGAACAACCGCTGGACCTTCCGGCCGGCGGACGAGGATAGCTGCGATGTCGAGTTTTTCCTCGCCTACGAATTCCGCAGCCGCGCGCTGGGCCTGCTGATGGGCAGCGTGTTCGACGCCGCGTTCCGCCGCTTCGCCGCGGCCTTCGAGCGCCGCGCCGATCAGGTTTACGGTGCGAGTCCGGGTTGAAACGCGCGCTTCTGCCTGAAATTTGCCTTGCAAGCCGTCCACGGCGGCATCGTCGCCGCTGCCCAACGCCGCCCAATCTGCTATGAGAATTCTTCACAGCGATGACGCTGGAGCGTTCCATGCCACAGTCCCGCAAGGCGGAAATCCGCAAGCAAACCCGATTGTTCGACGACTTCTTTAAAATCGACGAACTGATCGTAGCCCACGAGCGGCAGGACGGGACGATGAGCCCGGACGAACGCCGGCTTGTATTCGAGCGCGGGGATTCGGTTGCGGTGCTGCTCTACAACTCCGACATCAACAGCGTGGTGATGGTCAATCAGTTCAAGGTGCCGACCCTGATGGCGCGCCGCCGAGACGAACCGAACACCACCGATGGATGGATCACCGAAGCGACCGCCGGAATGATCGAAGCGAACGAGACGGCCGAGCAAGCCATCATTCGGGAAACCAAGGAGGAAACCGGGTACAAAATCGAACGTCCGGAATTGATCGCCAAGTTTTTCTCTTCGCCGGGCGGCACATCCGAGCGTATTTTTCTTTATTTTGCCGAGGTCAGCGACGCCGACCGGATCGGCAAGGGCGGCGGGCTTGCCGGCGAAGACGTCACAGTCGTGCAGATCAGCGCCAATGAACTCTTCGATCGGTTGGAAAAAAAGAAAATCGAGGATCCGAAGCTCATTATCGCCGCTTACTGGTTGCAAGACTACGTCAGGCGAATGCGGCCGCTCGCTCCATCCACGACGAAGTTTGCGATCACGCAGAGGCCCGAACTGATCGTCGGGTACAAGACCGGCACCATTGACGACGTCAGAGGCGTCAGTATCTGGGTCAACACCGAAAATACCGACATGATGATGGACCGATTCATCGGCCGGACCATCTCGGCGCGCATTCGATATCTGGGCGCCAACAAGGAGGACGACAGCGTCATTGACGACACGATCCAGGAAAGCTTGCGCGGCGTCATTGGCGAGCGGGCGCATGTCAAGATCGGCACGGTCCTGGTGACCGAATCGGGCATGCTATTGGGCACCAACGAGGTAGAACGCATATTTCACGTGGCGACAGTCGAAGGCGGGCCGGGCGCGGGCGTCAAAGCGGATCCGGACAAGCTCAGGATGTGCGTCGAGCGAGTTCTCAGGAGGGTCGACCGGGAAAACAATCGGCTGTTGCGAATTCTACGAAAGAAGCAATTGACCTCGATCGTGTTTCCGCTGCTGGGCGCCGGGGACGGCGGCCTTTCTGTCGAGAGCGTGGCCGAGAATATTATTTCGGTTGCCATCCATTATTTGAGCAATACGCCTAATCCGACACTGAAGGAAATCTATTTTCTCGCTTTCAAGGCGCGCGACCGGAGCGCCTGTGACCGGGTGCTCAGTCATTTCTCCGCCAAGGGATTACTGACGCGTTTGGGGGACGGCTAAATGGATCGGCGCAAGGCCCTGGTCTCCTGGTGGCACGAACTAGGGCCGCTCTTGCAGCGAAAATTTTGGCGGCCGCTCCGCAGCACGATGGAAATCTTCCATGTGTTGCCGCTCGCGGCCGCCGTCATCCTCTTCGTCCTTCTGGCGACGGACGGCCAGTTCCGGGAAATCTATATCGCCTATTTGGAGGGACCGAACGGCAAAACGTCAGCGTGGCTCACCGAAATTGCGGCGGCAATGACGGTCTTGGCCCTGATCGGCGCGGTGCTTTGCGAGGCGCACTTTATGCTCAGCTCCATGCGGATCAACGTTATCTACTCGAGCTATTCCAATCCGGACGCCAACTCGGCGCTGCGCAACCTGCAGCGGACCGCAGGATTCGGCTTGGCGTTCTTTCCGTGGCTCGGGGTTGCCGTCGGACTCTTCAGTGCGAGAAATTTCGTAGCCGATCGCTATTGTCAATTGCTCAATGTCGCAAAGGTCCCCGCTAGCGCGCTCCACAACATGCAGTATTTGTTACTGCCGGGTGCCTGGGTGATTGTTGCAGCGGTCATTTTTCTCGGGGTGGCGACGACAATATTTTCATGCGTGGACCAGCGAAATCGCGTGGCCCAGCACTCGGTTGCTTTGATCGCGCCGCCGTTGGCGGTGCTGCTGTTTCTTTTGTTCACGGACAAGCTGGATGCCAACGTGGCGGCATTTTGGCCGATAGTCATCTGCGTAGCCATCGTGCTTTTGACGGTTCTTTATTTTCTCGGTCATCAATGGCTCTACCGGCGACGCGACGGACCTATTTTTTTCCGTTCGGTTATCGCTTCGGACGACGAAGGAGAAATCAACGCGGCTGTGGATTTGCCGTTGACTTGGGGGCGGCTATTCACGACCCGTGTGTTATCGCCGCTCTGGTCCCTGATCGCTCATCCGCAATTCACCACCGGGATCAGCTTGCGCAGGCGTCGCCGCCAGATGCTTGTCATTTGGGCGTTTCTGCCATGGTCGCTGCTCGCTCTATATTTTGCGATCGTACCGTCTTTCGCACCGTCGGCGCAGCGTTCCGATCTGTGGGCACAGACTTCAAACAATCCGCACCAATCGCTTTGCCCGGTTGCCGGCACCTATATTCCGGTGCCGGGACACTGGACAATTTTTCCCGTCGCGATGTGCGGCGCGATCGGCGTCGGCCTGCTGGTCGGCTTTGCTCTGAACCGGATTACTGAACACTGGATGTGGCGGCGCGTGATAATCGTCGGATTGGTCGTTGCGCTTGCGCTCGCGGCGAGAATTGTGTCGCTGCTGGGTGCGGATACCGTCGTTTCGGCGTATCGGCTCGTCGGCCCGCTTGGCACGGCAGGGCTGCAATTGCTATTCGTGATTTCCGTCCTTGCGTTGCTCGCATGGCTTTCGCAGCGCTCCGGCTTCCCGGCGCTGACGCTGGTCATACTGGCGATCGTGGTCAGCGTCGTTTATCCCGATCACGTCGGATTGACCACCGTTGCGCTTGGAATGGCCTGCCTCGCATTCGCCTTGGTTGCGGTCCTGTCGGATCTCTTTCCTGTCGCTCTCGTTGCGCTGATTTTGCCGATTCTCGGCATCATCAATTGGCATGATCTGCACGACGTGCCGCCGGTCGCTCAGAATATCCATCCCGACAAGCTGAGCGTCGAGACTGCATTCAAGAGCTGGCTCGATCAGAGAGGGCTCACGACTGCCGCATCCGGAACGCTGCAGCATCCGGGGAACGGCTGCGTCGGCGATGTGCAATCGGCCGCCCGTCCCGCAGGAAGCGGCAACACGGACAAAAGATATCCAGTGTACATCGTTGCAGCCGAGGGCGGCGGGATTTACGCGGCCAGCGCCGCGTCTGTTTTTCTCTCAAGAATGCAGACGCTGTGTCCCGATTTTGCCGACCACGTATTCGCAATCAGCGGTGTCTCGGGCGGCGCAATCGGAGCGGCCATCTTCCAATCTTTGGACCGCGCAACCACGCCGGATCCGACGCCACCCGCTATGTCAGACTGCCCGGGCCTCTCACGGAAACGCGACGATCACGAGTCGCTGTCGCAACAGGTGGCCGACGTCATGCAGGACGACCATTTCTCACCGGTCGTCGGGTCGATTTTTTCCGAGATTTTGGGCTCCTCCACCGGACGCGCCGAAGCGCTCGTAGCGAGCTTCGAAGATTCGGTCGCCGCTCATAACACCATCGCGGCGACTGAGCTTTGTGCACCGTTCGCCGATCACTGGTCTCCAGCTGCCGCCGTGCCGGCTCTTGTCTTGAACTCCACCTGGGTCGAAACCGGCTTTCGCGTGGCCTTTGCACCCTTCCGCCTAAACGACACCGACGAATCGCTGTATTCATTTTCGGACGTCGGGATGCCCGACGAACATGATAAATCGTTGATGGAGGCGGCCGTGGTGAGCGCGCGTTTTCCGCTCATCCTGCCGCCGTTTTCAGTCGTAATGAACGGCTCGAAACCCGGTCAGCGCAAGCACTGGAATTTTGTCGATGGCGGATATTCCGACAATTCCGGAGCAACGACCGCATTTGATCTTTATAAAACGCTCAGGTCCATTGCCCCGTCGAACGTCGACTTGGAGATTATCCTGATCTCGAGTTCCGTACCGCAACCGCAGCTGTTCGGCATGGCGATCAACGGGACGGTATTCCGCGATACGATGGCGCCGATCGACGCGCTCATGAAGGTGAGGGAGGATCTAGGCAACGAGGGGGTCGCGCGCCTGTGCAGCATACTTTATCCAAGAGATCGCGATACCCAGGCGAAGTCGCAATCGCCGGCAGGAAATGCCGGCACTGGCAATGCGGAGGCGCTCGGGGAATGCATCGGCCATGCAGCGGACGCGCAAGCGCCGCTGCGGATTATCGAAATTCAGGACCAGACCTACGGCCTTGCGTTAGGTTGGAAAATCTCGCGAACCAGCTTTAAAATCGTGTCCTGGATGCTGGGCCAACCCGGACAATGCGACCGATCGGCTCTCGCCACCGGTCCACGGCAGGGCTATCAGACTTCGCCCGGAAGCAACGCTGCAGGGTCCACCGCTGGAACCAGACAGTTTCCCAATCTCACCAACACAATCGTGAACCGAAATAGCTGTGCGTTGCAGTCGATACAACAGTCGCTTCGCTGACGTGGCGCGAGGGGATAGGTCTTCGCCGACGCCGTGCGCTCGACGCCGGCATTCGGGAATCCCAAGCGCTATCTATCGCTCACTGCGCCAAAACTTCCAAAAGCGCGAGCGCTTGCGCGACCGAGCGCTCGCGCACGCGGCGGCGGCCGATTTTGCCAAACAGCCGGCGGCGCTGTAGCCGCCTTCCGTCGCGGCTCGCTGCGGCGAAATGCACCAGTCCGACCGGCTTTTGCTCGGTGCCGCCGCCCGGTCCGGCGATGCCGGTGACCGCCACCGTAATATCGGCTTGCGAATTCTTCAGCGCGCCCGCGGCCATCGCGACGGCGGTCTGCGCGCTCACCGCGCCGTGACGCTTGAGCATCGCGGCCGGCACGCCGAGCATCGCTTCCTTCGCCGCATTTGAGTAGACGACGAAGCCACGCTCGATGACATCGGACGCTCCGGCGATCTCGGTCAGCGCCGCGGCGACGAGCCCGCCGGTGCAGGATTCCGCCGTCGCGACACGCAAGCCGCGCTCGCGGCAGGCATCGAGCAGGCGCTTTGCCGCCGCGCGCAGCTTTGCGTCGATCATGCTCCGCTCCACGGCAGCCGTAGTGATGCGGTCGCCATGGCAACAATGCCTTCGCCCCGGCCGGTGAAGCCGAGTTTCTCGCTCGTCGTCGCTTTGACGGCGACCCGATCGACGGAGATGCCGGCGATCGCGGCGATGCGCGCTCGCATGGTGTCGCGATGCGGCGAAACACGCGGGGATTCGCAAACGATGGTTACGTCGAGATTGCCGATCGTGCCGCCGCGCACGCGCACCCGTTCGCAGGCAAAGGCAAGAAAGCGATCCGACGATGCGCCGCGCCATTGCGGATCGTTCGGCGGAAAATGTTGGCCGATGTCGCCCTCGGCCAGCGCGCCCAAAATGGCGTCGACCAGGGCATGCAGCGCGACGTCGGCGTCCGAATGCCCGGTCACGCCTCGCGTGTGTGGAATGCGCACGCCGCCCAGCATCACATGGTCGCCGTCAACGAAGGCGTGTACGTCGAAGCCGTTGCCGGTACGCACGTCGGCAAACGCTGCCGCTTGCAAAAGTTCGGCGCGGGCGAAATCGTCGTTGGTGGTCAGTTTCACGTTGCCGGCCTCGCCTTCGAATACGCTCACGCGTTGACCGGCCCATTCGGCAAGCGCGGCGTCGTCGGTAAAATCCTCACGCCCGGCCGCCGCCGCGCGGCGATGCGCCTCGGCGATCAGAGCGAAGCCGAACGCCTGCGGCGTCTGCACCGTGCGCAGCCGGCTGCGGTCGAGCGTTTCGATCACTATGGCGGCGGCGTCAATTTTCTTCACCGTGTCGGCGATGGCGATTCCAGGCGCCGCCGCGCCATGCGCCTTGCCGGCTTCGATGGCCCGGCTGATCAGGCCGCCGCTCAAAAACGGGCGCGCCGCGTCATGAACGAGCACAAGCTCGGGGGCGCGCGCCTGCAAGGCCTGCAGTCCCGCATGCACCGAAATCTGCCGCGTTGCCCCGCCGGCGACCGGCTCCGACAGCTTCTTTAGGCCGCCGCTTGCGGCGCGAAAGAATTCCTCATCGGCGGGATGGATAACAGGCTGAATCAGGTCGATCTGCGGGTGACCCGAAAAGGCGGACAAGGTAGCGCGGATCGCCGGCGCGCCGGCGATAGTGCGATATTGCTTCGGAACATCGCCGCCGGCACGCTCGCCCCTGCCGGCCGCGACGACGACAGCCGCGACGATGCCCATCCTAGAAACGCTCCGCTCCGATTCAAGAAGCGCTTTAGCGCATGTTCCCGCGCGGTGCGAGCCAGTGGCGTCGGACCCGATGCATCAAAGGCCTCGGGGATATGCACAAGATAACGATATTGCAGTGCAGCACTTGCGTTCGGCAGGGTTTTGGCTAAACTATATGCAGCACGTTTATGACGCCTATTTCGTGTGCAGATGCTGCGATCACGCAACCGTTATTTTCCAGCACGAAGCTGGCCGGAGCCAAAATTGCCGGCCATGAACGAGTTTTTTCGGCCCCGCCGAGGACTGCCAACTGAGATTTTGGGGGTCCAGCTATGAGTTCGGCCGAGCCGTTGCTGATGGTTTCGTCGGCCGATGCGGTACTTAATGCGCTGCCGCATCCTGTCATCGTGGTGGCTCCGGACGGCAAGGTGGTCGACGCCAATGCGGCGGCAGAGGCCTTCTTCGAGGTCTCGGTGCCGCTCCTTCGCCGTCAGTCCTTGCGCGACCTCGTACCGTTCGGCAGTCCGCTTCTGACCCTGATCGAGCAGGTGCGCGCGCGCGGTGCCGCGGTCAACGAGTACAAGGTCGATCTTGGAACGCCGCGCAATCCCGGCGACCGTTTGGTGGATCTGCACGTGGCGCCGCTGCCGGAACAGCTCGACTACGTCGTGGTGATGCTGCAGGAGCGCACCATCGCCGACAAGATGGATCGCCAGCTCACCCATCGCGGCGCGGCGCGCTCGGTGATCGCGCTTGCCGCCATGCTGGCTCACGAAATCAAAAATCCGCTGTCTGGCATCCGCGGCGCGGCGCAGCTTTTGGAGCAGTCGGCCGACGATGACGACCGCACGCTGACGCGGCTCATTTGCGACGAAGCCGACCGCATCGTGAAGCTCGTCGACCGCATGGAAGTGTTCGGCGACGAAAGGCCGGTCGAGCGCGAGCCGATCAACATTCACGTCGTGCTCGACCACGTGAGGCGGTTGGCGCAGTCCGGGTTCGCCCGCAACGTCAAATTCGTCGACGACTACGATCCATCGTTGCCGCCGGTGCTCGCCAACCGCGATCAGCTCGTGCAGGTCTTTCTCAACTTGATCAAGAACGCGGCCGAGGCGATCGGCGACAATACCGGCGGCGGCGAGATCGCTCTGACCACCGCCTTTCGACCGGGCGTGCGCCTGTCGCTGCCGGGCGCCAAGGCGCGCATCTCGCTGCCGCTCGAGTTCTGCGTTCGCGATAACGGGCCTGGGGTTCCCGACGAATTAATGCCGCACCTGTTCGACCCGTTCGTCACCACCAAGACGACCGGATCGGGTCTGGGTCTGGCCCTCGTAGCCAAGATCGTTGGCGATCACGGCGGCATCATCGAATGCGAGTCGCAGCCGCGCCGCACCGTGTTTCGCATTCTCATGCCCAAATACACCGCCGCTGAGGGCGCCGAGCCGGACGGCGCCCCACGGTCACAAGAGGATCATTGATGCCCGCGGGAAGCATTCTCATCGCCGATGACGATGCGGCGATCCGGACTGTGCTCAATCAGGCGCTCTCGCGCGCCGGCTACGAGGTTCGCTCGACCGGCAATGCCGCCACGCTCTGGCGCTGGATCAGCCAGGGCGACGGCGATCTCATCATTACCGACGTGGTGCTGCCCGACGAGAGCGCCTTCGATCTGTTGCCGCGCATCAAGAAGGCGCGGCCCGATTTGCCGATCATCATCATGAGCGCGCAGAACACGTTCATGACGGCGATCCGCGCTTCGGAACGCGGCGCCTACGAATACTTGCCCAAGCCGTTCGATCTCAAGGAGTTGATCGCCATCGTCGGCCGCGCGCTGTCGGAGCCCAAGGAGCGGGCGCGGCAGCCGGTCAAGGCCGAGGATTTCGAATCGATCCCGCTGGTCGGCCGTTCGCCGGCGATGCAGGAAATCTACCGCGTGCTGGCACGGCTGATGCAGACCGACCTCACCGTGATGATCTCGGGCGAATCCGGCACCGGCAAGGAGCTGGTGGCGCGCGCGCTGCACGATTACGGCAAGCGCCGCACCGGGCCGTTCGTCGCCATCAACATGGCGGCGATCCCGCGCGACCTCATCGAATCGGAGCTGTTCGGTCACGAGAAGGGCGCGTTCACCGGCGCCAATACGCGCAACGCCGGGCGCTTCGAGCAGGCCGAAGGCGGCACGCTCTTTCTTGACGAAATCGGCGACATGCCGATGGAGGCGCAGACCCGGCTGTTGCGCGTGCTGCAGCAGGGCGAATACACCACCGTCGGCGGCCGCACGCCGATCAAGGCCAACGTGCGCATTATCGCCGCCAGCAACAAAGATCTGCGCCAGCTCATCCAGCAGGGGCTGTTTCGCGAAGATTTGTTCTTCCGCCTCAACGTCGTGCCGCTGCGCCTGCCGCCGCTGCGCGAGCGCACCGAAGACATTCCCGATCTGATCCGCCACTTCTTCGCGCAGGTCGCGCGCGAAGGGCTGCCGCTCAAGCAGATCGACCAGGCCGCGCTCGATCGGCTCAAGCGGCATCGCTGGCCGGGAAACGTGCGCGAATTGGAAAATCTCGCGCGGCGGTTGGCCGCTCTTTATCCGCAGGAGTTGATCGCCGCGGCGGTGGTCGACGCCGAGCTGTCGCAGCCCACGCTGGTGGCGCCGGGCGAAACCGGCCGCGCCGAGGACAATCTGTCGAATGCGGTTGAGCGCTATCTCGCGCGCTATTTTTCCGGGTTCGACGACGGCTTGCCGCCGCCGGGCCTCTACCATCGCATCCTGCGCGAGGTGGAAGCGCCGCTGCTCTCGGCTGCGCTGACCGCGACCCGCGGCAATCAAATCCGCGCCGCCGATCTGCTCGGCGTCAACCGCAATACGCTGCGCAAAAAAATCCGCGATCTGGAGATCCAAGTCTATCGCACCGGCGGGGGCTAATTGCGCCAGCCGGGGGTAATTCCCTCACCCGAAGGTGCTTAGCGCACGACGCGAAGCCTCGAGTGGCGGCGGCTCTCGCTTCGGCCGCGTCCGTCGAGGGCGCTTCCCCATCTGCATGCTCCTGGTTTCGGGCGGAGTCCTATCCAGCTTGTGAGACGAGCCACGGCGGTTCGCCGTGACCACAGAGTCACGTTCACGGCAAGAGCTGCGCCCGAGAATTGTCGCAATCGGGCAACATTGTTGTATAAAAGCATCACTTGGGGGGACGGATGGCCGGGCTCCATTCGACTTGCACCCTCTCGGCAATAGTCCCGCGTTTCTTAAGGCGTCCATGACGACTGTCGATCAGGTCGCGCCCATCGAACCGGCTGCGGCGTCGCCGATGCCGGTCGCTTCCCGGCTGATTGGCGCGCTGGCGGTCGGTATTGCACTTCTTTCGGCTACCGCCACGTTCCTGGTACTGGCCGGGCTTACCCCGATTTCGCCGGTCCATCAGGTGGTCGTCGACCTTCTTCTGGGTAATGCGGTAACCGGACTTCTCTTGGTCGCCATCATCGGCCGCGAGGTCTGGGTCGTCGTGCAGGCCCGCCGTCGCGGACGCGCAGGCTCGCGGCTGCACGTTCAGATCGTCGGTCTGTTTGCCGTCATGGCTGCAGTACCTACCGTACTGGTCTCCGTGGTGGCGAGCACCACGCTCGACCGCGGCCTAGACCGCTTCTTCTCGACGCGCACGCGCGCGTTGATCGAGCAGTCGGCGATCGTGGCCAACGCCTATGTGACCGACCATGCCGAGATCATCCGCAGCGAGATCCTGGCCATGGCCTACGACGTTGTCCGCGCCAAGCCCTTGTTCGACCAGAATCGCGATCAATTTCGACGGTTTCTTACGGACCAGGCCAAAGGGCGCGGGCTGTCCGCCGCCATCATCATCAAACCCGACGGCTCGATCGTGGAGCGCGCCGACGTCACCATGGCAAAGCCGGTCGTGCTGCCGTCGCCGCAAGTGCTCAGCCACATAACCGAGACCGAGCCGCAGGTCGCGCTCATTCCGCAGGGCGATCACGTCGCCGCCGCCATAAAGCTGCACAGTTACGACGACATGTATCTTTACGTCGCGCAAATGCTCGACCCGCGCGTCGTCGCGCAATTGACCGCGACGCAAGAGAGCATCACCGAGTATGCCAACCTCGAAGCGCGCCGAATTGGCATTCAGATCGCCTTCGCTCTGATGTTCGCCATCATCGCGCTCATCGTGCTGCTCTCCTCCGCCTGGATCGGACTGGATTTCGCCAACAGGTTAGTCGCCCCGATCCGCCGCCTGATCGGCGCTGCCAACGTGGTTTCGACCGGCAACCTGAACATTCAGGTGCCGGTGCACCGCTCCGAAGGCGACCTCGCCCATCTCGGCGAAACCTTCAATAAAATGACGCACGAATTGCGCACTCAGCACGAGGACATTGTGCGCGCGCGCGACCTCATCGACAGCCGCCGGCGCTTCACCGAAGCCGTCCTTAGCGGCGCCAGCGCCGGCGTTATCGGCGTCACCGCCGACGGCCGTATCACCATTCTCAACCGCTCGGCGGAGCGGCTGATCGGACGCGCCGAAAGCGAAGCGCTCGGCCGTCCGCTGCGCGAGATCGCCCCCGAGTTCGGCGAAATATTCGCCGCCGCCCGCGGCAGCAATCAGCGCTTGATTCAGCGCCAGGTGGCCGTCAACCGGGACGGACAGGAGCGTAATTTCTCGATCCGGGTCACCAGCGAGCAGGCGCCCGAATCCGACCACGGTTATGTCATCACCATCGATGACATCACCGAGCTCGTTCTCGCCCAGCGATCCTCGGCCTGGGCCGATATCGCGCGCCGCATCGCCCACGAGATCAAGAACCCGCTCACGCCGATCCAGCTGTCGGCCGAGCGGCTGCGTCGCAAGTACGGCAAGCTGATCGTCGAGGACGCCGACGTATTCGAGCAATGCACCGACACGATTGTTCGCCAGGTCGACGACATCAAGCGCATGGTCGACGAGTTCTCGCGCTTTGCCCGCATGCCCAAACCGGTCATCGCCGACGAGGACGTAGCCGATACGGTACGCCAGGTGGTTTTCTTGTTGCGCGTCGGTCATCCCGATATCGATTTCGAGGTCAAACTGGCCGCGGAGGTGATGCCGGCGCGCTTCGATCGCCGGCTCATCTCGCAGGCTTTGACCAACATCATCAAGAACGCCACCGAAGCGATTGGGGCGGTGCCGCCGGCCGAACTCCGACGTGGCCGCATCACGGTCAGCGCCAGGAGTGACGGCAAGGAAGCCGTCATCGATGTGATCGATAACGGCATCGGGCTGCCAAAGGAGAACCGGGCGCGGCTGCTCGAGCCCTACGTGACCACGCGAGAAAAGGGGACCGGGCTAGGGCTCGCCATTGTCGGCCGCATTCTCGAAGAGCACGGCGGGCGCATCGAGCTGCGCGATGCTGCGGAGAAGATCCCCGGTGCCAGCGGCGCCTGGATGCAGCTGCGTTTCACCGCGGAGCCGGTTCCCGGCGCTGTGGAGCCGACGCAAAACCGTGAGCCGGTGAGCTGATCATGTCATCCGACATCCTCATCGTCGACGACGAAGCCGATATCCGCGAGTTGGTCGCGGGCATCCTGCAGGACGAGGGCTACGGCACGCGCACCGCGCACGACAGCGACGACGCGCTTGGCGCGGTGGTTGCGCGCCGTCCCAATCTCGTATTTCTCGATATTTGGCTGCAGGGTAGCCGGCTCGACGGCCTGCAACTGCTCGATGCGCTCAAGCTCGAGCATCCCGAATTACCGATCGTGATGATTTCCGGGCACGGCAATATCGAAACCGCGGTTTCCGCCATCAAGCGCGGCGCCTACGACTTTATCGAAAAGCCGTTCAAGGCCGATCGGCTCCTGCTTGTGGCCGAACGGGCACTGGAAAACTCGCGATTGAAGCGCGAAGTAAGAGAGCTCAAGCAGTTCGCCCCGCTTCCCACCATGATCGTCGGCCACTCGCCCGCCGCCAATCAATTGCGGCAGACGGTCGAGAAAGTGGCGCCGACCAACAGCCGCATCCTCATCGTCGGGCCCTCGGGCAGCGGCAAGGAACTCGCCGCCCGCACCATTCACGTCCAATCGGCGCGTGCCGACGCTCCGTTCGTGGTGATCAACGCCGCCGCGATCCTGCCGGAGCACATGGAGATCGAGCTGTTCGGCGTCGAGTCGAGCAACGGCATGCACGGCCGCAAGGTCGGCGCGCTGGAAGAGGCGCACGGCGGTACGCTGTTCATCGACGAAATCGCCGACATGCCGCGGGAGACGCAGAACAAGATTTTGCGCGTGCTGGTCGACCAGACTTTTCAGCGCGTCGGCGGCGGCACCAAGGTGACGGTCGATGTACGCATCGTTTCTTCGACAAGCCGCAATATCGAGGCCGACATCGCCACCGGGAAATTCCGCGAGGACCTATTTCACCGGCTCTCTGTCGTGCCGATCCGGGTGCCATCGCTGGCCGAGCGGCGCGAGGACATACCCGAACTGGTCGAATATTTCATGACGCAGATTTCGCACGCCACCGGGCTGCCCAAGCGTAACATCGGCGCCGATGCGATCGCCGTGCTGCAATCGCACGATTGGCCGGGCAACGTGCGGCAATTGCGCAACAACGTGGAGCGGCTGATGATTCTGGCCGGCGGCGATCCCGATGCAGCGATCACCGCCGCGATGCTGCCGCAGGACGTCAGTGCGATGATTCCCTCGATGCCGAACAGCAACGGCGGCGAGCACCTGATGACTCTCGCATTGCGCGAGGCGCGCGAGGTGTTTGAACGCGAATATCTGTTGGCGCAGATCAGCCGTTTCGACGGCAACATTTCGCGCACCGCCGAATTCGTCGGCATGGAGCGCTCGGCGTTGCACCGGAAGCTGAAGGCGTTAGGCATTGATTAAGGCGTCAGGTAACAGGTCTCGGGTATCAGGCTATCAGAAAGTTTCGCTAAATGGCTGTTTCCTGATACCTGATACCTGATACCTGATACCTGATACCTGTTACCTGATAGCTGAGCCCCCTGTGTCCCGAATAGCTTATGTAAACGGCCGCTACCTGCCGTTCCACGACGCCGCGGTCCACGTCGAGGACCGCGGTTATCAATTCGCCGATGCCGTCTACGAAGTCTGCGAGGTGAGGGCAGGGCGCCCGATCGACGAACGGCGCCATCTCGACCGGCTCGAGCGCTCGCTCGGTGCCGTGCGCATCCGCATGCCGATGTCTCGCGCGGCGCTAGGCGTCGTCCTGCGCGAAGTCGTCGCCAGGAACCGCATCGGCCATGGCACCGTCTACCTGCAAATCAGCCGCGGCGTGGCGCGGCGCGATCCCGCCTTTCCGACGCCGGACGTTGCACCATGCGTGGTCGTCACCGCGCGGCCGCTCAACCGGACACGGATCGAAACTCTTGCCGCTGTCGGAATTTCCGTTGTCAGCGTACCGGATAATCGCTGGGGCCGCGTCGACATCAAAACCGTAGGACTTCTGCCCAACGTGCTGGCGCGGCAGGCCGCAATCGACCAGGGCGCACGCGAAGCCTGGTTCGTCGACAAAAGCGGTGCTGTCACCGAAGGCGCCTCGGCCAACGCCTGGATTGTCGCGCAGCACGGTACGCTCGTGACCCGGCACGCCGATCACGGCATCCTGGGCGGCATTACCCGTGCGGTACTGTTCGAGGTCATCAAGGCGCACGGGTTTAACGTCGAAGAGCGTTCATTCGCCTTAGATGAGGCCTACACGGCGCGCGAGGCCTTCGTCACCTCGGCGACGCAGATCGTGATGCCGGTGGTACGCATCGACGGCCGCACCATCGGCGACGGCAAGCCGGGCCCAGTGACCACCGCGCTGCGCCGGCAGTTTTACCGCTACGCCGAGGCCGCGTAAGGCGGCGAACAGGCCGCCTTAATTGTACTTGCCGCCAACTTGGGCTGCCAACTTGGGCTTGCATCGTCGCTCGCCCCGCCTTCTAATGGCTAGCTGAGCGCCGTCCGGCGGTGTCGGTGGGCGGCCAATGACGTGGAGGGTGGGTTGAGCGCAGCTGAACCCATCGTCTGACATTGCGGCTTAGGTGGGGTTGGCTCCGCTCAACCCACCCTACTTATAGGAGTGCTGTAGGATGGGTTAGGCGCGAAGCGCCGTAATCCCTCCGCGTGTCGATCGATGGGTTGCGCCTCGCCTGACCCACCCTCGAAGCAAGCAAAGAAACGACCCGCGGGGCAGGGGCCCGTGTGGCAAGAACGGAAACACGGCCATGGCAGCCGACCGCGCACAAAATCTGCAAGACACATTCCTCAATCACGTCCGCAAGAACAAGATTCCGCTTACCATCTTCCTGGTGAACGGCGTCAAACTGCAGGGCGTGGTGACCTGGTTCGATAATTTCTGCGTGCTGCTTCGCCGGGACGGGCATTCGCAGCTCGTCTACAAGCACGCCATCTCGACCATCATGCCGGGTCACCCCGTCCAACTCTTCGAAGGCGCCGAGGAACCCCCCGCCGGGGAAAAGGTCTGATTGGAGCCGCGCCGCCGCGACACACGCGCTGACCGCCTGAGCCCGGGACCGCCGGACTCGGCGACCGGCCGCGCGCTTGTCATCGAGCCGGTGCTGCGGCGCGCGGCGCGCGATGGCGCGCGTGCGGCGTCTGCCGAACGAACACCCGCGGCAAAGCTCGACGAGGCGATGGGATTGGCGCGCGCCATCGATCTCGATGTCGGCCAAGCCGGCATCGTCATGCTCAACGCGCTCCGCCCGGCGACCTATTTGGGCAAAGGCAAGGTCGAGGAGATCGCGGGCCTGGTCAAAACCTTTTCAGCCGGCATCGTGGTGATGGACTGCGCGCTCTCCCCGGTGCAGCAGCGCAATCTGGAAAAGGCCTGGAACGCCAAAGTCGTCGACCGCACTGGCCTGATTCTGGAAATTTTCGGCCGGCGCGCGCACACCCGCGAAGGCGCGCTGCAGGTCGAGCATGCGCACCTGACCTACCAGAAAAGCCGGCTGGTGCGCTCTTGGACCCATCTCGAGCGTCAGCGCGGCGGCTTCGGTTTTTTAGGCGGCCCCGGCGAAACCCAGCTCGAAGCCGACCGCCGCATGATCGAGGAACGGCTCGCCAAAATCGAGGGCGAACTCGCCAAAGTCAAACGCACGCGCGCGCTGCACCGCGCGAGCCGCCGCCGGGTGCCCTATCCGATCGTCGCTTTGGTCGGCTACACCAATGCCGGCAAGTCGACGTTATTCAACCGCATGACGCAGGCGAGCGTGCTCTCCGCCGACATGCTGTTCGCAACGCTCGATCCGACCTTGCGCGCGGTCGGCCTGCCCCACGGCGTGCGCGCGATCCTTTCCGATACGGTCGGCTTCATTTCCGATCTGCCGACCATGCTGATCGCGGCGTTCCGCGCCACGCTCGAAGAAGTGATCGAAGCCGACGTGATCCTGCATGTGCGCGATGTGTCGCACGAAGACGCCGAGGCGCAATCGCTCGACGTCGAGAATATCCTGCGTCAACTCGGCATCGATCCGCATGACGGCTCGGGCGACAAGCGCGCACTGATCGAAGTTTGGAACAAGATCGATCGGATCGACGCGGCCGAGCGCGCGCGTCTTAAAAACCTCGCCGAACGCCAGGCCGCGGCGCAGCGCCCGGTACCGGTTTCGGCGCTGACCGGGGAGGGGATCGAGGCGCTCGCCGCCGCCATCGAGGGGAGGCTTGCCGCCGGCCGCGTGCTCATCGAGCTTGAACTCGATCCCGCCGACGGCGCCGGTGTGAGCTGGCTGCATCGCCACACCGAGGTGATCCGCAAGGCGGTGGACGACAACGGTCGTATTGCCATGACGGTGAGAGCGGATGCAGACAACGCAAAGGCAGTTAGGGCAAAGTTCCACGCCGTCTAAGCGACAAGCGCGGCAACGACGAGGACTGCAAGGGGATTAACTATGGCGCGCCGGACGCGGCTCTCATCTGCCATACTGATTTCGCTGCTCCACGCAGCTCATGCGCAACCCGTGATGCTTCGCTTTGGCCAAATCCTCTCGACTGTGCCGGCACGTTTCGTCGACTTGCGCTATCTCAATGCAGCAGGGTGAAGTTACGAAGTGCGAGTGGTGAGTGCCGAGTGGGGAAGGGTCGGATCGTCTTCGTTCGCCATTTTCCTGGCGCTCCTTCTTCGCGACAAAAGCCTTATACCAGGCTTCAGAATGATTGACCGATGGTGGCCCAATCACGCGTGGCGATTGAAGTGATGCGTCCGACTTCGGCGAGGAGTTTGCGCCAGGCGTCCTGACAGGCGTCGAGGATAGCGGTGTAGCT
>Ga0207416_1001962_pt1 | contig 24260 bp, 25 predicted proteins | sample PaiPotPPM11metaG_FD_184107 | JGI IMG/M metagenome (GOLD analysis project Ga0207416, IMG submission 184107) | Iron sulfur acid spring bacterial and archeal communities from Banff, Canada, to study Microbial Dark Matter (Phase II) - Paint Pots PPM... ... | reverse complement strand
GTCGTATCAGGCTCGATGGGTCCGGTACGCCAAGCGGCAAAAGAACAATTCTTGGATGGTCTGTACAACGAACTCGCGAGATTGCGTAAGGACGGCCGCTCCTATATCATTTGCGGCGATATCAACATTGCGCACACGGAACTCGACGTCTATAATCCCAAGCGGTGTTCGCACATCTCGGGATTCTTTCCGCACGAAAGGGCCTGGCTCGATCGCGTCCTTGGCGATCTCGGTTGGGTCGATGCATTTCGCGTTGTCAACCACAACGCCGGAGAATACTCGTGGTGGTCAAATTTTCGAAGCGATTTTGAACACAACCGCGGCTGGCGGATCGACTATCAGCTCATCACACCCGATCTGCGCGACCGCGTCCAAAGCGCCCGCATCTATCGCGATGCGCGGTTCTCAGATCACGCACCGATTATCGTGGACTATGCGATTGAGCTTACATAGCGCGCTTCAAGCAGTGAATAAGTGGTGCCAGAGTTGTGCCACGCAAAGCCGGTTATAGGAGGCAAAGAAGCCGGTTTTGAAGCGACTTGCATGTGGAGAGACATCATTGAGTTAGCGAGAAAAGCCGGGACCCCGCTGATCTACCCCGCCGCAAGGCGCCGTCGGATACACGAATTGGGGATTTCAACTTAACGGCTTCAATAGGACAACATCGTTTATCATCTACGAGGCCGGATACCAGGGTGCATTTAGCGTGTCGTCGTCTTGCCCGTCAACCCCTGATGCCGTAGCTGCGGCGACCTTTTCGCCCGATGCCATGGGGCCGGGCGCCATCCTCGTCGTCACTTCTGGCCGGGTATACAGCACAACGACCTGCATCTTCTCCATTAGCGACGTGTTGCTCAGACCGTACATGTCAGCGTCGGCTACCCGGGATAGCTCCCGACCCGAGCTCGGTTAACGCAAGCGCAATGCGGGTACTAAATATCCGTAATGGCCGTAAAAGGCATAGCGTTCGTGGCGTACTCGGTCGCCGACGTGCCGCGCGCTGTCGCGTTCTATCGTGATGTCGTTGGCCTTAAGCCGGGTCAATCGTTTGGCGAACATTGGGCAGAGTTTGATGTTGGAAACTCAACGTTCGGCGTTGGGCGTGGTGAGAGCATTGGCATAGCGCCAGGGTCACAACAGAGCGCAGCCTTCGAAGTCGGCGACGCAGCGGCCATGCGAGGGATGCTTCAAGCTAAAGGTATCAAAGTTTCTGATCTCAACGAGTCGCCCGCTTGCTTCAGCTGTTTTGTCACCGACCCTGATGGGAACCGGTTTGCTCTCCATCAACGTAAGGCGTAACCACCCGCCTCCGGGCAGAAAGGGAACTCTTCGTGCGCCTCGCTCGTTCTCTAGTCATGAAACGCTTGACGTCGGTGGCAGCATTGGTGGCTTTTTTGGCCTTGGTGGGGTGCAGTAGCTCGGCAAATAGCCCCGGCCAGTTTCAAATTCCGTGCAATACGGGGACGTCGCAGCAGCTGGCAAACCCAACGCCAGGCCAAACCGGCGTACCAACGACCCAGGGTCGAATTACGGTCGTAGCATTTGGGAACAACAACATCCTATTCACCACATACACTCAGTGGATCGTCACGCTGACCGATAACACGGGCGCGCCCTGGACGGGAGGCCCCTTAAGCTTGGTGTCCGATCCGTCCGGCCCACATCCGTATCCGTCAGACTTTTACTACGCATCGAACATCCCGATGCTCAGTGCCGGCCGCACCTACACGGCGTACTTAAGCCAACCAAGTGCCACGTGCACTCCAGTGCAGCTCCCGGGGTCGTTCTCGACATAACGCTTAGCTTATTGCCGCTGGCACCTTGGTTGCATCGGACGTCTCCGGTGCGAGATTCTTTCGTTCGCGCAGAAATTTAAAAAACTCAGCGCCTTCGCGTAGGCGGCGCTTCATGACCTGCGGGTCACGGAGCATTCCGCCAAAGAGCGAAAACATTTTGCGCGGCCGGAAATAGAATTTGCGGTAGAACTCGTCCAGAGAATTGAAGATCACCGTCGAGCTCAAGTGCGGGTAGTTGAGCGCAGCGATCTGGATGCCATGCGTGTCGACGAGCTCATCATGTTGGATGTGCAGCCATCCCTGCTCTTGCGCCTGGCGAAACAGCTCGGTGCCAGGGTATGGCGCGGCGAGCGAGACTTGGATGGTCTCAGGTTCAACCTCGCACGCAAAGCGTATTGTCTCACGGATCGTCTCCGGTGTTTCACCGGGGAGCCCTACAATGAACGTGCCGTGTATCGTGATGCCCAGCTCGCGGCAATCGCGCGAAAATCTGCGCGCTATGTCAAGCCGAACGCCCTTTTTGATATTGTTCAAAATCTGCTGGTTCCCGGATTCGTAGCCGACGAGCAGCAGGCGCAGGCCATTGGCCTTCATGATCTCCAACGTCTTGCGCGGAACGATCGCCTTTGCGTTGCACGACCAGGTCAGCCCTAAGCTCCCCAGCCGCCGCGCTATTTCCTCAGCGCGTGGAAGATTATCGGTAAAGGTGTCGTCGTCGAAGAAGAACTCGCGAACCTGCGGGAAATACTTTTTGGCGAGCGCCATCTCGGCTTCGACGCTTTCCACGCTTCGAACGCGGTAAACGTGACCGCCGACAGTCTGGGGCCACAGGCAGAACGTGCACTTGGAGCGGCAGCCTCGCCCCGTATAAAGCGACACGTACGGATGCTTAAGGTAGCCGATGAAGTAGTTTTCAATCGTTAGATCTCGTTTGTAGACCTCAATGACCGTGGGCAACGACTCCATGTCTTCCAGCGTCGGTCGCTTCGCCGTATATTCGATGTTGCCGTTGTCGCGGTAGACAATGCCCGGCACGTCCTTGAGTTGCTTCCGCGACGCCACGTCTGAACAAATGTAATCGAACTCTCCGAGAGCCATCCAGTCTACGGCAGGCGCCGCCTTCATCGATTCAAGCGGCAAGACCCCGACGTGCGCGCCGACCATCCCCACCATGACATCCGGATTTTCTTGTTTCAGCCGGGCGGCGAATTTGGCGTCGCCGTGAAATGACGGCGTGCTCGTGTGCATGACGATGAGCTCGTAGTCCTTTGCCAACGGTGCAACTTGTTCGACCGTCACCCCATCGGGCGGCGCGTCGATCAATTTGCTTCCCGGAACCATCGCGGCAGGCTGAGCAAGCCAAGTTGGAAACCAAAATGACCGTATCTCGCGCCGCGCTTGATAACGCGAACCGGCCCCCCCGTCGAATCCTTCGTAGCTCGGCGGGTTCAAGAACAATGTCTTCATTACTTCAGGCATAGCCATCCGGGTTACACGACGCCGGCACAAACTCCCCGTAGCTGCTCGTTATTTCGAGCCAACCACGATTTGGATAGCCGTCTTGCCAGTTGCCTGGGTGATCATGACGCTCTTAAAGTGCTTGTCCGTCTCGGTGCCGATTGCGAACTGAGCCATCGATGATCCGCCGCTCGTCATGTGCAGCTTCTCGGAGCCGGCCGGCATGTGGTTCTTATACCAATCGTACACTTTGTCGAACGAGTCCGAGGTCGTAAGCATGGCGATTTGTTGGTTGCCTTCGTTTGACTGCACGCTCAAACCACCGCTCTCGGAGGATGCGCCCGGGTATACGGGCACATCGAGTTTCGAAAGATCGACGGCATTTTTGCCGACGACCGCCGTTCCTCTGTTCGTCGTGATCGTTGTCGTGTCGTTAGTTTGGTTGGTTTCGACCGTCGCCGCGCCTTCTTTGGTAATAATCGTTTGTTTGTGCCCGCTGCAGCCGGTCAACGCACAGACCAGCAACGCGAGAATAACCGCGGAAATTACGCGCATCAGCCGCGCTCCTTTCATTAATAACTCCGTGCGCTGGCGAACGGCGCACCCCATGAATTGTAACACCCTGCAAGCAGAACAGTAAATCCCGACGTTGCGTTCGAAGGCGAAAGCTCAGGCGCTCACGTCGTAGACGACAAGACCATTTTGGGCACGCGCGCCTTGCGTGATCCGATGCGGCGACAGCCTGCCATCCTGAAAAAGATGTTGGACGCTGATAGATCTGGTCAACACCGCGGCGTCCGCGACAAGGCGGCGATGACAGCGCCACCACAGGCTCTCCGAACACATAACAGCGGTTAGCGATGCGCCGGCTTCCTGCAGCAACTCATCGAATGCATGCCAGAACGGCGGTGTCTGCATGTAATCTGCATATCCACGAAATGACGAATGCCGCAAAGCGATATTCTTCGAATCGGGAAGAGGTCGCCGAAAGCCGCCGAGGCGCTGCTCCCAACGATACGATACATCTGCGCCGGGAAGCCATGCTTGCATGCTGTCGCGGGCGAAATGCGGACTGCGTTTGCTTGTCGGAACTGTGCGAATATCGACGACGTGTTTGATGTCTGCCCCTTGCACGAGTTGGATGAAGTCGTCGGCCGTGAGGGTGCTATGCCCCACGGTGAGCAAGCGAATGTTAGTGGTAAAAATATGGGTCTAAGACACTCACTTCTGAGACGCTGTCGACCGGGAGACCGTTGCGCTGCGCGGCCTTGCGGATGGCATCTTCGCTTGGGCCGTCGTAGATGCAAAAGGTCTTCTTGTGGTCCTTGGCTACGTAGGAGTGGACCCAGGTGACACCGAGATCCTCATTTTTCTCGACGACGCTTGCGCACGCTGTCGCACCTTCGTCCGTGGCTGGAATATTGAGGCCGTCTTTGAAGGTGCGCTCGACCATGTATCGCGGCATAGAAATCCTCCCGCTCGCCGTAAGTGTAAAGATGCCTCGCTTTAGAGGTACATTTTATCGTGCATTGGGCGGTTTTGGCAAGCACCGTAGGGCTGGGTACGAGCCCGCCAGAACTCCATAGCCGATGTCACCCGCTACATCGGGCAAGGGGGGTCAGACCAAGCAATCTCGATCGTTGCCGAGCGGCACCGTCACGTTCCTCTTTTCCGATATCGAAGGCAGTACCGAGCGCTGGGAGGCATACCGCAAGCCCATGAAGGCTGCGGTTGCGCGCCACGACGATCTCATGCGGGTGGCAATTGAGCGCTACGGCGGGTATGTCTTCAAGACCGTGGGCGATGCTTTTTGCGCCGCCTTCAGTGATGCCTCGCACGCCCTGCATGCCGCGCTCGACGCGCAGCTTGCACTCGCGCAAGAAGATTTCTCGGCCGTCGATGGGTTACGGGCGCGCATGGGCCTGCACACAGGTTCCGCAGAAGAGCGCGATGCTGATTATTTTGGTCCGGCAGTGAACCGTGTTGCGCGACTCATGTCGATCGGTCACGGCGGTCAACTGCTGCTGTCCGGCATCACGCACGAGCTCGTGCACAACGACGCAAAGGATGTTGTCTTTTCCGACCTTGGCTTGCATCGGCTCAAAGATCTGGCCGAGCCCGAGCGAGTGTGGCAAGCAACCATCGGCAATTTGCAGAGAGATTTCCCGCAGCTCAATTCGCTGGATGTCTTGCCCAATAATCTCCCGGTCCAGGTCACCACGTTCATTGGCCGCGAGCGAGACCTCGAAGAGCTCAAAACATACGTCGGGGAGCATCGGTTGGTGACGCTCTTCGGTGCCGGCGGAGTCGGTAAGACCCGGCTCGCCGCCCAGGTGGGCGCTGAACTGCTCGATCGCTTTTCCGACGGCGTTTGGATTGCGGACTTCGCACCGATCACCGAGCCTGGATCCGTGACGAGTGTCATCGCGCAAGCGTTGGGGGTGAGTCAAGCGCATGGACGCTTGCACGACGCGATTTGTCAGTGGCTCAAGGGAAAAGAGCTGCTTATCGTCCTTGACAGTTGCGAGCACGTGCTTGAGGCGGCCGCAACGTTTGCCGATGCCATTACGCGCACGTGCCCGAATGTGCGCATCGTCGCGACATCGCGTCAGGTGCTTGGGATCGCGGGTGAAAAGGTTATACATCTTGCGTGTTTGAGGATCCCTGACAAAGCCGTGCGCCTCGATTCGGCACATGCCATGGATTACGGAGCCGTCGCACTCTTTGTCGATCGGGCCTCCCTTGTCAACCGATCCTTTTGTCTGAGCGATGACAACGCGGCCATCGTGGCGGACATATGCCGGCGGCTCGACGGCATTCCGCTTGCCATTGAGCTTGCGGCCGCTCGGGTGAAGGTCCTGAGCGTATCCCATCTTGACCAGCGCTTGAACGAGCGCTTTAAGATTCTCACGGCTGGCAGCCGTACCGCTCTTCCTCGCCAGAAAACACTCAGCGCGTTAATCGATTGGAGCTACGATTTGCTGTCGGCGCAAGAGCGCCGCCTGTTCAACCAGCTGTCGATATTCGCGGGTAGCTTCACGATCGACGCTGCATGCTTCATCTGTGCCTGCTCCGAGACACCCGAGGTAGACATTTTCGATCTGGTCGCATCGCTTACGGATAAGTCGCTCGTGGTCGCAGATACGACCGGCGTTCAAGAACGTTACCGCCTGCTTGAATCAATGCGCGAGTACGGGCTTGAGAAACTCACGGCGAGCGGCGAGCGCAAGGACATCACTCGCCGTCATGCGCAGTATTTTCTAGCGGCCGCCCAAACTGCAGAAAAAAACTTCAATTCCATGCCTTTGTCGGGGTGGCTCTTAAGCGTCGAGCCCGACTGCGAAAATTTCCGGGCAACGTTGGAATGGGCGCTCGGTGGCGGGTGCGATGTCGCCCTCGGCGCGACGCTCGCCAGCGCTTTGGAAATGTTTTGGTGGCATGGCGGTCTGGAAGCGGAAGGCCGGCGCTGGGTGGAAATCGGCTTGCGCGGAATCGATGAAGGGGCGAACGCCGCCGTCGCGCAGCGGTTGCGCCGCACCCTCACGCTGCTGACGTCGCGAGTGTTATACTCATAGAGGTTCGTAAGAGGTTTTTTGCGCGAAGCGAGTAACCGTGTGTTCGCCAATATGGCGTTCGAAGGGAGTTAACCGCATGTTCAAGCGCGCGGCCGCTATCTTTATTGTCATGCTTGTGTCAATGATTGGGGCATCCAGAGCCGATCAGTCACCAACGTATAAGGGACCCATGTCTGCCTCTGAACAAGCGTTCGTTCAATCGATCCAGGCTGATTTCAACAAACGATTCCCCCACGCAAGCGACGCGGAGAAGGCCGGGTATGTGCGCTATACCGGCGTTGATGAAACAGGCGCGATCAGCTACGCCAACATGCAGTGGAACTCGAAAGACATACAGCACCCGAGTCAGCTGTGGTATGACAAAAACGGCAACTTGTTAGGTGCGGATTTTTCAATGCCGAGCACGGGAGGCAAGCGCCCGAATTTGTTTGGCGTTAATCCGGGGCGGTGGTACGAATTCGACGACCATATTCACTACGTGCTTCGGGATCCAAAGACCGGCAAGATGACCTACGATTTGTATATGATGTCGCCGGCCTTTGCAAAGCGTGGCGGAGACCCGAAGCATCCGACCGCCGCCGACCTTGTTAAGATGAAGAAGGTCAAATCGACATCCCAAGTCGCAACTGTATTCGACTTTCCAAGGGTCTGGGATCTCATCGTGTGGGTGAAGCCCAACCCCAAGGGCGCATTCGCGGACAAGAACCCGCTCGTCAAACCATAAGTAAGGCGGTCGACCGTGTCGACCGTTCTGTTGTCCTGTCGCTGCATTATTTGCCGGAGGCTGCGTCCGGCTGGGCGTCGTCCTGCGGAGATGGCCCATCACCTTTTGCAGGAGTGGTTTCAGCCTCGCGATCCGATGGCCACTCGATCGTGCCGCCGAGTGACCCCAGATGCACCCTCGGGCTGTCTTGCGGCTTTCGCATGACACTCACCTGTGCCACACGCTGCGGCGGGCCAACGGCAGTGCCCCGCGCGTGCGCGGTATTTGCAGCATGTAGTTATAGGCGTTCAGCGAGCCAACCCCGGTCGCGTTGTCATAGCCCGGGTGCGCAGCATAGTCGCCGTTGCTGCCTGCAACGATATCGTGCCACGCTGAACCCGGATAGGTGTGGAGGCGGAATCCATTATATAGGCCTGTCTGCGATAAGCCCAATCTGTGGCCCCAGTACTGGTCGAACTGCGCGTACATAGCCGCGAGGTTCGGCGCGACGCAGCTCGTGCCGCCGACCGCAAGCGCCCATGAGCCGAGATAAAAAAGCGCGTACGGCGTGTTGGGATCAGCATCGAGTGCCACATCCGGCGTGTTGCGCCAGACTCTGCTGGCAAGTGTCGGAACTACCGTTTGGTATTTCGGCAGTCCGAAGAACTGCGAGAAACCACCGCCGCCCCCCGACCAAGCTGTCTCGGACTTGATCGTCCGATTGGCGTTGAGAACGAGTGACGTGCCGCCGGAGGCTCCAATCCACGGAGAGCTTGAAGGGAAGTCGACATTGATCGGATTTGGCTGACCCGGAAGTCCGTCGGGCGGGTTATTCGTACCGCAATCGCGCGAGCCGTTATCGCCGGCGGCCGCGAAGCGTGTCTGCCCTTCCGCAGCCCCTTGTTCGAAGAGGTCATTGTCGGCCGCCACTTCGTTGGGATCGGAGCCAGCCTCGCATGAGCCCCATGATGTGGTCACGACGTCCACGCGCGGATCGATGACGGTCGCCTCGTAGATGTCGTCGAAGGTTGAATTGAGCGGGTCGACACCTTCGTAGACGAGCACGTTGGCGCCAGGTGCATTCGACGTGGTTTGTTGCATGTCGAGCGTGGTCTCGTCGCTCTGCCCTGGCAGGGGCAGGCCTTGAGCAACGGGATCATCCACGAACTTTCGGAAGAGATAACCTGTTCGCTTCACGCCGAATGCACTCCAGTACCCTGTTGCATCGCCGTCGAGGTAATCGTAGGCGGTTTCAATGGCGATCGTGACGCCCTGGCCGGTTGCGCGATTGAGGTGAACCGGTTCGTTATAAGCAGTTTCGATGTCAAGCGGACCATAGCCAAAGGGCGTGGTCAGCGGGTTTTGCACGTGCGGCGGCTGTGCAACGTGGGTCGCAAAGTTGTTGAAACCGCTCACCGCCATGACGATGCCCTTTAAGGCTGAAGGTAGGACGGCTGGTATTGAATTAGCGTAGTAGGTTACGTTGTTGTATTTATATTGGCTGATTATCGTGTGGAAGAAAGCGTCGGCCTGCGCGACTGTCGCGACCGCATCGATGACCTTGCGGTTTGCATACGTTTGAATGACTTGAACGCCGGCGCCGGCGAGCACGTACTCGACGGTCGTGTAGGTGCTCGGCGATGGTGCGAAAGTTGACGCGAACTGGTCGGGCGTCATGAATGCCCCGTAGGAAGAAGAAGCCGGATCGTTGACTGCCTGAGTGAAGCTGTCGACCGCCGCCTGATTCGGATAGGCGAGGAAAACAACGAGGTGCACCTTTTGGGTTGCAGGCGCGGGACCCACGTATGTCGCGGCCGACTCAAACTGCGGAACCGATGCAGCGATTCCGTCGGTGGAAAGAGCTCGCGCCGGCAAATTGCTTGATAGCACAAAAGCTGCCGTCATCAGGGCGGCTAACAGCACAAAGCGCTTCATCAGGTTCTCCTCTTAGGCTAGGCCGGACGGGGATAAACTAATGTCATTCTACCCGCGAAGGTGTGACAACCCGCGAACACTGGGGATAAAAATTTCCTGGCTTAACCGGCAGCTGGGACAGGGGTCCGAGGCGATGCATCGGGGATGGGTTTCGGAGACTTCCAGAAGTCTGGGGCCTCGGCGCCCACGGCAGCTCGATAGCGCTCTCGCCAGGCGGCATAGTCTTGCTCGGCTTCGGCGAAACGCAGGTCGCCAGCAAGCGCTTCAAGGCGCATGCGAACCGCCTCAAGGTCGAACGGGGCGATCTCCAAGATTCGTTCGACCGCGAGTCGCAGGCCGGTCGCGTCGCGGGCCTCCTGCCGATCTTGCGCGATCCACCGAAGCGCCTCGATGCACGCCGCCCTCAAACGCTCGCGCTGGTGCCACTGCCAACCGCCTTCTTGCATGCCCTCCAGAAAATCACCGCGGTACAGGTCCGCGGCCGCTTTATATTTGTGTCGCGCACGCTCTGCATCGCCGCTGGCAGCCGCCTGCCGCGCATGGTCTAAGAATTCGTCGAAGAGCGCCACGTCGATGACGGTATTCGGCGGCGCGACGAAGCGATACGCATTCGCCTCGTATTTGATGACGTCTCCGACAACCTTACGAATCGCCGAGATCGCCACGCGGAGGCTATCGTGAGCTGCATCGGCGTCGCTCTCGGGCCACCAAAGATCGATGAGCCGGGCCCGGGCTACCGCTCGGCCCCGCTGGCTGAAGAGGTAGGCGAAGACGTCGAGCGCGCGCCGCCGCTTCCAAGCTTCCGACGACACTTCTTTGCCTTCGACGAAAACACGTAAGGCGCCCAGTGCTTCAATACGCAAAGAGCTGGGCAGCTCCACTCTCTGTTCGGGCATCAACGCAGAGCCGATGCCCCAGCGATGCAAGTGGGGACGCAGGCGCTCGAACACGTCGGCTTTCGTATGCAGCAAGAAACGATAATCGCGCTGGTGCACGAGCCCGATCGCTGTCGTTGCAGCTTCCGCAGCGTGGCGATCGACCCGCTCTGCGTCGCGAGCCCCACGCACGCTCGCATGAGCTGCGAGGATAGCCGCGGCTTCCAAAGCGGTGGTCGCCTGAACGATCGCGTTAGCGCCTTGGCCGCATTCAACGATTGCTTCCTCGGCGAGCTTGATCGACATGGACGTATCGCCGCTTGCTGCCAGCACATGCGCACGAGTTATGAGAATGGGTGCAAGCTGCTGGTGGCGGCCCAGACTGCTGAGGTTGGCGGAGGCGTGCGCACACAATGCATCCGCTTCCGCAAAGTTGCGCCTGAACAACGCGCATTTTGCGAGACCGTGCTCGATCTCTGGCATGAGGATCATATCGGCGGGATCGGCAGATGCTTGCGCGCGGCGAAGCAGCTCTTGCGCGGCATCGATGTCGCCGCGCAGCAGCTTCAAAGCCCCACGTTGTTCAAGCGCGCGCGTGACGATGTGAGTTGCTCCAATGTCCTCGGCCTGCGAAAGCAAAACGTCAACGAGGCGCTCTGCTTCATCGAGGTCACCGAGCAGCGTCTTGACATAGATGAGGTCGCCAAGCGTCGTCAGTTTCGAGACATGCTGGCCGGCGTGTTCTTTGAGCTTGAGCGCGCGCTCGTACAGCGAGAGTCCGGTGTAGATATCCCCTCGCCTGAGGTGAGCAACACCGGTGTTGTGCAACACAAGCCCGTGGGCCGCGAGATCTCCTCGTGCCACGATGAGCGGCGTAATGTCGCGGTAAATCGTAAGTGCCTCATCAAGCTCGTCGGCTTCGACGTGCACGGCGGCGAGGGTCATGCGTAAGCTCGATAAACTCGACTCCGGCAATTCCACGCTCGACGCCAATGCCTCGTCGAGCATGTCGCGCAGGCGGCTGAACTCGCCTCGCGATCCCAGGATCGGCGCGCACGTGCGCACAGCTTCGGCGAGAACGTCGAATTGTTGTCGATTGCGAGCACCTGCAATTGCGAGCTCGAGTGTTTGGAGCGCATTGTCCCACTCGCCGCGTTCGCGCTGTACGCGCCCGAGCACCGTCATCAAAATCGGGCTGGTGCGTACGCGGTCGGGATGAATCCGGCGTAACACGGCGTCAACGGATGAGATCAATCCCATCCGCAGCATGTCCAAGGCGGCGGCTTCAAGTGAGCTGATCGCCGCTTCGATGTCGCCTGCCTCAAGGTAGTGGGTAATTGCTTGACGCGCATCGCCCCGTGCTGCAAAGACCTGTGCAGCGCGTCTATGGAGTGAAGCAATGTGTTCGGCCGGCTCTGCACGTTCGAGATTGTGGCGGAGGAACTCGCGAAAGAGCTGATGGTATGTATATGCGTCGTCCGAGCGGCGCGCCACGAACAGCCCACGGTCGGTGAACGACGCGAGAATTTTGCGGGACCCAGTCGTGCTTGCAAGCGCATCGCACAGCTCCACTTCGAGCTGTTCCAAAATTGACGTGTCGAGCAAAAATTGGCGCTCTGCCGCAGTGAGCTCCGTGAGCACCTCGCTCGCCAAATAGTCAAACAGATAGTGCCGCATCTCGTCGCTGTTTGCAGGCGGTAGCGAGGCTTCATCGGGCGCCAATGTTTCAGATCGGGCCACACCCGATGCAACAACCTTGCGGGCGCTCGAGGCGATGAGCGTGAGTCCTGCCGCCCAGCCCTCCGCTTGCGCTGCGAGCCGAACAAGCGCGTCGCTAACTTTTTCTTGCACGGCCAGGCGCAGATAAGCAAGAATTTCCGAATCGTTAAACGCAAGGTCGCTGGCAGCGATGCTCTCGAGTTGCCCGGCTGTCGCGATCGTTCCCAGCGCGACCGGCATCGAACGTCCGCTCAGGACAAAGGCAACATTGCCCTGACCGGCGCGTCTGACGAGTTCGTCAAGGGCAGCCAGAGATCGGCTTTTTTCGAGGACGTGCACGTCGTCGAACACGAGAAGAACCGGGTTCCGCGCTTCGGCAAGGCCCTCGGCAAATCTACTTCCAATTTCCTTCGGTGACCCGAGCGCAGCGGCGTTGGATGGATCAAACTCGGGCAATGGAACTTCCAGAGCGCGTAGCCCGGCATCCATATGGGAGACGAGCACTGCGAGGTCGGCGTCGGCCGCATCGAGGCTATACCAGAATTTTTGCCCCGCCCACGCTGAGTACAGCCGAGCTGCGAGGACGGTCTTTCCGTAGCCGGGACCGGCGACGATCGAGACAACGCGAGTCTCGGGCGCGAGGCGCTGCTCTAAGCGTGCCCGCTTCATCCATAGTGGTAAAAGCTGCGGTGGACGCAGCTTGAGGCGCCGGACGAACACGGTTCACCACTTCTTGCGGAGTGAAGTCTGCGCCTTGTCGTCGTCTGAGGCGAAGTGCTCATCAACGTCGGCTCCCGATCGCGAAGCTTTATGAGCTCCTCGCGCTTGAATATCGAGGAGTTGACATTCGAGCTTTCTGTAGAGGGCTGCGTACTCACGCGCTGGCGCGAAACTCGCTTGTAGGAGCGGTGAAGCTTTCATAGTAGAGGAGCGGCGAAGCATACCGCCCAGGACGAGCATCAGGCAGACAGTAGCCATGAACGCACTATCCCCGGCGGAGAAGACGTAGGCGGGGTTTGGAGCCAGGGCGTCAGGGGGCCTATCGGGGGGCTTTTCAGCGGAGGAGCTGTTACGCGCTAGAGGGGATTGGGAATAACCAAGCATGAACGCGAGATCACCGAGGAGGTTTCCATGACAATGAAACTCGTGGTGCTAGGCGCAGTCATCCTTTTGATGACAGCCTGCAGCAGCAAGACGGAATCATCAAATACCTCGACCGCACCGACTAATACGTCCATGGCTATGGCGACCGCCACGGCGATGGTTGAAACAGTCACCGTTGTGATGAAAGCACAAAACGGATCCGGTGAATCGGGTACGGCAACACTCACGCCTCTCGATGCTGGCCGAACCCGCGTCGTCATCGGAATAAAGGGCGAGAACACAACCGGAAAACAGCCGGCTCACATCCACATGGGCACCTGTGCGAAGCTCAACCCCGCGCCGAAGTACCCGCTTAAAGACGTTGTGCTGGGCAAATCGAATACGATCGTGGATGTCCCCATTGAAACGATTACGACGGGCGGTATGGCGATCAACGTTCATGAGTCCGCAGCAAATCTAAAGAAGTACGTCGCCTGCGGCGACATACCGAAATAACGACGTAGCGGCAATCGACAAAAGTCCACGTGAGAGGCTCGACCTTGAGTTGAGCCTCTCCTAAACATGGGCCGCAGCACTATGAGTTGAACTAAACTCGCTACGACTAAAACACATCTTCACAAGACATTCCACACAGCCGAACGCAAGAAGCCTATAATAGAAGTGGAGGGTATAACATGTACAGTTTTCAGAGAATAGGTAGGCTTTTCGCCTTGGCCGTTATAGCGGTCGTTGCATCTGGAGCTGCGGCGATAGCGCACCCAAGCGTTGACATCGTAGCTTCAAACTGGAAGTTCACGCCCGCTAAAATCTCCATTCCCGTGAACCAAGAGACGACTCTGCGGTTGACATCGTCAGGCGGCGTCCATGGAATCGAAAGCGCCGACCTTGGGATTGCAAAAACAACAATTGCTCCGGGTAAGTTCGAGCTCGTCACCTTCACGCCGAAAAAGCCAGGCAAATACGTCCTAAACTGCGCCATCGTCTGCGGTCCTGGACACCCTGACATGACTCTGACAATTGAAGTAACACCGTGAGATTTCGCCGCGCCACGATCCTCTTCGCCTCAATGGTAGTGCTGGCGTGGACGATCGAGATGGTGCGGCCGACTTCTGCCATGCCTAACTTCGCACAAGCGTATGGCATGGATTGCCAAACGTGTCATTCGGTGGTCCCGATGCTGAACGCGTACGGACGCTACGTGCAACGCACCGGCTACGCGTCGCTCGATGCGAAAACACTCGAGCGTGCCGATCCGATTTGGATCGGCGAAAATCCAACGTATGATTCGTCGAGTCCCGCGGTGACGTGGGGCAACCTCGCCATTCACGGCGCCGGCTACATCGGTACGGACTTCACGTTCCACCTCCATCAGTGGGTGTACTTGGGTAACACGCCTGGACCCACCGACACTCTCTGGGTGACCTACAACAACCTTTTCCATCGTGACGGGCATCTGTTCGTCGGAAAGGTTGAAGCGCCGGCGCCCTCGCCGTTTAGCCAGTTCTTCGATCTCGCCGGATTCAACACACCCGGGATGGTCGTCGGAGAGCATGCGGCCCCTTGGAGTTCAAATCGCTGGGGCAGCAAGATCGCATACTCGCATGGCTGGTTCACTGCAGACCTTGGTTATTTCGGGCCCACCGGCGATGTGACGGGAACCGGCGGGGCAACTGATTGGGGTCCGAGCACGGAGAAGACGTTCCAATGGCACCTCGTCGATGGCCTTGGCTACAAGCCGGTTGAATTCGGTGCCTATGGCGGCGTTGGAACATTCCCCACATCGAACGGTATGATCGATCGCTATAGCGGTTACGCAGGGTATGCGCAAGTCGACCCTACGAGAGGATTCCCAGGAGCATTGGTTATCTACCAGCACGGCTACGACAACCATCCCGGAATAAATCCAGCTGACGGGTCGACGTTTGGGCCGGCAACCAGCAAGGCCTATACCGCCGAGGTGTGGGAACCGCTATTCAAGGACCACGTGATCGTCAGCTACCGCCACGAGAATACCGACGACGGCCTTGGAACCGTGGCACACTTTGACTACATCAACGGAGCGTGGCTTGCGTCGCGCAATGTATCGGACCGCAACGCGAATGGGTTGATCGTCAATTTCCAGGCTTCATTGAACGAAGGGGCAACGCCCACATGGCAGGGCCAGGTATGGTATGTGACGACCATAGGAGCTTTGAAAGGACAGTAAAACGCCTTTCCTAGTAGGGTGACGGGCTTACGTTTGGTGGCGCGCTCGCCTCGATCGGCGGCGGAATGCGTGAATGTTGCGCAGCCTGGAACGGCGTCTCCACGGTGCCAAGGGTAATCAAGCCGACAATGTCAGCGATGCCGTCGATTTCGGCGTCGATCTTGCCCACGATGGTGGCGGGCTTGCTCGGTTTGCTAATGTCGAGCACAAGGTGTTTACCGTCTCTCTTGCCGCTGAGGTTATACGTCGTCCTCTTATCCGCAATCCACACACCAGTCACCGCATCGCCCACGTCTTTGAGTTTCATCGTCGAGTACGACGGGTCTTGACCCGTGGTCTGCATGATGACGTCCCAAATCCCATTGGTTACCTGCTCGGGGGCCATGTATGGCGTGGGTGGATTCGTCGGCGACGGAGAAGGTGAGGGTGCAGGTTTCGCAACCGCATTTTGGTGTGTGGTTGTGGCCGTTACTGCGGCCGCCATAATTGCAATGAGGAGCGCTAAGCGCACGCGGAATTTCACACTCACGGGCTTCGAGCGTTTCCCGTCGCCACCCTGTTGATTATGGGAGCACGATTGTATTTGCGGCTATCAGACTGCGCGATTTACACGGATGGGGGAGCGCGTGGAAATCCAGGACCTGCAGCCGGCGCCGGCATTATTATCGCAAGTGATGGAAAAGTCGTCGAAGAACTCAGCGAATTTCTCGGCACAACGACAAACAACGTCGCCGAGTACCGCGCGCTCGCGATGACGCTGCGGCGCGCCAAGGAACTCGGGTGCGAACGCGTCACGGTTCATATGGACTCGGAGCTGATCGTGAGGCAGCTCAACGGTTTGTATAGGGTGAAAGACACGAAAATGCTCGAACTCTACAGCGAGGTCCGAAGACTCTTGCGGGAGTTTTCAGATTGGAAGGCCGTGCACGTTCCCCGCAGGGAGAACAAGCACGCCGATGAGCTGGTTAATGCCGTGCTCGATGCACACGGCGCACAACTGCCACAGGAGGGCGGATCGTGAGAGACGTTAAGGGATCCAACGGGTCCATCGTTGCGCGGGTGGACTCATCGGGAAACATCACATTGGGTCCTGAGGGAGGACCAATCGTCGGGCGCGCTACGAACGCTGGCGAAATTTACGACGATGAATCCGGCGTGCACCAAGTGGGCAGAGTCGACGGCGAGGGAACCGTCTTCAGCATGCAACATGAAAAGCTCGGCAAGGTCGACACGTGGGGACGCGTGTACGACCGCTCGGGCAGCATTGTTGGCCACGTCGAGAAAACTGTTGACGGGGGCGTACTCCTCCTCTTAGCCGAGCCTGTGGCGCAGACAAGCTCAGCGCCGCCGGCCTTAGAGGAGACATCGGCGCTCATGAATGAGGCGATGGAACTCGCGGATGCTCAGCGCTTTCCGCAAGTACGCAAGGACTCCAAGCCGCTCACGGATCGCGATCTGTTCATGGAGCACTTACGCCGCGATTCAAGCAAGTGAACGTCCTCGTGAGGCTTTGCGCATCGCTTCAGCCGCCGCATCATAACGATCTTGAGGGATAAGGTACGCGCCGGCGACTCCCGGCGTGCGCGCAAGCTCGACGAGGATGTCGCTTGCGATAGCAACGCCTTCACGCTCTTCGTCGTTTGATATCCGCAGGCGCTCGCGAACGGTCTCCGGCACGTGCATGCCGGGAACCTCATTGTGCAAAAACTCTGCGTTGCGATAGCTGCGCAGCAAGAGCACGCCGACGAGCACGGGGAAACGTCGTTCGGCCATCCACGCGAGGAACGGCCCAATAGCCGTAATGTCGAAGATCGGCTGCGTCACCGCAAAGTCAGCTCCGGCGCGCAACTTCTGTTCAAACTTCTCAAGCTCCGACGTCAAGCTCTTGGTTGTAGGATTGACTGCGACCCCGATGCGGAAGTGCGTCGGCCGGCCGATGTCATTGCCTGCATGATCTTTGCCCGCGTTGAGATCGCGGATGATCTGCGTGAGCCCAAGTGACGTGACGTCAAACACCGAGGTGGCCTTCGGGAAATCCCCGACATTACTCGGATCGCCGGTGAGTGCCAAGACCCCGGTTACGCCCAATGCCGCGGCTCCGAGCAGCTCGCTTTGCAGCGCGAGCAGATTACGGTCGCGGCATGTCAGATGCAGGATTGTTGCCAGCTTTGTTTCGCGCATGACGAGATGTGCGAGTGCCGCGCTCGACATGCGCAAGCGCGCCGTGGGATTGTCCGAAATATTCACGGCGTCAGCGCCCGCGAGCTCGAGAACGCGAGCGGCGTCGACTGCAGCGCTTGCATCAGCGCCACGCGGCGGTGATACTTCCACGGTCACGACGAACTGCCGCCCCAGCTTGCGCTCAAAAGCTGTCGGTGCGTTTAACGCAACAGCCCGTTGGTGCGGAACGCGATCATCGTCGCGTGCATCCGTGACGCTGCGTGCGACCGTAGGGTGCTGCCGTGCTCTGCCTGAGACAGTTTGCGCAATCGCCCGAATGTGATCTGGCGTCGTGCCGCAGCATCCGCCGAGAACCGTGGCGCCAAGCTCCGCGAAGCGCTCCGCGAACTGCGCGAAGTACGTCGCCGATGACTCATAGATCGTACGATCGTCAAGCCGTTGCGGATAACCGGCGTTCGGCATGACCGACAGTGGCGCTTCGATCGATGCCGCGATCGGCGCGAGTGCATCGTACACAGCGTGCGGGCCCACCGCGCAGTTGACGCCGATAGCATCCGCGCCGGCATCGAGCAGACGCGTAAAGGCGGGCAGCAGCGGATCGCCGGCAGCAGTCTTGCCATCTTCAACGACCGACAGCGACGCGAGCACGGGCAGATGCGCAGCGACGCGTTTTGCCGCCGCGAGCGCAAGCAGTAGTTCAGTCGCGCTGCCGAACGTCTCGAGCACCAAAAAGTCGGGCTCGCCCGCTGCGACGGCCGCCACATGTTCGGCAAAAACATCGCGTGCCTCATCCGCTGTGACGATGCCGAACGGCCACAGGAGTGCGCCCAGCGGGCCAACTGAGCCGCCGACGAACGCCTTTTCGCCTGCCGCTTCTCGTGCCAGCGCAACGCCGGCTCGATTAATCTCTGCTAATTTGCCGCGCAGTTCGTGCGCTGCGAGTTTGAGCCTATTTGCGGCGAACGTATTCGTCTCAATAATGTCGGCGCCCGCGCCGACGTAGTCGCTGTGGACGCCCCGAACCACATCTGGTGCATCCACATTGAGCACTTCAACACACGACGCAACCTGCGCTCCGCGCGCGATGAGCAACGTGCCCATCGCCCCATCGGCGACGAGGATGTTTGACTTCCAGCGACGAGCCAGCGCGCTGTTCTCCGTCATGGCGACTTTTTCGCGTCCGGCCTGCGCGCAACCCCCGGGTAGCCAACGGGCGCACCCTAGGATGGCATCGCAAGCGACACGAACGCAGTAACGCGACATGAAGGACAGCTCTCTGGGCCCGTCAGTTTTCGTATCGGCCGACATGGAAGGCTGCGCTTCCCTCGTTCACTGGGATGAGGTGCAACCAGGTGCGTCTGACGCCTATAAACGAGCACGCACGATAGTTGCTTTGGAAGTCAACGCGGCGCTTGCCGGCGCACGCAGCGCCGGCGCCGGCGATGCTGTCGTGAACGATGCACACTCGGCGATGCGCAACCTCGTCATCGACGGGCTGGATAAAGGAGCTCGCGTCGTAACCGGACGTGGAAAACCGCTCTACATGCTGCAAGGCATCCAGACCGATCGACCAGCACTTGCATTTTTTATCGGATACCACGGCGCCATCGGTGATCGCGATGCGGTTATGGGCCACACCTATAGCCCGCGCGTCATCTTCGAATGCCGGCTTGCGGGCCAGGTGGTGGGCGAGCTCACCATCAATGCGGCGCTTGCCGGTCACTACGGCGTGCCGGTGGCGCTCGTATCGGGAGATAGCACGACGCTAACGGAAGCAACGCGAAACATTCCGTGGGCGGTGCGAGTAGAAACAAAGAGAAGCTTGAGTTATTTTGCGGCGGACTGCCTTTCTCCACAAGCGGTTCAGGAGGCCACTGCGTCGGGCGGTGCCGACGCGGTGCGGCGCAGCGGCGAGATGCGTCTCTTTGTGCTGCCGCCACCAATCGTGCTCGAAATCGACACTCTCAAAACGGCGCAGGCGGATGCGCTCGACGGATTGCGCGGCTTTAGACGAATGGGAGCGCGCACCATCGCATATGCCGGTGACGACATGGCGGAAGTCTACCGCGCCCTCATTTCCATCATCCACATCGGGGCGGCGGCAGCATAAAATTGACCGAAAGAACTCGATCCTGGCTTGTCATCATCTCTTTTGTTGCGCTGGCAGCTACCGGCTACATAATGTTCATGAAACCATTTCTGAAACAACAACCAGAGCTCGATCGAGTGATCAAAGCACGCAGCACCTGGACGGTCTCGATGCAAGAATACAAGCAAACCGGCCCGATTTCACAGGAGACGTATCGCATCTCCAATGACAATGGCGTGAGCAAGATGTTTTATTCGGCGACGAATCAAGACGGGACGCTCACAAAATGGTTTGAGGTGCCGCTGTCTGGTCCCAGCCCAACCTTTTTGTTCGAACAAGTGGGCGCCGACGGCATTTGGGAACTCGACGACAAGCCGGTGCGGCCCAATTCTAAGGAGCAGTACATCGTCGAAGTGCAGCAGACGCTTGGAGACGAGGGCGGCAGCCGCGCCTTTGGATTCTCAGATCCACAGTATTGGGCTATCACGAAAGCCCAGGAGTTTCAGCTTCGGCTGCCGGCTAAATCGATGCACAGCCTCAACTTGAGCCACATTATTACGGCCGGGAGGCCGCTGCGGGAGGCGCGCTACCTCAAAATCGTTCGAGAGATTGAATCGTTTGGTCCGCCAAGCGTGCTCGAAGCAGAAGACAAGATTCGCGGCGAGCTGCGGGCGGCGCCCACTCAGGAGAGCATGCCGCACCCACGCAAGCCGGTTCACCCACGCCCGGTCGCGACGGCTCACTGATGCAAGGATTTGTAGCGCCCCGCGGGCCCAAAGGGAATTGGCGAATGTGGGCGACGGCCACGGTGAGTCTGGTCCTCGTGCTGGCGGCAGCGTGGTATTTTCTGGAGAACCCTAAAAACCAAACCTTTGGAAATACGATCACCGGCGTTCTCATCCAGCAAAAAGTTGTGGCGCTGACATTCGATGACGGACCCAATCCGCCGTATACGGATGAAATCGTCGACTACTTGCACGCTGCGCACGTCCCGGCGACGTTCTTCGTCGTGGGCAGAGCAGTCGCGCAATACCCGGATGTCGTGCGCAAAGAAGTGAGGTACGGCAACGCATTAGGCAATCACTCATGGGATCATGCTCACATGGTGCTCGAACGCTCGCAACACATCGAGCGGGAGATCGCGCAAACAGATGACATCATTTATCGTGTCACCGGGGTCCATACGCTGCTCTTCCGTCCGCCGTTCGGCGCGCGCGACTACGCCGTCATCAGCACGGCGCGCAGGATGGGATATCAAGTCATCATGTGGTCGGTGCCGCTCCCGCGCGACTGGGAAAAGCCGCCGCCAACGGTTATCCGAGACCGTGTGCTGCGCTATGTGAAAGACGGCGACATCATCGTGCTTCACGACGGCAACAGAGGCAGGGGCGGCAACCGCGAAAACACGGTCGAGGCGACGAAACTCATCGTCGAAGCTTTGCGTGCGCAGGGTTATCGATTCGTTACGGTGCCCGAGCTCTTGCACCTCGGTTATTTGGAGAAAAGCACGGCGGCCAAGCCCAGTCCCATTGCGCCGGAATAGCTACTCGTCCTGCGTGGGCGTAATCGCAGAGTCATCCAGGCGATCGCACAGCTCGCGGAAGTTGCAGGTGCGGCACAGGACGCGCTTTTCGGTCATCGGGAAGCGTTCGAGGTCGGCGGCGATGTTCGCAGCGACGTCGGTCAAACGGTCTTTGACGTCCTCGACGTACGTTGCGATACCTCGTTTTGCTTCTTCAACGCCCTCGCTGACATCGTACTTTTGACGTTCGCCGGCGCTTACGTAGATGAGGTGTGCGGTCAATCGCTCAAGCGGCACGCCGAACTTTTCAGTGACGAAAATACCGTACACGGCGAGTTGAGCGAGATCCGGTTTGTAGGGTTTGCCCGTTTTCCAATCGATGATGTGAAGCCCGCCATGCTCGTCCTCGACCACGAGATCGGGTGACGCGTACAGCACGAGTCCGTTGAACGTGACGCGATTCTCAGCCACGGCGGGCGGGTCGATGTGGCGCAGCCGCACCTTGTCGACCGCGAACACCCGGCGCCCGAAAGGTTCGGCTGCGAGACCATCGACGCAACGGTGCAAGGCTGCGACTGCTTCGGCTTCGATCTGCTCGCTGACGCCGCTTTGATAGTAGTCCTCGAACAGTATGGTGTAGTGTTTGGGATCGCCGTAGCGATCCCAGTCCGCATTCCGTGATTCTCGTAGTCCTTTGATCAGGCGGCGTTCCATGTCGGCCTTGAGTTGGTCAACCGGCACGCCGCTCGCCGCGGGGCTGCGTCTGCGCAGAATTTCAGCGAGTTCGCTGTGAAACGTCTCGCCCACGAGCATCGTCACATTCTTGATCTGCTTGAGGCGATATGCCAAACGCGCCGTTTTGGGCGCTTCGCTCTCCCAGCCGCTCCAGGAGCCATAGTGCTGCCAGTACAGTTTGCGCGCGCACTGGTAGAACATTTTGTACCGCGACCACGAAAACGCAAACTCGTTGCTTAAATCAGCCATGCAGTCTTGTACTTTGCCGCAACCGGCTTAGGCTCCGGGTCCAATTCGAAAGGAGTATCACGCAGGTGAAAAAGATCAATCAACTTCGCGCTCTCGTTGGGTTTTGGTATCTTGCTCGGATCGATGGCGCATGCCGCCCATGGACCGGTCGATGATGAACGCGAAAATGTCGGGCAGGGAGACCGGGACTTCATGCTCATGATGATCCCGCATCACCAGAGCGCAATTGACGTGGCTCGGGCTGAACTCAAATACGGCAAGGACGCGCGGGTGCGAGCGCTTGCCGCAAACGTCATCAGCGCGCAGCAAAAAGAAATCGACGAGATCACCGGCTGGTTGGCCGCGCCGTCGCATTGAAGATCAACTGGTCTTGAGGCCCTCTGGGTGACGGCCAAAAAAGGGCACGACGATGTCATTATCGTGAAACGAGAAGTAGTGGGGCCGCTGTATTTCTCCACGCAGCGCAGCGGCGACTGGGATGGAGATGACGTCTGCCTCCAATAGCTCCGGTGCTTGCGCTATAGGCACAAATCGGGCCTCGACTATTTTGGGATCTGCTGGCCGCGGCTGCACGCTCGCATTGGCTTCTCGTGCCCAAAACGTGCAGTTGATGACGTGAAGGCCGCGATTGACATCTGTCGATTCGCTGACGTAGGCCACGTCTGCTACGTCGATTTCGAGCGATGTCTCCTCGCGAAATTCTCTTCGAACGGTCGCGGCAAGCGTTTCACCCGCCTCTTGAGCGCCGCCCGGCAACGCCCACAGCGGATGCGGTTCGTTTTCATATTGGCCGCGCACGAGTAAGACGCTGTCACCGCGACGCAAGAGGCCCGTCCCAAGGATGAAGAGTTTCATAGCCGCTCTATTCTATGTGACTTGGTATCCCCCGCTTACGGCGGGAATGGACGCCTAAAGTTGGAATTGCTTGCTTGGCAGGGGTTTCGCACGTTTCGTTAGTGGAGGCCAGTTATTTACATGCGACGCATCGGCTATTTTCTTTTCTGCGCGGCATTTTTCATTACACTGTGCGCGCAGGCAGTTCGCGCGGATGATTCCGACACTGGGCCTGCACCGTACGCCAAATTTATTGTTGGCGCGCAATCTCAAGCCGGTTTGTTTACCTTGTGGCGCAAGAGCGGCAAGGTTTACATTGAGGTAAGCAAAGCACAGCTTGGCGCGGATTTCATCCAGAGCGCCGCGCCGGCAAACGGCCTCGGCGGCTGGGCTTTGGTCTGGGGCGAGGACATGGTCGCGCAGACGCGGCTTATCCGTTTTACAAGGATGGATAACAAAGTCATCATCACGTGGCCCAACACATTCTTCAAAGCTCCGGCCGGAAGCCCGAGAGAACGGTCTGTGGAGAAATCCTTCTCCCAATCAGTCGTTGCGATTGCGCCGATCGTCGCTGAAGATCCGCTTACTGGAAGGATCGTTTTCGATGCGGCACCCTTCCTGGGCGACGTGCTCAACATGACGGCAAACCTCAAGCAGGCTTTGGGCACGACCGACCCCGACCAAACCTATCGGCTCGACTCAGACCGGACGTACTTCGGTCCCACGAAAGCGTTTCCCGAGAACGTCATTATCGAAGCCGACCAAACCTTTAGCGCAGCGGCCAATCAAACTGTCGACACTGTTCCGGACGCGCGCAGCATTCAGTTTCGCATCGTCTATAATATCGCATCGCCCCCGAACGACGGCGACTATATGCCGCGCATCTATGACGACCGGCTGGGGTTTGTCTCTTCCCCCTATCTGAAGTTCGGCAACGATCGTCATACCGACCAGAACGTCAACTACATCGTGCGCTGGAATCAGCAGCCGACCGACCCGACGAAGCCAATGTCTCCGTCCAAGCATCCGCTGGTCTTTTGGCTCAGCAACACGATCCCGGATGAATACCGCGGCACGATCCGCGATGCGCTGCTGGCCTGGAACAAAGCGTTCGAGAAGATCGGCATCAGCGATGCAGTTCAAGTCAAAGACCAGCCGGACGATCCGAATTGGGATCCCGATGACATTCGCTACAACGTTGTGCGCTGGGTAACCGAGGCGTACCCAAGCTTCGGGGCAGAGGCGCAGTGGATATACGATCCGCGAAGCGGTCAGCTGT